>Ga0209985_10003433_pt1 | contig 13483 bp, 8 predicted proteins | sample NOAtaG_FD_187305 | JGI IMG/M metagenome (GOLD analysis project Ga0209985, IMG submission 187305) | Freshwater lake microbial communities from Lake Erie, under a cyanobacterial bloom - NOAA_Erie_Diel6S_1000h metaG (SPAdes) (version 2) | ecosystem: Environmental > Aquatic > Freshwater > Lake ...
CCGCATCATCCACCCGCCCGCCACGGCCGACTCGATCATCGTGCTGTGGATGGCCGGCGGCATGGCCGCTCCCGACACGTTCGATCCGAAGAAGTACAAGCCCTTCGAAAAGGGCCTCGCGGTCGCCGACGTGATCAGCACGTTTCCGGCAATCCCCACGGCGATCGACGGCGTGCAGATCGTCGCCGGGCTGCCCGAGATCGCCAAGGTGCTCGACCGCGGCACGCTCATCCGCTCCCACGTGCAGGCCGACCTCGGCGCCATCCTCCATTCCCGGCATCAATACCACTGGCACACCGGCTACGTCCCGCCGCAGACGGTCGCCTGCCCGCACCTCGGTGCCTGGGCGAGCCGTGTGCTCGGGCCGCGAAACCCGGTCATGCCGGCCTTCGTCAACATCGGCCAGCGTCTCGAGGGAGTCGGCGAGAACGAGGAAATCAAGGCCTTCACCACCGCCGGCTTCTTCGGCAGCGAATACGGCCCGATGAACCTCCCCTACCCCGAGCAGGCGGCCCTGGCCGTCCGGCCGCCCAAGGGGATGGAGCCGCAGCGGTTCTCGAGCCGCTACGAGCAGTTCAAGAAGCTCGTCACGTCATCGCCGGCCACCGCCTTCACGAGCGACTACCACCAGGAGTCGATGCTTCGCAGCATCGACAACGCGCATCGGCTCCTGGGGGCCAAGGAGCGCGAGGCCTTCGACATCGCGCTCGAGCCCAAGGAGGTGCGGGAGCGATATGACATGGGGGGCGAGCCCGGCCGCTTCGGCCGCGGCTGCCTGCTCGCCCGGCGGCTCATCGAAAACGGCGTTCGCTACGTCGAGGTGACGACCGAGTACATCCCCTTCGTGCACTGGGACACGCACGATCGGGGGCACGAGACGGTCGCCAAGCTGCACACCATGATCGACAGGCCGATCGCCACGCTGATCCGCGACCTCGAGGCCCGGGGCCTGCTCGATCGCACGCTCGTCGTGATCGCCAGCGAGTTCAGCCGCGACATGATCATCGAGGGCAAGCCCGGCGGCGCCCCTGCCGGCGACCAGGCAAACTCGCCCAAGGACTTCCTCCAGGAGCCCAGGCACTACGGCCAGCACCGCCACTTCACCGGCGGCTCGACCGTGGTCCTCTTCGGCGGCGGGGTGAAGAAGGGCTTCGTCTACGGCAAGACCGCCGACGAGCGGCCCTGCGTGGCGGTCGAGAACCCGGTGACGATCACAGACCTGCATGCCACGCTCTTCACGGCGCTAGGCATCAGCCCGAAGACGGTCTACGAGATCGAGGGGCGGCCCTTCTACGCGACGGAAGACGGCAAGGGGAAGCCGGTCGAGGCGATCTTCGCGTAGCAGGCGAATCTGCTTCGTCGGATGCAGAGCACCCGACGCGCTCGCTCCGTCGATTACAATACTGGTCCGGCGCGGCTCACGTCGCGGGTGGTCACGCGGGTTCTCAAGGGCGAGGCGGTCATGGCGCAGCGATGCGGAGGGCGCGGATGGGCAGGCCTCGTCATGGCGGTGGCGGCGCTGCTGCCGGGGCCGGCGTCGGCGTGCGACACCCCCGTCTATCGCTATGCCCTCGAGCGGTGGCAGCCCGACGACTTTCTGCTCGTGGCGCCGGCATCCGCACAGGAGTCGCTGCGGCGGGAGATCGACGCGCTCGCGAGCCGCGGGCCGCGGGCCAACGTCGCGGTCCTCGATCCGCTGGAGGCCGCGCAGCTCGGTCGCCCGGTCGATCCGGACCGGATGGTGCTTCTCGCCCCACCGGACAAATGGCAGCCGGGCAAGTTGGCGGAAGTCTGGAGCGGCCCCCCGACGGCCGCGGCGCTCGCCCGCCTCGCGGACTCCCCGGCCCGGCGGGAACTCGCCAAACGGCTCATCAGCGGCGAGGCCATCGTGTGGGTCGTCGTCGACCGCGGCGAAGCCGACGCCGGCGATGGGCTGCAGAAACTCGATCCGTTGATCACCGAGTTCATCCGGGACGTCGTCGCCGAGGACGAGGCTCGGAAGGACGAACCGTCACTGGAGGAGCCCGATGCACCGGCCCTGAAGCCGAGCGACAAGGCGATTTTTTGGCCTCCCCGGATGTCCGTTCTGCGGGTGCGGGCGGACGACCCCCAGGAGCGGGAGTTTACGGCGCTGCTGACGGCCGCGGGCGAGCCGGAGGATGCCGGGGTTTCGGCCGTGTTTCCGGTGTTCGGTTGCGGCCGGACGCTCGGCGGCCTCCGCCTCGCAAACCTCAAGGCGGAGGCGTTTTTGTCGGCCTGCGATTTCCTCACCGGCGCCTGCTCGTGCGAGGTGAAGGAAATCAGCCCCGGCACCGACCTGCTCCTGGCGGCTCACTGGAACGCGGTGCCCAAGCTCATTCCGCGGCGCGGCGAGGATCCGCTCGCCGACTCGGAGCAGGAGGAGAAGGGCATCGCGAACACCGGGAAGACCGCAGCGGCCGATCCCAAACCGACCGGTGACAAGCCCGCCCCGGCCACCGCCCCGGCCACCGGCCGGCCGACGCCTCCCCTGGTGGTCTGGCTCGCCGGCGCGGCCGGGCTGCTGTTGTGCCTGGCGTGGCTCGCGCGAGCGAGTCGCTGACGATTGGCGAAACACCGCTACATTCGGCCCCGCGGCCCGCAGACCGGACACTCCCGCCGCGCGGGGATCGTGAGGGTGCGGCAGGTCATGGCGGCCGTGTCGAACGTCCACAGCCGGCCGGCGAGCGCCGGGCCGCAACCGGTCAGGATCTTGATCGCCTCGAGGGCCGCCAGCGCGCCCACGCTGCCGGCCACGGCGCCGAGCACCGGAAACTCGCGCCGCCAGTGGGGGGGCGGGGCGGGGTAGAGGCATGCCAGGCAGGGTCCGCCTGGAAGGACGCTCATCAGGCGGGCCTCGGCGTCGTACATCGCGGCATCGACCAGCGGCCTGCCCTGTCGCACCGCCTCGGCATTGAGGATCAGCCGCTCCGCGAACAGCGGCGCCGCGCTGACGACAAGATCGCAGCGGGCCACGAGCCGGGCCGCGTTGTCCGCCGTGGCGTTCTCCGGCACCGTCTCGACGACGACATGGGGATTCAGACCCCGCAGCCGCTCCGCCGCCTGCTCCACCCGCGGCCGGCCGATGCCCGGCGTCGACATGAGCGTCTGCCGGTTGAGATCGTTGCGGCGCAGATTTCCCGCGTGGGCCAGCACGAGCCTGCCCACTCCGGCCGCCGCGAGGTAGGTCGCCGCGGCCCCGCCGACCCCGCCGACCCGCGACACCAGCACGGCGGCGGACTTGAGACGGCGCTGTCCGTCGGCGCCGAATCCGGCCACGGATTGCTGCCATGAGTAGCGATCGAGTTCGTCGGGATGGAGTCCACCTCCGCCCCGCTCGTCGGCGTTCATGCCCCGCTAGCCTCCGGCGATCGGCGGCATGAGCAGCACGTCGTCGCCGTCGACGAGGAGGCGACCGGCACGTTCCTCCGGGGGCACGCCCGTACTGTTGACCGCCACGAGGAGCGACGGCTCGATTTCGCCATCGACCGTGAGCAGGTGCCGCCGCACCTCGTCGGCCGCGGCATCGGCCAGCCGGCGGCACACGTCTGCGAGCGTCGTTCCCTCCGGCACGGCCATCTCGACCGGTCCGGCATGTCGCAGCGGTCCGGTGAACGTGACGCACACTCGCATCCTGGCAAAGATAGCCCGGTGAACGGCACGGCCGCAAGCGCCGACCATGCGGCTGGAGAGGGCCATGGGCCCGCGGCCGGCAGGGCCCGGAAGCCGCAGACGCGGCCGGTGGTGCGGCTCCCCTGTCGCCCTCCAGCGGCTGCCGCGGTCTCCGCTACACTCTGGAGCATCGACGGCAACCGGCCAAATCAGGAGGTCCGGGCATGATGGTGTGGCGTGTCGCGAGGTGGCAACGAGCGATCGTGGCGCTCGCGTTGCTGGCGTCGCAGGCGAATGGCGCGGCGTGGGCCGAAGAGCCGCGCACCCTCCGCGGGCACGACGGCTGGATCGCGTCGTTAGCGGTCAGCCCGGACGGCAAACGGCTCTTCTCCGGCGGCGACGACCGATCGGTGAAGTGGTGGCAGTTGCAGCCGGCCGAACAGGCCGGCACCCTGCGGTCGTTTCCGGCAGGCGTGACGTCGCTGGCATGCCACAAGGACGGAAAACGGATCGCCGTGGGCATGCATGACGGCCGCCTGGAGCTGTGCGATGCCGAGCGCGGCACGACGATCCGGGAGTTCCCCGGCCACGAGGACACGGTCACCGTGGTCTGCTTCGATCCCAGCGGAAACTTCCTGGCATCCGGGAGCGCTGACGATTCCTTGAAAATCTGGGACCTCCGCGACGGCACCGTGCTGCACACCTTCCATCAAGGAAACGAATACGACGTGGTCACGGCGGCGTTTCGGCCCGATGGGCGACAGGTTGTCACCGGAGATGGCGAAAACGAGCTGAAGGTTTGGGACGTCGAGACCGGTGAAGCAATCGAGACCCTGCGCGGCCACGAGGGCACGGTGACGTCCGCGGCGTACAGCCCGTGCGGCAAGCGGATCGTGTCCGCGAGCTGGGACGCGACGCTCCGCGTCTGGGATGCGGAGACCGGCGGACATCTGAAAACCGTCCGGGGCCATGAGGCCGAAGTCACCGCGGTGCTGTTCACGCCCGACGGTTCACGGATTGTCTCGGCGAGTGAAGACAACACGATCCGCATCTGGGATGCCGGGACATACGACTTGCAGCGGACGCTGCCGGCCGACCACGTCGTGCGGCTGGCGATCAGCCCGAATGGGCAGACGCTGATCTGCGGCGGCCGCGAATCGATTCGCCTCTGGAACCTGACCGACGGCGGCAGATGAGGCAGGCAACCGACCGCCGGGCTCCCGGCCGCGGGCCCTCGAGCTGGCGGAGCGGCCCACCGGAGCCCCCCAGATCCCTCGACCCGGCCGCCCGCCCCCCCCACCGTCTTTGTTCGGCCGCCGGTTTTCCGCTGCCCAAAAGTTTCGCCCCGCGACGCCAGGCTAGTACAATAATCAAGCAGGTTTTGCGGATCGCGACGACCTCGGCAGTTGGGCGAAATGATCGATGCCGTCCGTGTCGATACCTTCTTCTGAAGACTCGGTTCTACGATGAGAAAAGCCGCGTTTGCGATCTCGATGCTGCTGCTGAGCCCGGTGCTCGTGGCATCCGCCGCCGATGTTCCCGCTGACGCCCAGGGCTTCGCGAATCTCGTGAAGCCGCTGCTCCGCCGGTACTGCGTCGACTGCCACGGCCCCGACGTCCAGGAGGCGCGGCTTCGCTTCGACCAAATCGACGGCTTCCACCTCTCGGACCGGCATCTGTGGACGATGATCCATGAGCAGCTGGCCGCGGGCGCGATGCCGCCCGCAGGAGCGGAGCCGGCTCCCGCCCCGGAGAAGGCGGGTGTCCTCGCGTGGATCGCTGCGGCACAACGCGGCCTGGAGCCAGGAAGCGTGCGCCGGCTGAACCGCCGCGAGTTCAGCGTGGCCTTGCAGGACATCACGGGCGTCAGGGTCGACTTCGGGTACAGCATGCCGGGAGATGGCACGGTCGAAGGGTTCGACACCGGCGCGGAGGGCCTCCAGGACGCGGCGGACTCGGTGGCCCAGATGATGGAACTCACCCGACGGGCCGTCGACTCGATCCGGTTTCTCGAAGCTCCGCGGAGCGAAACCTTGCGGGTCGATCTCGTGAACGTCGTCCAAAATCCGCTCAGCGCCTTCGCGTCATGGGTGGACAAGGGCGTTTCCATCAAGAAGCTGGCGGCCATCGCCCGGCCCGGAGTCGGTGCGTTGCTGGAACCCAAATGGCCTGCGGAGGGCAGCGAGTCCTTTCTCAAAGTGCCGGTGTCCGCCGACAGGTGCGGCGTGACGCGGATCCGGCTGAGCGTCAGTTCCTTCTCCGCTTTCCCAGAAGTGCCCAATCCGATTCTCTGGGTGGAGTGTGGCGGCAGAGTGTTCGATCGGCGGGAGATCACCGGGCCGACGGATCTGGAGTACCAGGTGCAGACCGAGGATGCGTTGATCTCGCGCGAGGGATTCCTCTCCGTGGCGTTGACCCCGCGGGTGGAGCTCGGCTATCGGGTTCCGAACTTCGAGAACGAGGACACCTCCGACCCGCGTCAATTGCCCGGCGGGATGGGCCTGTTTCGGCCTGTTTGGAGCAAGGGGGAACTCAAGGACCCCGCCCAGCAGCCCCGGCCATTCGTGGTTCTCAAACAGATCGAACTCGAGCCCCAATATGTCGCTGCCTGGCCGCCGGCGGAATGGCAGGTCGATCTGGGAGCAATCTCGGATACCCCGGCCAGCGCCGAAAAGCTGCTCGCGCTGTGGATGGAGCGGGCCTATCGCCGACCGGTAACGGACGGCGAACGGAGTCATTTCCTGAAGTTTTACCGGCAGCTGCGCGACGACGGGCTGGCGTTCGACCCCGCGCTCCGGTCCACCTTTCAGGCGGTGCTGATGAGCAGCCCGTTCCGTCATTTGGATTCGACGGCCCACGAGGATCGGTCGATTGCGGATCATGCCGTGGCGTCACGGCTGAGTTTCATGCTGGTCGGCTCCCCGCCGGATGCAGAACTCCGGTCGCGGGCCGCTGCGGGCGAGCTGCGACGGCCCGAGGTGCTCCGGGCCCAGGCCGACCGGCTGCTCGGCGATCCCCGCAGTTACGCCGGATTCGTGCGGCCGTTCGTCACGCAGTGGCTGGAACTCGATCAGCCGATCACGCTGGTGGACGATTATCGCGGCAAAGCGAGCTATCACTTCCGCCGCCATCTTCAGGACTCGATGCGCGAGGAAACCTTCGCCTACATCCACCGCTTGCTGGCCGACGATCGGCCCGCCCGCGAATTGGTGTCGAGTGACTGGACGATGATGAACGACGCCTTGGCCCGCCACTACGGCTACGACGGCATCCAGGGCGGTCAGTTGCGGAAGGTGATGCTGCGGGCGAACGATTCCCGCGGCGGGGGCATCATGTCGCACGCCGGCGTTCAATCGATGCTGTGCTGGATGGGCGATAATTGGGTGATCTATCGTGGGGCCTGGGCGGCCCGGAACATTCTCGACGCCCCTCCGCAACTGCCGCCGCTGGCGGTGCCCGAGCTGAATACGAAATCCGAGGAACTCGCGAACATGTCGGCCCGCGAGCTGATGGCCTATCACCGCCAGGACCAGAACTGCGCGGTCTGCCATACCAGGCTCGACCCCATCGGCTTCGCTTTTCAAAACTTCGACATCAGCGGCCGCTGGCGGAACGTGGAGTACGAGTCCTACACCGTCGACGAACTGGATTCCAAAGTAGCCTGGCGGGGCAAAGGCCCGACCCGCCCGGTCGATACGGTCGGGCAGCTGCCCCGTGGCGAGGAGTTTCGCACGTACGCGGAGTTCAAGGAGGCGGTGGTCTCCGGATACTTGAAGGACACGATTCGCGGGCTCTTGAAGAGCTTCATGCTGTACGCGACCGGTCGCAAACCCGACATTGACGACATGGCGGAGATCAGGAAGATCATGGAAACCCACGCCGCCGAGGGATATCCGCTCCGCAAGATGCTGCTGGCCGTTTTCCAAACCCAGGCGTTCTTGAAAAAGTAGTCCGGCAGTCCCTGTCGCTGACCGACACACACGGTCACGAAAGCCGTAACCGGAAACCGTTTTCGATCGATCTCCACTCCGAAAGGACCATGATCATGCACCGCGCCCATCTCCTCAGTCGCCGCGCCGTGATCCACGGGCTGGGTGCCACCTTGGCCTTGCCCGCCCTCGAGGCGTTCGGGGGCAAAACCTTCGCGGCGGCCACGCAGCAGCGGCAGGATCCCTCCAGGTTCGCCTGCTTCTACATCCCCGGTGCCATCAGCAAGTATTCATGGTTTCCCAAGGACACCGGCTTCAACTACGCGATCGCCCCGTCGCACAAGCCGCTGGAGCACCACCGCGAGCGGTTTTCCGTGCTCACGGGCCTCTCCCATATCCAGGGACGGATCAGCGGCCACACGCATCCCTACAGCTGGCTGACCGGACACAACATCAGCCTGGTTCCCGGCACGATCACCAACACGATTTCCGTCGACCAGGTGGCCGCCACGCACATCGGTCCGACGTACCTGCGGTCACTGGTGCTGTCGTTTACCAGCGGCGTGAGCACCGCCACGCTCTCCCGGAACTCCCAGGGCGTCGACATTCCGGCAACCGACGACTATCGCAGCGTCTTCGAGAGCCTATTTCCACCCGCCGACCCGGCGGACGTCAAGAAGGCGCAGGCCCGATTGGCACACAATCGGAGCATTCTCGACACGGCGATGGAAAATGTCGGCGACCTGAAGCGAACGCTGGGGCGGATCGATCAGCAACGGATCGACCACTATCTCCACTCGGTCCGCGACGTCGAGAAGCGGCTGATTCAGAAAGAGGAGATCCTCGGCAACGGTCGGCCCGACTTCGATGCCTCGCAGGTGCGGCTCGAGCGGGAGGTCCGCAACAGCATGCGGGAGCATATCGAGCTGATGACGGACCTGATCGTGCTCGCCTTCCAGACCGACATGACGCGGGTCGCGACCCAGTCCCTGGGCGGTGAAGCGGGGCCGAACTACGACGAATACAAGGATTGGGCCCGCAAGGCCGGGGCCCCGGCCCGGGGCACGCATGATGTCCACCACAAGGGCGGCGGGGATCGCGGAGAGTCGAATCCCGACGTCATCGCCTTGAGCTACCGCGACACGATGCTGTGTGCGTGCATCGCCCGTTTCATGGACAAGCTGCAGGCCATCGAAGCCACCGACGGATCCCTTCTCGATCACACGGTCATCCTCTTCGGCGGTGCCCAGATTTCCAGCCACGTCGGCACGAGCTTTCCGACGATTCTCGCCGGCGGCAACCGGCTGGGATTCAAGCACGGCCAGCATCTCCAATGGCCGATCGACAAGCGGCCGATGTCCGACCTGTATCTCACGATCCTGCGGCAGCTCGGCTGCCCGGTCGATTCGTTCAAGGAGAGCGCCGGGCCGATCACGGAACTGCTGGCGTAAGGCCGCAGGGCCGGGCGATCAGGCCCGGCCGCGATGTCACTCGGGCTTTTTTCGGCCGCTGGGGTCTTCACCCATGGCCTTTAGAAACCGCATCGCCCGTTGCTTGACCGCCTCGTCGCGATGATCGACCAGCGGCCGCATCCGTTCGACGTAGGGCCGGGGGTCTTTTTCGTCGAGGGCCATCATCAGCCCACGCAGCCGATCCCGGATCTTGTCTTGCCACGACGTCTCCAATTCCGCATTCACGGCCTGCCGCGTCTCCGGGTCGATGGTCGGATCGTTGAGCAAGTTGAACAGCTGGAGGTGGGCGTACTTGAGGCTGTCCCGATACCGGTCACTGAGAAACGGCCTCAATTCCTCCACCTTGCCGATGAACTCCCGGCCGTTGATGAAGTCTTCGTAGGCCTGTCGTTGCCGCTTCCCCGCGGTGGGCTCCGCGCTCCAGCTGCGGAGAATGTGAAGACGGTCGTGGTAGTTGCCGGAAACGGGACCTCTCGAGATGGCTTCGTAGATCTGCATCCGGTCCTGCTCGGGCCGTGAGGCATCCATGGCCGCCTCGATCACGAGAGTGCGTTCGGACCGGGAGAGCGCCGGCTTGCTCAAAAGCCCCAGCACCTCGTCGTAGTCGATGTCGAGCGCGAGATCACGGGCGGACACGTGGTGCATCTTCATCTGCCGAAAGAGGGGCTCGTACTCAGCCGGATCGACCTTGCGGAACGCCATCTGCAGGGCGGTCCTGACCGCCGGCGTCGCCTCCCATGGCACGGGGGCGTAGTAGGGCCCCGTGAAATTCGGCCGGTTCCGCCACCATGTGCTCCCGTCCCACGGCGCCTCGCGATGGTAGAGGCGAAACAGGGCCAGCGTGATCAGGCGGGCGAGCCGGGGGTCGCTCGTGCCGCGGAGTTTCTCCGTCAGGCCCGCCACGACCCGGGCGTCGTGGATCTCCTGCAGGCCGCGGAGCGCGGTTTCGCGCAGGTCGTCGTCGTCGACCGCGGCCAGCAACGGGTCGATCGCCTGCAGCCCCACGACCGCCTTCAGGGCGGTGTGCCCGACGACCCCGTGCGGGGTGGACCAGCCGTCGGCGTCGGACGGAGCGGCCGCGGCGGCATCGGCTGCCGTCAGCTTCTGGTCCCTGGCCAGGGGCAGGATCGCGGCGGCAACGCCCGGATCGCGGGAGCGTGCCAGGCCGATGATGCCCCGCATCCGCACCCGCGGGTTTTCGTCGCGCACGGCCCGGAGAAACAACTCCTTGCCGACGGCGTCGATCTCGTGCTCGACATCGCCCAGGGCGCGAACGACGAACTCCCGCAGGTCAGCGTCCTGGTAGAGCTTCGCAAGGGCGGCATGCGCCTTGGCTCCGTCGAGCTGCTTGAGCGTCATGACCGCCGCGACCCGGGCAGCGAGGGAATTCTTCGCGTCGGCGGCGCGGGCGAGCAGGCCGCCGCTGACCGCCGGCTTGGCGCCGCGGGTGACGATTTCACGCATGGCGTTGAGCCGCGTCACCTGGCTGTCGCTGCCGAGGTGCTGGAGGAGCTCCGCGTCGCTGGCCCGGTTGATGTCGGGATAGACCGCCACCCCGGCCCGATCGGCGGGCTGGATCAGATCGACATGTCCGAAAGGCTCGTTCGCGAAGCCAAACCCACCGCCCTGCCGGGAGGCGGCATAGATCCGCGAGCAACCATCGACGTCGATGCCGATGTTGTGCGGAGAGTCCATGAACCGCTCCTGCCGGACCTGCCAGGTCGCTTCGTGCGGCTTCCGGCGGTGCAGCCACAGCCCCGTGTTGAAGTCACCCGAGTACAGAGCGTCACCCAGATCGGCGGGAAAGCCCGGTTCGTGCAGGGAGCACATGCCGGCGCCCGCCCCGGCGCCACAATCGACGAGCGGCGGCAGCGTTTCGTGGGCGAAATGCTTGAACAGCCCCGGGTAGCCACAATCAGCCAGCTCGGTCAGGTGAAACAGCCGCGTGCCCCAGCCACCCCCGTCGTTGGAGTTGTCGCGGGCGAACAGATCGAGGAAGGGATCGACGGCGATGGCGTAGATGTTCCGCGTGCCCGCGAGCAGCAGGCCGAGCCGACTTCCATCGGGACGGACCCGGAGCACGCCGCCGCCGTGCAGCGTGACCTGGCTGCCGTCGGTGCCGGTGGCCGCGAAGCAGCCTTGGTCGCCGATCGCCAGATAGAGCCACCCGTCGATTCCCATGCGGACGCCGTTCGGGCCGTGGATGACCGGACTCGCCGACAGCCGCGGCCCGAGATTGGTGACGAGCGTCGTCTGCTTGTCGGCAACGCCGTCCCCGTCGAGGTCCTGGTAGGCGACCAGGGAGGGCGACTGCATGAGGTAGAGCGTGTCGTCCACATAGCAGCTGCCGCGCGGAGCGTCGATGCGGTCGACGAATGTCGTGAACCTGTCGGCCCGGCCGTCGCCGTCGGTGTCTTCACAGCGCACGACCCGACCCGCCCCGCGTTTGTCGTTCGTGACGCCGTTGACGTCGCAACTGACGAACGCCACGCCCTGCGGCGATACCGCGATGCCGGTGGCCGCGGTGATGTGCGGCTTGGTGACGAACTGGCTTTGCTTCAGCCCTTCGCCGATACCGTCGGCGTGTGACGTTCCCGGCGCGACCGACAGCAGCACGACCACCCTGAGGACTGCGGCCCACGGCGGGGACGGCCTTCCACGGCCCTGTTCCGCCGGGTGGGCCACGGAAAACGTCGTGGGTTCCCCCCTTGGACGACCGCCACATCGTGCGGCAACGGAGTTGTTCTGCGGGCTGCGGGGCATCGATGGCTCCGGAGTGGTTGCGGGAAAAGACTGGCCCGAGCGGCGGCGCGCCATCCGCGGCCGGGCCCGTGAACGGCCTGGCGTCCAGATAGTTTACTCGACGCGGAGGTCGTAACAGTAGATGCCGTCCATGCCGCGGACGATGAGGCGACCGTCGACGACGACGTTTCCCAACGCCATTTGGCCGTAGGCGGTCGTGTCGTCGTGCTCTGGACTCCAGACCGTGCCGAGCACCGTCAGCTCGCCGGCGTCCACCACCTTCGCGTCTTCGCCCTCCGGCACCACGTCGCCCGACGGTCGGTACGAATACAGATACACAATCCCATCTGCCACGACCGGAGACGACGCTCCGCCGCACAACGTGCCGACGATGGCCCGTTCCCGATACCGAGCGTCCGCGCCCGTGCCCCAACAGTCGGGTGCCACCGCCTCGCTGCGCCAGAGCGGCCTGGCCTGCGCCACGTTCGCGATCATCGGTTTGCCGGAAGACGGTCCCGCGCACGCCGTGAGCAGCGGGGTGTTGCCCTGCGCCTTGCCCACGCCCGGCAACGTGCTGCTGGTTGACCAGAACTGGACCGGCCTGCCGCCGCGCCAGGCGACGAACACCCGGCACGGTTCGCCCACTCCTTCGACCGCAAACCAGGTCGCCTAATGCGCACTCGGGGGATTGACGACGGCTGGTTTCGTACCGGGATGTCCGGCGGAGGCGGCACCAGGCGGGACGGCCGGCCGCCACCAGCCGTCGATCCGCGCCGCCAGGGCCTGCACCCGCGCGGGCTGTTCGGCCGCCAGGGTCCGCTCCTCGAGCGGATCGGCGGCGAGGTCGAACAGTTCCCGGCGGCCGACCTGGTCCTGGGCATTTCGGTCCGCGGCCGGTTCGGGCTGCCGCCATTCGATCAGCTTCCACGTGCCGTGGATGCACGTCCGCGAGAGCAGGCTGAGACCGGGGTCGTCGGGTGACGCCATGTCGTGCGTGTAGTTCGCGAGGAACAGCGTGTCGCGGGCGGCGACGGCCCGCTCATCGAGCAGGTCGACTCCCGGCAGGCCCGCCGGCGCCGGCACGCCGGCCGCCGCCAGGATCGTGGGCATGATGTCGATGTTGCCGGCGAGGCGGTCGCGGTCGATCCGCGGCGCGAGTTTCTTCGGCCACCGCAGCAGGATCGGCGTGCGGACGCCGTTCTCGTAGGGAGTCATCTTGCCGCGGTCGTTCCAGCCGTTGTCGTTGAGGAAGACGACGAGCGTGTCTTCGTCGATGCCCCGCGACTTCAGGTTCGCCATCAGGTCACCGACCGTCTCGTCGAGCCACTCGATCATGGCGTAGTACTTGGCCCGGCTTTCGGGCTTGATCGCCGCGTAGGTGTCGAGGAGCCGAGCGGGCGGGTTGTGGGGCGTGTGCGGCAGGAACGGCGCGTACCAGATGAAGAACGGCTTCGCCTCCCGGCCGGCAGCGTCGATGGCGTCGTAGATCGGCTGCATCGTCTGGCGGCCGATGTCCAGCGCCTGGCCCCCGTGGCGATCGGTATTCCCCATGTGGCGGGAGAAGCCGGCAGCGGCGGGCTCCCGCATCCAGTACTTCCCCGTGTGCATGGTCAGATAGCCGGCGTCCGCCAGGAGCTTGGGCAGCAGCGGATGCCGGAAGAACCTATCCAGCCAGGCCTCCCGCGATTGCCCTCGCTCCGGATCGTTGCC
>Ga0209985_10003438_pt1 | contig 13469 bp, 12 predicted proteins | sample NOAtaG_FD_187305 | JGI IMG/M metagenome (GOLD analysis project Ga0209985, IMG submission 187305) | Freshwater lake microbial communities from Lake Erie, under a cyanobacterial bloom - NOAA_Erie_Diel6S_1000h metaG (SPAdes) (version 2) | ecosystem: Environmental > Aquatic > Freshwater > Lake ...
TCTCGAACAAAAGCCGCCCCTGTTCGCACTCCTGCAGTTGGACAACCGGCTTGACCTCGATGCGGCGCGGGTCCGGTTGCTTGTGGTCGATGGCAGGTGGATGCGATGTCAGAATCCAGCCGCACTTGTCGGCTGAAACATCGACGGCGTGCCAACCCTGCGATTCTTCGGGGTGCCGCATGGCGTCGATCGCGATGCGTAACGGTGCGGCCAGTGTTTTCCGCTCCCGTCAGATTTTATCGCCGCAATGGCCGGCAGATGATCTTGGCTGACAGTATCGAATCGGACTCCATTGAAGCTGCGGTCCCGAACAACGCGCTGCTGACTGCCCTGGCCAAAGCGTACGCATGGCAGGAGCAACTGGAATCGGGGCAATTCGAAGACCTCGAGGACATCGCCAAAGAGCAAGGCGTCGACCGCAGCTACGTCGGGCGTATGCTGCAACTGACCTCGCTTGCGCCGGATATCGTCGAATCGATCCTGGCAGGTCAGGCGTTCGCAGACATCAGTCTGCAGCATTGCCGGAAGGGCATTCCGGTCTTCTGGGAAGAGCAACGGCGAACATTGATCGCGGCGGATTGAACGCGCGTTGCCGAATCGTTCCCCAGTAATTCAAGCTTCGCTTTCCAGAACTTCATGGTCGAAGAGTGTACTCGCCCCCGGCGGCTCCGACCCCGGAGCGCAAACATCGGTCAGTCGGCGATTGCTTTCAGTTACTAGTTCGCAATCTCTTCCGGCTCAACAGCAAGATGCTTAGCGAGTGCGGGAAACCGCTTTCCATCTTTTAGAAGCCTTGTTTCTGAAGAACATCAAGGTCACACTAGAAGCTCAATCTCCCCTGATCGATAAACTCGGTTGCAACCATGTCGACCAATAACACCCCATCTTCCTCCGAATCAGATCCGGAACGTCAAGAACTCGCCACAATGGAATCGGCACGGCGTGACAAACTTCTCAAGCGACTGAAGCCGTATTGGATGATGGAAGGTGCGAATGTTGTTTTCGTCCCCTTCATCGCGTGGCTTCTCATAACGGTCGTTGCGGAAGGGCAAATCACCATCGCGGTCATTGCGGCCATGCTTGCCACTTCATTCCTGCTTGTTGTCGGCACCTTCGCTTGGAAAATGGTCGTAGACGGACTCGAAGGCATCCCAAAGTCTGAAGTGCAATGGACGCCTTGGTTAGATCTAGCTCGCTGGCCGGCATTGATACTCACCCTCCTCGCTCTGATTGCCACCGTCGCTGAGGCTTTCTCGACATTGCCACGCTTCTCTGCAAGTCTTATTGGTGCGAGCCTACTCTGCTTGCTCGCCATTCTCGAGTTCGTGAACTACTACCACGTTCAATTGCAACACTTCGATCATGCCGAAGACTTCCAACGACTCTTGTCCGGCAAAGGTTTTCGCCGATCGCATCTCTCCAAGTCCATTCGCGCCTACCGTCAGAGAAGTCGAAAAGTTTAGGAAAGTACGGTTCGGAGTTGATTCCAGTACATTCGTACGTGTGTATTGACTCCAGGACAAACGTACGGGTTCTGAAAATGGTTGGCATCACGGAGGCAAAGGATGGCGAAAAGACCTGCTCTTTCGAAAGGAGAGATGGTGGTGGCACGATTGCTGTGGGACCACTCCCCTGCCACGGTTCGTCAGATCCACACCGCCCTGCCCTCCCCTCAAGACATGGACTTCTCTACCGTCCATCGCCAAAGAGCAAGGCGTCGACCGCAGCTACGTCGGGCGTATGCTGCAACTGATCTCGCTTGCGCCCGATATCGTGGAATCGATCCTGGCAGGTCAGGCGTTCGCGGACATCAGCCTGCAGCATTGCCGGAAGGGCATTCCGGTCTTTTGGGAAGAGCAACGGCGCACATTGATCGCGGCGGATTGAACGCGAGTCCCCATCGCTTCAAGGCGCATTCTTCCGTTTCTTCACAACGAGCGACGCCGGTTGCAGTCGCCTCTGGTCCCAGATCTTTCCGTTTGAGAGCTGGTGACACGCCTCGGGACGTGATGGTCAGGTTTTTCATGTCACTGCCACTGGCGTTTTTCGCTAAAACCTCACGCCGGTTGGAAATCACGAAAGTGCCGTGTTTTATTGGGTTTCCGAGCACGGGACGTGTTGGGGGGCGTCCCGTGGTTTTGAGCCTTTGACCCCGATTTGAGCCTTTTGGGGTAGCGATGGGTGTCAAACGCGTCCCGTGGTTTGGCGACTGGCGAAGATTGGCGTCTCGCAAAAGCCCCGAATTTCCGCGCAGAAACGCAAAGACCCGCTGGGGTGAACCAGCGGGTCCTGAGCGATGTGGTCACGTTGCGGTGACCAAGTCGATGGAGGCGGGGGGAATTGAACCCCCGTCCTGTTGTTCCTGAACCAAAGCCTCTACGTGCGTAGTTCGTTGATTAAGTCGTGCCGGAGAGGTTCCACGAACAAGACCATCCGACACCAGTCCGCAACAAATCTTGCATCAGTCGTAGTAGACAGTGAACTGATGCCAGCCCAAATTTGCGTCCGACGGTCGGCTCCTTAGGCGGGGATCCTTAGGTCGGTGCAGCCTGAATCAGGCAGCAAGAGAAAACTGCGGTTTTGCAGTTATTGGTGATCAGCTTTTTACGAGGCCAACTGATCAACCTCGGCACGCCACCCTGATCCCCGGTAACCCAGTCAAATCCGATCGCCCCCGGAGACCGCTTTAAGCGGCTTTCATCAACATCGGCTATTCTACCGCTGAACCTGCAGCAGGGAAAGTACCTTTGTCTCGGAAACTGCTGCTGAGACACAGGAAAATCTGCCAGGTTCACCCTCAACGGCTATTTCGCGGTGCCAAAACTGGCCGCCGCAGTCTCCTGACCCAGCTCACGCAGCACCCGCTGCAGTCCCGTCAGATTCTGCTGCAAACTCTCTTCTGCATCCAGCTGCTCGCGATGATCAATGATCCCGATCGGTCCGGCATATCCCGATTTCAGGATCAGTTCGATCAGCCGACGCTCGTGCTTCCCATCCCCAATCGGCAGGATCTTTGGCTGAGCATTGTCGTTCATGCCGTTCAGATTCAGACACAACAGCCACGGCTGCAAAATCGCCAGCTGCTGCTCGAAATCCGCAATGTGGTCGTGAGCATGATGCAGGTTGTACACAATCCCCACATGTTTCACTCCATGCTGCTCCTTCAGCACCCGGCACACCGCCGCCATGTTCGCCGGCTCGCCGCTCCAGCCGCCGTGATTGTACAAACCCAGTTTCAGTCCCAGCCGCCCGGTCTTTTCAGCCAGCGGCAGCAGCGCCTGAGCAGCCGCTTCTGCCTTCTGCTGCTGAGTCTCACCGGCCGGCTCAGGAAACATCAGCCAGATCTGCGGATGAATGCCATGCTTCCGAATCAGCGGCTCCATCGCATCGTGCCAGCTCCAAAATGCAAAATACTCAATCTTCTGCCGCTGATACTGCAAAATCTCGTCCTCAAACGTCGGCACGTGATTGTCCCGCCAGTCATACGCGACTCGCGCCATCCCCAGCCGACGTACCATGTCCGCACGCTCCGCCGGACCACGCTGCTTTGCGTCAAATGGCACAATGCACCAGGCCACCAGACGATCCCGATGGAAATTGGCCGCATCCGCAGGCTGCTCGCCCGCCCAAATCCGCCCGGCATCCATCCAGCCACCACCACTCAGCACACCCGCCAGCAGCACCGCCACCAGACGCAGGTTCCAACGGCAACCCATGCTCATCACTCACCTCGCTGCAAACTGAAAAAAACGGTCGGTGCGGAATACCGCACCGACCGCACAGCTGTCACCACAAAAACGCTCAGCAGAAATGCGCACCACGCACGTTCACATACACCGCATACAGTGACTGACTGCCCGTCATGAACAGACGATTGCGCTTCGTACCGCCAAAACAGACGTTGCTGCAAATCTCCGGCAGCAGAATCTGGCCAATCCGCGCACCATCCTCACCAGCAAACACATGCACGCCGTCATACCCGGCACCCACCCAGCCGGCACTGGCCCAGATGTTGCCATGAATGTCCGCTCGAATGCCGTCCGCGAAACCGGCCTTCACCACGCCATCAGCCATCTCCAGCTTCATCGAGGCAAACTCGCGGCCATTCGCCAGCTTCTTCCCGTCCACCACGTCCCACACCCTGATGTTCTTCGGAGCATCCGGGTAGTGCGATGCACCCGTGTCCGCCGCATACAGCTTCTTGTAGTCCGGTGAAAAACACACGCCGTTCGGCTTGTTGATGTCATCCGCCACCCGGTACAGCTTGCCCGTGCTGGCTTCCCACCGATAAATCGACTCCTTCTGATACGGCTGCACCGAACCCGTCTCAGCCAGTGTCCCCTCGTAATCCATCAGCGCACCATAACCCGGGTCGCTGAACCACACGTCGCCGGAATCCGGATGCACCACGCCGTCGTTCGGAGCATTCAGGGATTTCCCGTCATACTCGTGCGCCAGGACCGTGCGAGTCCCGTCGTGCTCGTAACGCGCCACCGAACGCGTCAGATGCTCGAAGGAAATCTGACGACCGTGGGTATCAAAGGTGTTGCCGTTGCTGTTGTTCGCCGGATTGCGAATCACCGAAACATGCCCGTCCTCCTCCAGCCAGCGATGCTGCAGATTGTTCGGAATGTCGCTCCACACCAGATACCTGCCCGATCCGTTCCACGCCGGCCCCTCGGCCCACAGCATGTTCCTGCTGTGATACAGACGCTGGATCGGAGTATTGCCCAGCTTCAGCTTCCCAAACCGCTTGTCCAGTTCCACCAGACGATGGTCAGGGTAACGTACCGGAGCCGCATCAGCAGCGTACTCGTCAGCCCGCAGAGAACCGGCTGCAGCCATAGCTGCGGCCGCAGCCGCCATGAACGAACGACGCCCGGATGCTCCGGCCACTGAAGAAGGATCTGCACTGCTCATCACACGGGCTCCTGAAACAGGTGGGAAAAGGATACCGACGAAGACCTGAGCCCGACATTGTGGCGAATGCCGGGCTGAGAGTCAAAAGCGTGACGCAGGAAGGCGGCAGGATGTCGGATGTCGCCGGGATGCCGGATGTCGCCTGGATGCGAAGTGGCGGAGGGATAAGCGGTTTGGGGGGCGAGGAGTTCAGCTGTGCACGTCCGCAGAGCACGTTTCGCGGAGCGAAACGCGACAATTTGCGGGCGGGTCAGCCGCCGATGGCGTACATCGGACGCTGCGGCTGCAGAAACCTGGCGGTGTTGATTTCATGCCCCTCGCCCTTGGCCGCAATGCAGTCCAGCATCGCCTGAGCAATCGCGGTGTCATCCGCCCCGGACCGCAGCAGCTCGCGGATATCCGTTTCCTCATGACTGAACAGACAATTCCGCAATCGCCCGTCCGCCGTGACACGGAACCGATTGCAGCTGGCACAGAACGGCTGACTGACACTGGCAATCAACCCGATCCGCCCCCGACCATCGGCAAACACATAGTCTTCCGCCGGAGCCTTGCCGGTGGCTGATTGCGTCAACTGCGGCAACAGACCGCCGGCCGTCAGGCCCGGCTGAGTCATTTCAGCAGCCGCAACAGCTGGCAGTTCTGAAGCCTGCACGGGCCTTAACGGACCAAAGGCTCGCTCCAGTCGCTCCAGAATCTCGGCCGCATACAAGACTCGCTCACGCTGCCACTGACTGTCAGCATCCAGCGGCATAAATTCAATGAATCGCACGACGGTGTCGGTTTCCCGAGCCAGTCGGCCGAACGGCTCAATCTGATCTTCAGTCAATCCCCGCACCGATACGGCATTGAGTTTGATCGGAGAAAAGCCAGCTTTGCGAGCGGCCTCGATCCCCGCCAGCACCTGCTCGTATCCATCCCGCCGCGTCACTCGCCTGAAGACTTCCGGATCGAGGGCATCGAGGCTGATATTCAGTCGCCGCAGTCCGGCATCGCGCAACGGCTGAGCCAGCTCGGGCAGCAGGATGCCGTTGGTCGTCAGCCCGATGTCCACGATGCCGGGGATGTCGGCGAGGGCCCGCACCAGCATCGGCAGGTCCCGGCGTACCAGCGGTTCCCCGCCGGTCAGCCGCAGTCGATCGATGCCCAGCGTCACCCCGACACGAGCCACGCGTTCAATTTCTTCAAACGTCAGCAGCTGCTGCTTCGGCAAAAACTGAACGTCCTCGGCCGGCATGCAGTAAAAGCAGCGGATGTTGCAGCGGTCGGTCACGCTGATCCGCAGATTGTTATGGACACGCCCGAAGCGATCCACCAGTCTTTGCTGCCCCGGCTGCGTCATCTCAGGTGCCCTCCGACTGACCGGCTGCAGAGTCCGCCACGGCCGCAGGGTGCTGCCACAGCACACGCCCGTCCGTGTAATGTTCGCGTTTCCAGATTGGCACGCGCTGCTTCAGCGTATCAATCAGCCACTGGCCGGCGGCAAAGGCCTGAGCACGATGCGGAGTGCTGACAGCGATCGCCACGGCGACATCGCTGAGCTGCAGTGCCCCCAGTCGATGCACGATGGCTGTCTTCACGATCGGGAAGCGAGCGGAGGCTTCGTCGGCCAGCTGTTTCAGGGAGGACTCCGCCATTTCCCGATACGCTTCGTACTCCAGATGCTCTGTCTGCTGTCCTGCTGTGAATTCCCGGACCGTACCGAGGAACAGCACGACAGCGCCGGCCGCAGGATCACGGACGGATTCCGTGATTGCCGTGTAATCCAAAGGCTGATCTGTCAGGTGTATCACAGGCATTCCCCCGTCAACCCCCGCTCACCGGCGGAAAACAGGCCACGGTATCCCCGGGCTGAACCATCGTTGCTGGTAGGGCATACTGATTATTAACGGCCCACAGCAGCAGCGACTGCAGCGGCTGCAGTCCGCCGGCGTGCCGCAGCACCTGCTGCTGAATTTGTGCGAGGGTGACCTTTGCGGGGACCGGCAACTGCAGTTGAGCGGTGCCGGCCGCATCCCTGGCCGCTGCAAAAAACAGGACAGTCACAGTGCCTGCCCCGGTCACTGCTGCACCCTCTGCTGCAGCAGCTGCAGTACCTGCTGATTGGCCGGAGGAAATGTGAGCTGGCTCAATTCGCTGGCCGGCACCCAGCGGAAAGGTGCCGCTGGCGTCAGTCCGGGGGGCAGGTCATGAGCGAGCGAGCAGAGCCAGAAGTGCAGTTCGACCGATCCATGGGGATAATCCCATGGAACGGTTCCCAGCTGCATTTGCGGAATGACCGCCAGCCCGGTTTCCTCAAGACACTCCCGAACCGCACAGGCCTGTGGAGTTTCGTCGGATTCGCATTTGCCCCCGGGAAACTCCGACAGACCTGCCAGAACCGTTCCGGGGGCCCGCAGCCCGACAAGAAAGCAGCCGGCCGATTCAACAATCGCGACACCGATACGTTTCACGATGGTCTCCTCGGAGTCCTGCGGACTCAGGTGCTTTGAGCCGGGGGAGTGAAGAAGTCGGCTGGCGGAGCACCCATGACGCTGAATCCGCAGTCGACATGCAGAATCTCACCGGTAATCCCACTGGTCAGATTGCTGAGCATGGCCATTGCAGTACGACCCACTTCATCTGCAGTGATATTGCGACGCATCGGTGAAATGCCGGCATACAGTTTCAGCATGTCGTCAAAATCACCGACACCCATGGCACTGACGGTCTTGACCGGACCGGCACTGATCGCGTTGACTCGTACGCCTTCCGGTCCCAGTTCGCTGGCCAGATACCGGACACTGCACTCGAGAGCCGCTTTGCAGATGCCCATCAGGTTGTAGCCGGGGATGACTTCTTCGCCGCCGAAGTAGGTCAGTGTCAGGATGCTGGCGTCACTGCTGAGCACATTCTGTTTGCGGGCGGCTCCGGCGACGGCCAGCAGGCTGTAGGCACTGATTTCCATGGCGGTCTTGAAACCGTTGCGGCTGCAGGCCCAGGTTGGGCCGGTCAGATCGGCCGGCGGAGCAAAGGCGATGCTGTGCACGATGAAGTCGATCCTGCCGAACGTTTCAGCTGCTTTGGCGACCACGGCATTGATGTGTTCGTCGTTGCAGACGTCCATCGGCAGCAGGAATTTCGAGCCGATCGGGTCAACGAGTTTTGCCACTTTGTTTTGATTCTTGGGGCGGTCTCCGGCGTCCGGCATGTGCGTGAAGCCCATTTCGGCACCTTCCCGGTGCAGATTTTCCGTGATCGCCCAGGCGATTGAGCGTTCGTTGGCGATCCCCAGTACCAATCCCTTCCTGCCGGTAAACAACCCCATGGTGCACACCTTAGTCTGCTGAGCTTTTGATCCGCTCCGGCCCTGCGCAGGCTGCAACAGCAGTCTGGCCCGGAGCACAGGTTGCGTATCATACGGTTCTGCCAGTCCGGGGAAAAGCATGCCGGGTGAGTGCGAGAAAACGAGGGAATTCCGGGAGTGCGGGAGCTGGCAGGCAGGCGGAGCGTCGCGGGGAATGTTGCCGCGGGGAAACATTTCTGCAGAGCAGTCATATTCGCGGGATTCAGCACAGCAGGTGCAATCGCTGCCTGCCTGCCCGAAAAGTTCATGAGTCGCGAGGATTTTGCGGGGGTATTCCCGCTGTGAGCGTGGGCCGGAGCTATCGTGGGAGGACGGATCGTGGAATTCGGCGGGGACTTTTCGAGTTCAGGCATTCTGAAATCGCCAAAAGGGTTCCACGCGATCCCAGGCTGGCACGCACATGACACGAGCAGATCGATCCAAAACTCAGGACACAACTCCGGCCCCGGCGGAAACGGTGGCCGCAACGCCAGCGGGTCGCGTTGTACCGCGCAGGACTGCTCGCTCGCTGGACGATATGCAGGAAACACCGTCTCCCCTGGTGGATGATCAGGGGCGACTGCTGGAACAGGCTCTGAAGACACGCAGTCGTCGCCGACGTCGCAGCGGCAGCGCTGAGGAACAGCCCCAGGGCAATGTCCGCCCGGCCGTCGGTTCCGGGGACGCGACTGGTGCCCCTGCAGTCGACGCACTGTTATTTCAGGTGATCTGCGAATCCGGTCCGGGCAGGGAGGTGCAGATTCCGCAGCAGCTGGACGGGTGTCCGGGTCTGTGGAATTCGCAGGTGTCATCGGGAACAGTCCCGGTGGGAATCGGCAGCCTGCAGGACGATGCTGATCGGCAGGAATCAGCGGTGACTGCGGACCTGATTGCCGCGAGGCTGTCGGAGCTGCTGAACGAGCATTTTGAGCAACTGGGTGCTGCTTTGCAGTCGCAGCTGGCCGGGGGGCTTGAGCAGCTGCTGGCGGCGGGGGTGAGTGCATTGCCAGCGCGGTCGGCAGCGGACCTGCAGCCAGTGAATTCGGTTAAGGCGGCTGCCACGCCGTCTGCAGAGTCCGTCGTGCCGCGGTCGGCACCGCGTGAACCTGTGGGAGCGGCCACGAAGAATCTGTCACGAAGCTGGGAGGAAATTCGTCAGGAGCTGTTTGACGAAGTGGAGCGCAAGTCGGAGGCGGGGTATCTGGCTGATCTGCCAATCGAACTGCCCACGGAACCGGCACCACCCACCGGCATGCGTGATGCTGTATTTTCTCCGGAGGAGGGTGGTTATGTACCGGCAGACTTTTCGCCGAGTGATGATCTGGTGCTGACGGAGATTCCGCAGCACGGGGAGCTGGAGGCAATGTCTGCGGACGAGTTGCGGGCCCTGCTGCAGCAGCGGGAGAGCCTGATGGCGCGGCTGATTTACCGCCTTCGCTGTCGTGAAGAAACTCGGCTGAACCTGCTGACGCTGGATCAGTTGAGAACGATGCAGCGGGAGCTGCCTGTGGAGCTGGCGACACTGATCGAGAGTTCGGTTCGCCGTTCGGACAATCTGACACGGCTGGGCGAGCTGGAACTGGCATTTGAGCGCGCCAGGCTGGCTCGCGAGAAGAACAATCTGCAGCAGTCACGGCAACTGATGGATGTGCTGGCAAAGCAACTGGGATTTACGGTCAACAGCGACGGTACGCTGGTTCGTCAGGCGGAATCGCAGCCGCGTACCGGCAGTCGTCGCTGGCTGGGCAAGCTGGGATTTGGCCAGCAGGTTCGTGAATAAACAGGCTGCGTTTGCGGGGAGATTTCCGGGGGGATTGGGCTGTGAGAGCAGCCTGCTGATGGCCGTTGCAGCGGCTTTTCCGAATTGACCTTGAGTCAAATTCATCAAATGTGCGATGCTGTGCGGGTCTGTGGGCCGCCGGCAGGTGGTCTGCCTAACATTTGTTTCCTCTCAGGCCACGTTTTTCCGCAGAAACTGCGGATTTTTGTGGCAACGAGTCGCTGCATGGCGGATCGAGCCCCGATATTCCCGCGCTGTCACCAGGCCCGGTCCTGCGCCGCGCGGTTGTATGCAGCAGCGATGCTGGTTGCCGCAGTGTTTTTGCTGCTGCCCGTGTGCTGTCATGCTCAGGCCCCCGTACAGGACTCGGCACTGACCGAGCAGTCTCCTGCAGCTGATGAAGAGGCCGGGCGGATTGTCTACGACGTGCGAATCGAGGGAAATGAGACGATTCCCGAGGCGGTCATTCTGCAGAAGATCCAGTCACAGCCGCAGCGACCTGTTACGGAGCGTCAGCTGCGTGAAGACAAGCGCTCGCTGCTGAATACCCGCTGGTTCTTCGATGTGCAGGAACGCATCGACGAGACTCCCAACGGATACGTGCTGGTGTTTGAGGTCAAAGAGCGTCCGATTGTGCAGCGGGTGCAGTACATCGGCAACAAAAAAGTGAAGCTGAAGCATCTGGAAGCGTGGACCGGACTGAAGGCTGGCAGCCCTTTTGACTATGTGGCCAATCAGGAGGCCGTCCGCAGGATTGAGCAGGAGTACAAAGACAAGGGCTACTACTTTGTCGAGGTGAAACTGCTGAAGGGTGGCAAGCCTGGCGACCGGGAAGTTGTCTTTAAGATTACCGAAGGCCCCAAGGTGCAGGTGAAGGAACGCAATTTCACCGGCAACGTGTTCTGGAGCGACGGACTGCTGCGAAAGAACCTGGTTTCGAAGGAAGCCTTCCTGCTCTGGGGCGGCCATTACAACCCGGATACCATGCCTGCGGATATCGAGGCATTGAAGGCTTACTATCGCGGTGTGGGATACTTTGACGTGGAGGTCACGGGAGAGCCGCGGTTTTCACCTGACAAGTCCGACGTGGAGCTGCTGTACACAATCAAAGAGGGCATGCGTTACACGGTTCGCAGCATCACCTACGAGGGCAACGAAGTCGTTCAGACATCGCGTCTGAAGGAAGATTCCAAACAGGAAGTGGGCCAGAAATTCAATTCGTGGATGCTGTCGAAAGATGTGCAGCGAATGCTGGGCTACTACGGCGAAATGGGCCACTACTTCGCGTCGGTCAATCCCGTACCTCAATTCACGGAAACACCCGGTGTGGTGGATCTGGTCTTTGAAATCGATGAGGATCGGCCACGTTACATTCGCGATATCAATGTGAATTACGAGGGTGACAGCCCGCATACCAAGCACACCGTGGTTCTGGACCGCATTCAGGTGCAGCCGGGTGATCTGGCAGACCCCCGCCGAATCCGTCGGGGCAAGTCCCGTCTGGCAGGCAGCGGGCTGTTTGAGCCAGGGATTGTGTTTGAGCCTGTCCCGGTGGACCCGGAACAAACGAGCTTTGCGTCAGTGGCGGCCGCATTTCGCGGTCAGAATCCCGGTGAACTGGATGACTGGACGGAGTCTTTTCTGCAGGCAGTGGATCAATCTGCCAGTGAAACTGCCCGGCGTACCGCCATCGGTGATTATTCGGAACTGTGGGGCACCTCGGACGCACTGCCGGCGGAGGACGCTTCGTCTGCGAACGGAGCTGACACTTCGGAAACGGTGGACGCTGCGACTGAGCCGGCCACATCACATGCTCCGGTCAGTTCACCAGTCGACGCTGCTGCTGCCGGCTTCACTGCTCAGCCGCCAACCTTCAGTGCAGCGGTGTCTGATGGCGGACAGCGTTCCGGTGACGAGCCGGATTTTGTGGCGCTGACAGCCACCACCGGCCCTGCAGCGGGTGCTGCTGCTGGTCCGTTTTTTGCGGGACATGCGTCGTTGTCAGCGGGAGATTCTGAGCTGGCCGAGATTCCGAAGCCAGCGACATTTCGGGTTGCTGACCCGCGGCTGCTGTTTGCGGTTTCCGATGAGCCACCGGCTTTTGTGTCGGCAGCGGATCCTGAGCTGCTGACCGGCCCGATCATTCGAGCACAGTCACCCGACGATGAGGGGTCGGAGGTCAGGCCACCTTCGCGCGAAGACCAGATGATCAACGAAAGCCCCTATCGCAATCAGTTCCGCGATATTCCGCCCGGGTGGGTTGATATCAATGTGAACGCGACGGAGGGGCGTACGGGGCGGCTCATGTTTGGTGCCGGCGTCAACAGCAACTCGGGGCTGGTCGGAAACTTCGTCTGGGACGAATCCAATTTCGACCTGTTTCGACCGCCCACAACATTTGCGGACATTCTGGAAGGTCGTGCCTGGCGCGGTGGTGGCCAGCGGTTCCGCGCAGAGGCAGCACCTGGGAATTTGGTCAGTCGCTACGCCCTGACGTGGACCGACCCCTACTTCATGTATACGGACTACAGTCTGTCGGTGGGTGGTTTCTACTTCAATCGGTTTTATTCTGAATGGACAGAGGACCGAGTGGGCGGTCGAGTTTCCGTCGGGCGTCAATTCACTCCGGAGTGGTCCGGAGCGTTGGCACTGCGTCTGGAAGACATCGAAATGCGGAATGTGCGAGCTCCGGTGCCGACGATTGTGCAGCAATGGGTAGGTCACAACTTCCTGTCCACCGGTCGTGTTTCAGTCACTCATGACACACGCGACTCGGCCATGCTGCCCACGGAAGGGCATTACTTCGACGTGGGTTATGAGCAGGCCTTTAATGAGTTCAATTTCCCGAAGGTGGATACGGAATTTCGTCAGTACTTCACGCTGCACAGTCGTCCTGACGGCAGTGGGCGTCAGGTGCTGACCCTGGCGGGAGCACTGGGCTGGGCCGGCGATGACACGCCGGTGTTTGAACGCTACTTCGCCGGTGGTTTTCAGTCTTTCCGTGGCTTCCGCTTTCGCGGTGTGACGCCGCGTGATGAGACCGGTTTTTCAATCGGCGGAACCTTCCAGGCCCTGGGCACAGTGGAGTATCGTTTGCCATTGACGGCTGACGACATGATCAGTGCCGTGGTCTTTTCCGACTTCGGATCGGTTGATGAAGAGGTCACGCTTTCGGAATTTCGGGCCACAGCGGGTTTTGGTCTGCGGCTGACAATTCCGCAGATGGGACCGGTGCCACTGGCCTTCGACTTTGCCTTCCCGATCACAACTCAGGCGGCAGACCGCGAGCAGATTTTCAGCTTCTATGTGGGTATCAATCGCTGATCAGCGGACTCAGCGAACGTCCAGAAGCTGCGGTGATCGGCCGTGTTTTGCAGTTCCGCCGTTGTGCAGCCCATCCAGCCGTTCAGTCTGATTCGCGCGGGCAGCGGCAGTGGCTGAACT
>Ga0209985_10003440_pt1 | contig 13467 bp, 10 predicted proteins | sample NOAtaG_FD_187305 | JGI IMG/M metagenome (GOLD analysis project Ga0209985, IMG submission 187305) | Freshwater lake microbial communities from Lake Erie, under a cyanobacterial bloom - NOAA_Erie_Diel6S_1000h metaG (SPAdes) (version 2) | ecosystem: Environmental > Aquatic > Freshwater > Lake ...
TGCATCTCCCGGGTTGGGAGGGCTACCTGAGCACGCGGTTTTTTACGGATGAAGAAGAGATGCGAGAAAGGGTTTTGTTCCGCCTTCGCCCCGATTCGCTGGCGCGCCTGGTTGTGGAATACCCCTATGAGCCCCAAGAGAGTTATGAAATACTTCGTCAGCCCGATGGAGGTATGCAGTTAAGGGCTTTCGATCCAAAGTCCGGTCAATCCGGCCCGGAATTGAAGCCGAATCCCGAAGCGGTGGCTTCTTTGTGGCAGGGGTTTGGTTTTTTGCCGGTGGAGGGTTTTGAAAACAATCAACCCATGCGGGACAGCGTGCCGAGTCGTGTACCCGAAAAAATGCGGGTTCGGATTTGGGAAAAGTCCGGTCGATTGCATTTGATATCGGTTTATCCCAAAAGCCAGTTGAATCAATTGGACGTGGTCTTGTTGAATGTGGCGCCCGATTTGGACCGGGATTATTTTTACCATCACGGCATGAACGATTTTGGGGTTTTGCAACGGAGGGCCATTCCGTGGTTCTACGCCAGAAGGAGCCAATTGACGGCGGGTTCTTGAACGGGAAATTGGTGGGTTCTTGAACGGGAAATCCTATTTTTGAGGAAAAATTGAGCGAAACCACCCCAAACCCTCCGCGGACATTCTAAATTGCCTCTCGAATCACCATCCCTCCAAAGCCCACCTATGAAATTCATTGTCTCTTCCTCAGCCCTATTGCGCCAGCTTCAGGCCGTGCAGGGTGTTATTCAGACCAACAACGTACTTCCCATCCTCGACCATTATTTGTTCGATGTCGAAGGGCGGCAATTGACAATCTGCACAACCGATCTAAATACGACGATGCGGACCCGCCTTGCGGTCGAAGGCAATGGTCAGGCCAAGGTGGCGGTTCCAGGAAAAATCTTGTTGGAAACCCTCAAGACCCTTCCGGATCAGCCGATATCCTTGGCCCTGGATCCTAAAACATTTGCCGTGGAGTTGCATACTGACAAGGGTAAATTCAAACTGTCCGGAGAGAACGGCGAGGAATTTCCAACCCTGCCGGAGATGACCGGAAATCAGCAGTTTGAGCTGCCATCGGATGCTTTGTTGACGGGAATTTCCAATACTCTTTTTGCGGTAGGAACCGATGAATTGCGATTGGCGATGACGGGTGTCAAAATGGAATGTGCCGGAGACACATTGAGCTTTGTGGCGACCGATGCCCACAAGCTGGTCCTGCACAAGCAGGGTGGTATTGAGGTTCCTGCCTCTGCGGGTTTTATTGTGCCCCGCAAGGCGTTGAACCTTTTGAAAGCTACATTGCCTGGAGATGCATCTCCGGTGAAGGTTTCGTATAACAACACCCACGTTGTATTTGCATTCGGGGATTTGGAATTGACTTGCCGACTCATCGACCAAAAATACCCAGATTATCAAGCGGTTATCCCCAAAGATGGGGGCAGCCGTCTGCTTTTACGTCGCACGGAATTTTTGTCCTCCTTGCGCCGTATTTCAATCTATTCGAGCAAATCCACGTACCAAGTACGATTGTCGATCAAAGGCAATGAATTGCAAATGTCCGCCGAGGATCCGGATTATTCGAACCAAGCCTTGGAAACCCTGGCTTGTGAATACAACGGACCCGATATGGAAATTGGATTCAACGCCCGTTTTTTGGTTGAAATGCTATCCACCCTGTCAGGAGATGAAGTGCAATTTGAGCTTAGCTCATCGAGCCGTCCGGGGGTTTTGCGTCCCGTTCATCAAGAGGACCAGGAAGACACGCTGATGCTGTTGATGCCGGTGATGTTATCGGATTACCGAGCTTAAAAAACTTAGCGACCTGCCAGCCAAGGCATCGGATTGACTTTGGCGGTGCCTTTCCAAAGCTGAAATTGGAGGTAGGACTGTCCGTCTTCTTGGCGAACATGAAGCCTGCCGATGGTCTGTCCGGTCTGAACCTTTTGGCCTTTGCTGACCTGGGTTTGATCCAGATGGGCGTAGACCGTAAGGTATTGTCCGTGTCGAATGATCACGGTTTTTTGCATTCCAGGGATGTTGACCACCGCCGTGACCTCGCCCCGGAAGCAGGCCCTAACGGAGGCTCCAGCTTCGGCTTTGAGGGTGATCCCATCGTTGCGAATGCTAATGTTCTTGAGGTGGGGATGGGGGTGGAACCCAAAGGTTTCGCTGACCATGGCTTTTTGGAGAGGCCAAGGAAGGCGACCCCGGTTCTCTTCGAAGGCTTTGCCCAAGGCTTTGGCTTCGGGGGTTAATTCCAAGAGGGCTTGGTTGCGTTGGGGTTGTTGAGCTTGGCCTTGGTTGGCTTTGCCTTTGTCTTCGGTTTTGGCAGCGGCTTGCCGTGCGGCTTCAATTTCCTTACGGATCAGGTCTTCAATATTTTTTTGGAGTCGATTCCGGGCAATTTCCTGGTTACGTAGTTCTTGGCGTAATTTCTTTTCGTCCTTCTGGAGGGCTTTGACGACTTTGTCCTGCTCTTGGCTTTCTTGCTTGAGGGCGTTTTTGTTTTCTTCTTCCTTGGCTTTTAATTCTTCTTTGCGTTCCTTTTCGGCCTGCAGGATCTCGCCTTTTTGATTTAATTCCTGTTGGAGGTCAACGATGGCGGCGGCCTGTTCCCTTCGAAATTGGTTGTATTGTCGCAAATGCCAGGTGCGCCGGAGAGCTTGGTTCACATCGGAGGCGGAGAGAATAAGAAGGGGCATGCTAGGGGCCATGATTTGGCGTTGGTATTGACGGAGGAGCTGAGCGTAGCGTTCCCGCAATTGTTTCAAGTCGACCTGCAGGGATTGAACCACGTTTTCGACCTCGGTTATTTGGGCTTCTTGACGTACAATTTCTGTACTGTAGTTGCGAATGATTTTTTCGCGGTTTTGGATTTGATTTTTTAACAATTGCAATTGTTGCAGGCCGGATTTGCGCTTGCGGCGAACCTCTTCCAATTGTTGACGCGTTTGGTCGATTCGTCGAGCCAGTTCCTGTCGCTCTTTTTCCAAACCCGCCCTGGAGGAGGAGGGGTTTTTGGGGTTGTTGGATTGAGCCTGCGCGGGGTTTCCAGCAAAAAAGCCATAACACAGCACAATAAGGCCGATCAGGAAGAGGCTGTTAAGGCGGAAGGACATGATTTAGAAACCTAATTTCAGTTTTCGGTAATCGGCGGGAATCTTGATGGGTGGCAAAGAAACGGCCTCCACCGCCGGTATTTTCCAATGCATCTGCAAAAAGGCTTTGTGACCGGGCGCCTGGAGGGATAGACTCATCTTGGCGGGAAGGGCCGCCGATGCCACTTCGACGCTTTGGAGATAATCCACCGAAAGGTTGCCCCTGGAGGATTGCATCGAAAGATGGTGGATTTTGGCAGGGAGTTTCCCCCAATGCACCGCGACCTTTGTAAGGGAACTATCCGCGCCTTTAGTAAACACCAGGCTGTCGTCACCCGTTTTGGGAAATTCAATTCCCGCGATTTGGAGGCCCTCAATTAGAGAACCATGACCATGCAAAAGGGCGTCTTCAAACCATTGGTAATCGAGGTCCAGTTGAAGAGATTTTTGGAGCTGATTCCAAGTTCCGCTCCAATAATTTTTGGAAGGACGACTGATCATCCAAACACTGTCGGGTCTCAAGACCAAGCGGACCACTTCAATCCCCAAGGCCGGCCGAACGCTTAACCAAATCCAAGCGCCTTGTTGGGCCATCATACTAACCGGAGAAGCAAAATCGTATTGGTTGTAGGCGATGTTCCAAGAGCCATCCATTTTGACTCCGCGGTTTTTGAAATCATAACGCCCCCATAGGCGATTCCATGCGCCCTGCGGAGGGCGGGGAGCGGTTACCGATGGGGCGGAGAGGTCTTTACCGGGTTGGGGGACTGGGGTACGAGTTGGGGTCGAGCGGCGGGAAACGCAGCCAAAGCCCAGGGCCGCTATGACCAACCAGGAGCATAGCAGGAGATAGGGCCTCCGAGAAGCGGGGCTTGGTTTAGGGCCGTATCGGCAGTCCCGACCGTAGTTTGGATTGGATTTCAAGATTGCCTTCATCGAATTGGAGCGCCTTGGCCCATTGGGCTTTGGCGGCTTCTGCTTGGTTATTTCGGTACAAAATGTCACCGTAATGGTCCAACATCGTTGCGTTTTCGGGACTAAGTTGCAAGGCTTTGGTCATGGGCTCTAGGGCATCGGCGTAGCGTCCCATGGTATAAAGAACCCACGCATACGTATCCAAGTAAGAGGCGTTATCCGGTTCAATTTCAAGGGCCCGACGGCTCATGCCCAAGGCTCGGTCCAATTCTTGGTTACGGAGACCGAGATAATAGGCATAATTATTAAGAACCAAAGCGTTGCTAGGTTGAATCTTGAGCGCATCGCTGTAGTTTTTGTCCGAGAGAAGGTGGTTTTGTTGCTGATGGTAAAGGTCTCCTAACAAAATATGCATTTGGAGACGGAGATCGGTTTCTTCGTCGGTGGTATAAGCCAATCCGCTTTGCAAAAATTCAATCGCCTCAATCTTTTTGAGATTTTGACTGAGAGCAATCCCCAAAAAGAAATAATTAAGGGCCTGCCCTGGATGTCGTTCCAAGGCAATTCGCGATTGGACTTCCAAGGTATCCATGATGCCCAATTCAAGGAGTGCCGAAAGGTATTGTTGCCAAACGACATAGGGCAATGGATCTCCTGAGGAATTCAGGGCGATATGGTACGACAAGAGGGCTTCCCTCCCCTTGCCCTGCCGAACCAAGGCTTCGCCCAGGAGGGCGTGGACCATGGCCGCATCCGGGTAAAATTCCAGTACTCTGCGAAGTTTCTTTTCTTTGATGGCCGAGGAATCGCCGACCTTCTCCAGGATTCGAAAAACCCCCTGCAGAATTTCCTCGGCCGATAAAACGCCTCCTTCAAGGGATAGGTCAAAGGCTTCTTCGGCTTTTTGGGTTTGACCCAAAGCATCGTAGAGCTCGGCGGTTGCCAATAGCAAGCGGGCCCTGTTGGGGTTTTCGGTCAAAGGCAGGGCCTCCTGAAGGAGCGAAAGGGCCTTGTCGTATTGACCCGCTGCGCTGAAGGTTTGGACCAAGCCAAGGCGGTGGCCCAGCTCGTTGGGATAGAGGCTTACCAGACGTTGAATTTCTTTAATGGCTTTTTCTTTTTTGCCTAGCAGTAGCCAAATATTTTTCTTTTGATCCAGAATTTCAGGCTGGGGACCCAGCTTTTGTTCGAGGGCATTGGCGCATTCCATGGCCTCGTTGTAAGATTTGTTCTGGATATGCAGGTTCGCCAAATTTTCGAGGGCTTCGAGGGAGTGCTCGTTGTCCATGGCAATCAATCGTTGCCAAGTATCGGCGGCCTCCTTAGGCAGCCCGTTGTTTTGATAAACCTGGGCGAGGAATTGGAGGTACCAGGGGTTGAGAGGATCCAGTTGAGCAGCTCTTTGGGCCATGCGTTGGGCCTTGGGTCCATCCCCGCGCTGAAGGGCAATGCGACCTATTTCATAGGCCGTTACCGCCGAACCGGGGTCTAGCGACAAGGCCCTTGCAAAAAACTGTTCAGCCTGTTCCCATTTGCCAATCAATTTGGCTGTGGTGCCTTCAAAGAAATAATACTGAAACTGATTCTGTTGTGCTTCGCTGAGAGGGCTGGGCGGAACCGGCGCTGTAACACGGGCCCTGGAGCAGGACAGCCCGGTGAGCAGGATGGATAACCATAACAGAATCAGCGGCATACAACTTCGCTGTGGTCGCTGATGCTAAGTTCCAGCGCCGGCCCCGGGGCGGAACGCTGGCTGTAACCCCGAACCTTGGCATGGGCACCGGTCATGGACGAACGCAGGTGAACTCCTTGGATTTGGGCATGTTCTCCCAATAGACTGGACTCCACCACCGCGTTTTCTATTTTGGAACCCCGTCCGACCGAAACATGGGGTCCCAATTGAACATTGTTCAAATGACAGTCGGGCCCGATATAACAGGGCGGAATGATCTGGCAATTTTCGATAACTGCAGACGGGTCTACCAGGGTTTCGTTCCCTCTTTCTTGCAAGTATTCCAGATAGCGACTGTTGGTGTGAACGGTGGCGTCTTTGTTCCCACAGTCCAACCACTCGCTGACCGTACCCGGCAAAAAAGCGGTCCCTTTGGATTTCATGTTCTCCAGCGCCGAAGTCAATTGGTATTCACCTTTGTCCATAATTCCTTGATCAACAAGGTATTGCAATTCACGACGCAGGTAGGCACCGTCCTTGAAAAAATAAATTCCGATGATGGCGAGGTCCGAAACAAATTGTTCTGGTTTCTCGTGAAACGCACGGATGATCCCCTCTTCGTCCAATTCCACGACCCCAAAGGCTCGAGGGTTTTCGATTTTTTTGACCCATATAATACCCTCCCGCGTTGAGTCCAGGACAAAGTCAGCTTTGAAAAGGGTATCCGCAAAGGCGACCACCACGGGGCCGTCCAAATGCTCCTGGGCACAAAGAATCGCATGGGCTGTGCCCAGGGCTTCTTCTTGGTAATGGATGCTACCAACAGCCCCCAATTTCTCGGCGACGTGCAGCAGCTGTTGTTCCACGGCCGGCCCAAACAAGGGAGAGGTGATGAAGGCGATTCGATGAACGGGTTGATCGCAAACTCGTACGATATCTTCCATCAGTCGTTCAACAATGGGTCTGCCTGCAATGGGCAGCAAGGGCTTGGCGGTTGTCAGGGTATGGGGCCGCATTCGCTTGCCCAGCCCTGCCATCGGGACGATTATATTCATTTTCTTAACATATCAAAAAGACTGGTGAAGCCGTTAACGCAGGGATGATTTGTCAAGGATAGCATGGTCAACGGTCCAGCCCAAATTTACGAAAAAGCGGAACGCCAAGGACATAAACAATCAAAAGCAGGAATTTAAGTCCCAGATTGAAGATGCCAAGACCGGACGGAAGCCACGAATCAAGACCATAAAGGAACAAGGCCCAGGCCCCCAAAAGCAACCAACCTTTCCACGGATAAGATATCGGGTTGTACAGGCGACTCGCCAACAGACTCGCCGCAAACATGGAGGCATAACAAACCAAGGTGACCCAAGCCGAGGCCGTGTAGCCGTACAGAGGAATGAGAAACCAATTCCCAACAACCGTCAAAACAGCGGCCCCCAGCCCAATCCACAGTCCCCAACGGGTTTGGTCGCTGGTTTTGAACCAAATCGAGTGATTGTAATACCAACCCAAACAGAGGTTCGCCAACAAAAGAATCGGCACCACCGGCAAGCCTTCGTGGTAGGCCGGGCCTATGAGCAATTTGGCCGCGTCCATCCCCAGGGTAACCACCAAAAAAAGCCCCCAACCAACGAAGCTATAATACCAAAAGACTTTGCCGTAGGACAGGCCATCGTTGGGGTCTTTGACGGATTTATCAGCGTTTTTTCGAAAGAAGAAAGGCTCTGCACCCATGCGAAAAGCCTGGGTATAAAGACTCATCAGGACCGCCAGCTTGTAAACGGCACCGTAGACCCCGACCTGCCACATCGCCGAGGAAGAGGTTCCGCCCAGGCGGTACTTGAGGAGGACACGGTCCAAGGTTTCGTTGAACATACCGGCCAAACCGGCAACGAGCAGGGGCCAAGCATAGGCCAACATGGGGCGAAGAACGCGAGTATCAAATTCTCGCAGCGAAGGCAGGCCCCGCAGCAAGAACAGAAGTGTTATTCCGTTGGCAACCAAGTTGCTTAGAACCACCCCATCCAGCGACGTGAATGAAGATGGGTTACCCTGGGCAGGTTGGATGACCAAAAAATAGACTTGCAGCCCAACCAGAATCAGGATATTGCTAAATTTTAGGATAACATAAGACCAGGATCGCGCCTCTTGACGCAGACGGGCAAAGGGTAAAGCCGATACCGCGTCCATGGCAAAAATCATGGAGAACCACTGAACAAAATGAGCTTTGTCGGGATGACGCAAGGCCACGGCCAGCGTATCAGCATTCATCCATAACAAAAAACTTAGGATGAGAGAGGTCGTTAGAACGGCATAAAAGGAAGTGGCATAAACCGACTTCGCATTTTGATCTTTGCGATTTACAAAGCGAAAAAAAGCCGTCTCCATGCCGTAGGTATATATCACGGCCAGCAATGCTGCCATCGCATAAAAATCCGTGATGATCCCGTATTCCTGGGGCTCAAACAAACGGGTATGCAGGGGAACCAAGAGGTAATTGAGCAGTCGACCTACGACAGTACTCAGACCGTACAAGGCGGTTTGAGAAGCCAGGCTGCGGAGTTCGTTGGAGGAACGGCTCAAAGCTTGTTCTTAGGGCTTCAGGACCAAGGAGGTAGCTGAACCATCAGGCTGTCCCGGTGTTGCCGAAAGGATGGCAAATCCGCTGGATTCATGGGCTCGGCTTGGGGGCCCTGAAGGCGTTTGGGGTTGACTTGAACGCCTCGGTTCCAGAAGCGAAAACAGAGGTGTGGTCCAGTGGACAAACCGGTGCTTCCAACATAGCCAATGACTTGTCCCTGGCGTACTCGGCCACCACGGCGGACACCCGATGCGATGCGGCTCAGGTGCAAATACCCCGTGGCATGCTCCCGCGAATGCTGAATCTTAACAAAATTCCCATTCCCACCCCGGTAAGCGGCTTCGAGGACTTGGCCATCGCCCACACTGCGCACCGGGGTTCCTTTGGGCGCAGCATAATCCACCCCCAAATGCGGGCGCAGGTAGCGCAGCACCGGGTGCAGGCGACTCGTCGAAAAACCAGAACTAATACGCGTATAGTCCAGGGGCGCTTTGAGGTAACGCCTTTTCATGCTTTGACCTTTGTCGTCAAAATAGTTGTTGCGAAAGCGAATGGCCGTATGGGTTTTGCCCGATGCCCTAAATTCAGCCGCCATGATTTGGGCAGGACCGTAGGGCTGGCTGTCCACTAAAGATTCCACATAGTAAACCCGGTAGCCATCTCCCTTTTGTAGTTGAAAAAAATCCACCGTCCAATCAAAAGTGGCCGCCAAAGCCATGGCAAGTTCTGGACCGGCCCCTGCATCTGTAACCGATTGATAAAGGGAGGATTGAATGGTTCCAACCAATGGCCTGTAGCGAGTGGTAACAGGTTTGCGATGCAAATAGGTTCGGGGCAAGGAATCCCGGAGGTCCATGACCAGGGTTTCAACCCGGTTCTTGACAAGGAGCCAATAAAGAACCGGCCCTTCGCTGCTATCTCGCAGAATGAGGCATTGCTGTCCGCTTCGCAATTGGCGGGCGTTGAAGACGGAATCCGGTTGACTATCAAGGTAGTTTACCAATGGATAGCCCAGACCCAGGTTTTCGAACAGCCCCGAAATCTGATCCCCGTTCTGTATGGTGACGGTATCGGTGTACAGGGTGTCCACTCGAATACCTGCGGTGTAAACCGGTTGGGATAACGAAGTTGGTTTTTGGGGGGTGGGACCAAGGGTACGCCACCAAAACCACAGCCCCAGCAGAACCAGAACGGCAGCGGTGATCATCCAGACGAAACGAGGGACACGAATCTTCATAACACCATGGTCGATGGCCTGTTATGAAGAAATTCGGCGCAACGGGGATAGATGTGTTTGAACCAAAATGTAAAATCCTGCGGTCGCCTTTCCATCCAAGCCTCCAATTCAGCGAGGGAAATCCAGAGGGCTGCGGCTACCTCGGTGGGGTCAATGCGGAAGGGCCCATCGCTGTTCCCCAAAAAAACATGATCCAATTCGTGCTCGCTAAGACCGTTTTCAAATTCGGTCTGGTAAATAAACCAAAAGGGGGATTCAAGGGGGCAATCCATGCCCATTTCTTCGACCAAACGACGGTGCGCCGCATCGTGGATGTCCTCACCGGGCAGAGGGTGACTGCAACAGGTATTGGTCCATAATCCCCCGGAATGGTATTTGTCGGGGCTGCGCTGTTGGAGGAGCAACTCCCCAACGCCGTTAAAAACAAAGACCGAAAAGGCACGGTGCAACAAGGCTTTTTGATGGGCTTCGGTTTTGGGAGCCAAGCCAATTTCACGGTCTTCCCGGTCCACCAAAACCACGAGGGGTTCTTCGTTCAAAGCCATGCCGCAATTTATAGCCAAACGACCCACGAGCCAAGGTCAGGAAAACAAGGTGCGGGCCATGTCGGCGAGGGAATGCTGCGGAAAAGCGGGAGGTGGGGCCAGGTTCTGAGGTGGGTTGGGCCCGTTCACCCCTTCAAAAACCGCCGTGCGCAGTCCATAAAGCGGGCCATCCTTGAGCTGCAAACGGAGGGCGGCGGGACTTGCCAAGGCCTGCGAAAGATCGTTCACAGGGGCGGCTGGGACCCGGTGCGCTTCCAGGACTTCCAACCAATAGGCCCGCCCATGGCGAGCAAAGCCATCTTGGAGCTGTCCCAAAAGGTTGGCTTTGTCCAGGAGGCGGCCGGTAGGGCTGGCCCAGGCTGGGTCGGGTTGGATTTGAAGGGCTGTACAGGCTTGTTCAAATTGGGCGTTGTTGCCAACGGCCAGGGTCAGCCATTGCCCGTCATGGCAGCGAAAGGTCGAACCGTAGGGGACAATGTTGGGGTGTTCCGAACCCATGGGACGGGCCTCAACCCCCCCCATCCACCAATTGGTAGCCTGATTGCTGAGGGAAGCCATGCCTGCATCCAGCAAAGAAACCCGCACCTCGCGGCCCATTCCGTCCTGTCCTCGCTGCAGGAGGGCTAGCAGGAGGGCCTCTTTGAGTTGATGAGCGGCCAAAACATCCATGAGGGCCACTGGCATTTTGTGACCAGGACCCCCGATGGGACCGTTCATGGAAACATAGCCGCTTTCGGCCTGGACCAAGGAATCGTATCCCGGCCTGGAAGAGGAAGACCCGTAGCCATTGATTCGAGCCGCAATGAGCCGTGGATTCAAAGCATGCAAAACCTCCCAATCCAAACCCAGGTCCTTTTCTTGGTGTGGTAAGTTATTGGAAATCAACAGATCTGCCTCCGACAGCAAGAGCCGGAAAACGGCTTGTTCGTCGGGTTCGTTGAGATGCGATTGCAGGCTGGCTTTGCCCCAGTTGACCGAGCAGAAGTAAGCCGATCGACCCTGGGACGGGTTTTCCTCGGGCAGGGTCCATTGCCGGGTAACATCACCGGTCGGTGGTTCCAGTTTGAGAACGCGCGCTCCGCATTCGGCCAGGAACATGCCCACGGCCGGCCCTGCCAAAACCGTCGCTGTTTCCAAAACCCGAAGTCCAGCCAAGACCCCTCCGGTCTTTGTTGCCGCACCTCGTTCCGCGGAGTGATCAGCGGGATGTCCCGCGTTGGATTTCGCGGACTGATCCGTGTGGGATTCCGCGGGGTGTCCCGCAGAAAGCGCCCTTTCGTAACAACGATCAAAAATGAAGGAGGGATCCGTCGCCATAACTCAAGAAACGATAACCCTTGTCCAGGGCATGTTGGTAGATATTTCGCCAATCCTTACCGACCAGCGCAGCAACCAGTAACAACAGGGTGCTCTGTGGTTGATGGAAATTTGTTATGAGACCTTGTGCCATCCGTACTTTGTAAGGCGGAGCCAACATAATCCCGGTGCGTCCGCTTAGTTCAGAACATTGATTTCTTTGGGCAAATTCAAGTAGGATTCCCAATGCATCCCGAGCCGATAAGTCGGTTGTAGGGAGATCGTAGGGATCCCACTGATGCACCCTTGGGAGGGTGGTTTTTGAGTTGATTGAATCTGTATTGTTTGTATTTAGGTGGATGCGGACCGCGGCCCAATAGAGGCTTTCGAGTAGGCGTAAAGAGGTGGTTCCTACCGCATAAACCGGTCCTTGGCTGCGGTAAAGGGCTTCCAGAGCCTCTGTACGAATCGAAATCCGTTCGGTATGCATGGTGTGTTCGGCCATTTGGGAAGCCTTGACCGGCTGAAAGGTGCCTGCTCCGACATGCAGGGTGACCTCGGTTGTTAGGCCGCCTTTTTGTTTAATTTGTTCCAACAACAAAGGCGTTAGATGCAAACCCGCCGTGGGTGCCGCCACTGCTCCGCGCTCCTTGGCATAGGTTGTTTGGTAACGTTCGCGATCCAGAGACTCGCTGCTACGTTGAAGGTAAGGCGGTAAAGGAACTTCGCCAACAAGATCCAACAATTCTTCCAGGGTCTGTGGACTGTCTGGCCCGGCCTCCGGATTTGGTTGCCATCCAAAGTGGACTTGCCATTGACCATCCTTGCTTTGCCCACGTTTCAAATGCAGATTCCCTGTTGGTAACACCAGATCAAGGACACCGGTTTTCCAAGCGCGGTTGTTACCGATCATGCACCACCAGGTCACCCCCTCCCCCTCCCCAGGTGTGGCGAGATCGGGCTCCAAGAGCAAAAATTCCAGCATGGAACCGTTGGGCAAAGGCCAGCGGAGGCGCGCAGGTACCACCCGGGTATTGTTGAGGACCAAATGGACTCCTTCGGGCAGTGCATCCGGTAGGTCCCCAAAGGATCGATCCAAGATGGAACCGCCTCTGTATTCTAACATCCGTGCCTGCTCACGGAATTCGGTGGGATACAAAGCAATACGCTCCTGGGGCAGGTCATACCCAAAGTCAGAAATCCGTAGATCGCGGGGATGCACGGTCAAGCTGTGCTGGCCCTCGGAGGGGCTGTTTTCGGCAGGCATGGTTGAAAGAATTTCGGGAAAGGTAAGTCACCGCAAAAAAACAAACGGCGAAAGGCCGAATTGCACGCATTTTTGTTTTCCTATTGAAACCGGTTTTTATGTTAAAATTTTCAAAATTTGCAGGGGGCTTGGCTCTTCTGTTTTTATTGGGCGGGACTTCTTGCCGATGGGGAATTGATCTAGAGGCCTGTTACCGCCTTCAGGAAGGGGATTGGCGGGGTCTCCTACAGACGGAAGGGGGTGATTTGCCCTTTTTGTTCAGACTGGAACGTCAAGCAGGACCCAACAAGGAGCGCCCTTCGGATCGACTTTTCAAAGCCCGATTGCAAGACGGTGATACGTGGGTGGAATCAAGTGCAGAGGTCCGGGGTGATAGTTTGTATTGGAGCTTCCCCGTCTATGAGTCGGTGTTGGTGGCCGCTGTTAGCAACCTGGGAGATAGCCTGAAGGGTTTTTGGGTCAAAACCAAAAACGATACGGCGATCATGATGCCGTGGTCGGCTGCCCGCGGTGGACAGTACAAATTTGCATCGCGGACCGCAGGATTGCCGGCAGAGGTGGGGGCTCAATGGAAGGTGGACCTGGGGCCTGGTACCCCGGCTCTGATGCCATTGACCCAAAAAGGACCGGAAATCAGCGGTACCCTGCGGACTTCAACGGGGGATTATCGATACCTCAGCGGGATCATGGACGGGGATTCGTTGTGGATGAGCGGAATGGATGGGGGCAGTGCTTATTTGATCCGGGGACACCTGGCCCAGGATGGCTCCATGCAGGGTCAGCTTTACGCGGCGCGGGGGCCGGGCCGACCTTGGACCGCGGTTCGGGACAGCGCGGCGACCCTTCCGGAT
>Ga0209985_10003442_pt1 | contig 13463 bp, 12 predicted proteins | sample NOAtaG_FD_187305 | JGI IMG/M metagenome (GOLD analysis project Ga0209985, IMG submission 187305) | Freshwater lake microbial communities from Lake Erie, under a cyanobacterial bloom - NOAA_Erie_Diel6S_1000h metaG (SPAdes) (version 2) | ecosystem: Environmental > Aquatic > Freshwater > Lake ...
CCTGGCACGTGGTGCAGCAACGCCAGGGCCGGGTTCAACCCACCCTTGACGTGGGCGGCACGCCGGTCAACGACAACCCGGGCCTGGAGCACGAGGCGGATGTGATGGGTGCCAAGGCCTTGCAGCGGGCGCGCGGGCCGCGCTGAGGGGCTCTGCGTTTCTTTCTTGCCTTTCCCGGGCTTTGTTCCAGTCTGAGGTATTTGCCATGAACAGCCGAGTTGCCAAATTCCGCAATAACCACAGCGCCCCGTTGGCCAATGGCCGGGGCTCGGCCCAGCGGGGCGGGTCTGAGCTGCAGAAGATGGCCGACCAGCGCCCCGAGGCGGCGTTACAGCGGCAGGTGCAGGCGTGGGGGGATGGGAGCGAGCGGGTGGGGCAGTTGCGGGCGTGGCAGGGGGTGGTGGATGGGAGGGGGGTGGGGGGTAAGAGGCAAGACTTGACCCCGGGCTTTGCGCTGTTCGGCGGCGCGATTCAGCGGCAGGAAGCCGAAGAGGATGCGCTGCAAGGAAAGTTCGGGACGGTTCAGCGCCAGGAAGAGGAAGAACCGCTGCAGGGGAAGTCCGAGGCGCTACAGCGGGTCGAGCAAGAAGAGCCCCTGCAAGGCAGGTTCGACGCCGTGCAGCGAGTGGAGGATGAAGAGCCTTTGCAGGGGAAGTTCGTAACGGCGCAGCGCGTCGAGGAGGAGGAGCCGCTGCAAGGAAAGTTCGACGCTGTCCAGCGAGTCGAAGAGGAGGAACCGCTGCAGGGAAAATTTGAGGCGGCTTCTTCCGTCCCGGAGGAAGCCGCCAAGCCGAACGACACCGGGCTGCCGGACAATCTGAAGAACGGAATCGAATCGCTATCCGGCATGTCGATGGACAGCGTCAAGGTCCACTACAACTCGTCGAAGCCGGCCCAGCTCAACGCGCTTGCTTATGCGCAGGGTACCGACATCCACGTCGCGCCCGGGCAGGAGCGACACCTGCCGCACGAGGCATGGCACGTCGTGCAGCAGACCCAGGGTCGCGTGAGGCCGACGATGCAGATGAAGGCAGGGGTAGCGGTCAACGACGACAGGTCGCTTGAGGACGAGGCGGACGTCATGGGGGCAAGGGCGCTGTCCGTCAGTCAGACGGTACATCGAGGTTCCTTGCCGGAACGGGGCAGCGACGCAACCGCCGGGACCCGGACCAGCGGAATAGTCCAGAAGAAGGAAGTGGACAAATTGGACGATGCGCTCAACAGCCTGTCCACCTATAGCATGAACAACAAGCCTGGTGACGGTACCTCGGTAGCCGCATATGTCAACGCCTTCGAAACGGGCTGGGTGCAGCTGCTCGGCGATACGCTTAAGCCGGAAACCAAGCAACAGCTCCTGGGAAGCGTAAAGATTCGCAAGTCTGTCGACGCGCTCACCGATTGTTTCGACAAGAGCGACCAAAGGCCTCCGAAAGACTCCGACGCCGCGAATCCCAAGCGCTATGTCTTCATCACTTATCTTATCGACACATTGTTCGACAAGACGACCTTCCTGACCCGGGAGGCCTTGGCGGCGCTCGATCAGATCACGATGGTCAAAGGGACCGAGGCGGAATGGTCGTTCGGGGTAGAGGAAGGAGGCTACCTCGTCAGTGCACCGCTCGATGCCCTGAGCAAGTATCGAACAACGCTGCGGACCCATAACAAGATCGTCACGGAGGAAGGGATAGCAGCCATCAAAGGGTACGTGCAGGGCATGCTCGGCGACAGGATCACCGGCGCCATGCGCACCGCGAATGTGCGGAATCCGAAATCCACGGACGATCCGTTCAATTACCCGCGAGTTCCTTACAAGGATCAGGGAGTCCTGAACGCCGGCCAAGGGTATCTCGACCCGACGTATTGGAACCCCATCGAATTCAGCAGCTTCATCCTGAAGCGGGGGGTGAAGCCCTCCGTTGCGGTAACGGCGGCGTTTTCGGGGCCGACCCGCCTGGAGTGCCTGTCGTCGACTCGGGCCGTTCTTGCGAAGGGACTGCTTGATACGCTGGGTGCCCCGGACTTCGATCAATTCTTCTCCTATGTCAGCGACAACGACCCGGGCGTCGTGATCGGCACCAACACCAAGCCTCGGGACCGCGTGCGCGAACTGATGGAGACCCCTCAAGCGTCGGACCCCTCCCACTTGATGAAGGGAGACTGGATCTACTACCAAAACGACGTCAGATATCTCCAGAAGCATCCAGCCGGTCTATGGCAGGGAGAGAACTGCATATACGAGGGCGGCCTCAAATTCAGTGGACTGGGCTTGAGCGGGATGACGCTGCAAGGTCTCAAGACCAGCATGGAAGAACACTTCAACGAGGCCCCAAGCTCCCAGGACATTTCCCATCCTAATTACGACAGCTCCTTGGCCGGAGCGCAGAACGCCAACCCGGTGGGGCTCAGGTACGACGTCCTTCGAAGGTTCCAACTGGAGAAGTTCATCCTGAAGTAGCCAGCTACGAAGGAGCAACACATGACGAACGGTTTGAACGCTACAGCGGCATTTGCGTACGAAGCACCCGGCAAACCGCCGATGCGGGTGCTGGTGGGAGAACTTCGCCTGACGAACGCTTCGCCCGAGGCGGCGTACTTTGTTCTCCCCTACTTTCTCGACGAACCGGCGTTGGAGCAGAGCGACCGGGTCGAGGCGGTCGAGGTGTTCAAAGCCTCGTCGCGTGGCGGAATCTATTTTGCAATCCATCGGCATCCTGCATGCTACGTATTTCCGGTCGAGCCGGGCGCCAGCCTCACCTTCCCGTCCTGGCGCTTCATGACGTGGAGCGACAAGTTGGAATGCAGCGTGCGGGCGGCGCGGAGCGTCGTCCTGAACGGATCCGTGCCTCTGCTGCAGTGGGTCAGCGAACAGAAGCTCGAGGATCTGGGCGATCCTTCCGATGAGCATCCGCTGCTCGCGACATGGGAGCCCGAAGAAAAGGCGTCCCTGTCCGTGCGCGACGTGATCGTAGAGTTTCCGATAAGGCTTTCGCGCGCATGAACCGAGGAACGAAAGCGAAAAACCCCGGGTCATGTCTCGCCTTCCACACACACACAAAAACCCGGGGTCACACAAAAACCCGCAAAAACCCGCGCACGCAAAAACCCGCACGCACAAAAACCCGGGGTCAGCACACAAAAACCAAAAACCCGGGGTCACCCATTAGCCGCCCGGTTGCAAAGAAACTTGGGGTCACCCATTAGCCGCCCGGTTGCAAGAGCGCGCAGTTGACCTTAGGCGCGCACCGCGCGCCCATCTTTTCTTCTGATCACGCCTGCCTCGACACACCCGGGATGCGTCGTCAATGTGGTTGTCGTCCCTCGGCCCAATCGTGGCCAGGGCGCACCAGTCACCCATCAGGTTCAAGGCGTGCCGCCATGCTGCCGCGGCGCCCCTGGCGAGTTCTCCTCGCCCCAGACATTCCTCAGTGCCCAGCGTGCCACACCGTTGTCGGCGAGGTAGAACTTGAAGCCCTTCGTGTGCATGCGAAGGGCTTCGATCCTGAGGATGACAGGTTTGCCGTGACGCTGGCCGACGCGCCGTGCCGTCGCTTCATCGGTGGACAGATGAACCTGCTGACGCGCCTGCGGCTTCAAACCCTCTGACAGGATTGAGTTGACGAAGCGCGTTGCGGTGCCGTGATATAGCGTCGGCGGCGGTTCTTGCGGAGGCGAGCCAAGCACCACCGGCACCGAGTGCCCTTGAGCGGCGCGAATACGCAGCCCGTCGTCCGAGAGAGAAAACCGCTTCTTGTCGCTGGTCTCGACGACATGCAGCAGATCCTCGCGGCCAAACTGTGTTCCGGCTGCATTGCCCTTCTCGACCAGGTCGTCAATGCTGGTCCAACCTTGCGGGTCCAGTACCAAGCCGATGGCATCGGGCTTGTGACGTAGGACGAAGCTCAAGAACTTGCTGAGTTGAACGGAATCGACCGACATCAACCCTTCTCCTTCCTGTTCTCTGGCGTAACGAATCCGATAGGCCGCTTTGGCGGATCGGGCGGTGTCATGAGTTCGCGGATCGCCTCGAAGACCTGCTTGAGCTGGGCGCGGGTGTTGCGGCTGAAGCTGTCGTGCTGCAGGGCCAGCGCCTCGGTCTTCTCCTCGAGTTCCCCGAGCCGCTTGGCCAGGTCGCCGTGGGTGGTGGCCAGCGCGCGCACGCGCACGAAGGTGCACATGATCTCGATGTTCACCGCGATGGCGCGCGCACTGCCCAGCAGCGGAAGACGAGCAACAGAAGCTGGATATCGTAGCGATGGGCATCGCCGACCGCGGGTCGCCGGCCCGGTTCCACCGAGGCATGCCGGCCGCGCGCAGACGACCCGCACCACGCAGGGGCGACGCCGCGACCGGACGATCGGACCGCCACGCGCGTTCTCGAACCCTGCAGCCGCAATGCCCGACAGGCACCACCACACGGGCCGGGCTGGCGTCATCGGTCGCTTGCATGTCAAACATCACAACCGTTATGATGTGGATCATTATGCAGTTTTCGCACCACCTTCACCTGTCGTGCCCACCCGTCGCGCTGATCCGCCGTGCTCGCCCGCTGTTTCTGTCCGTCGTGGCCGCACGTCGTGGCCTCCAATCTTGACGCCGTGCGATGTCCCCCCATCCTGATCGCCGCTCGCGTTCGCCATTCGCATGCCGCAGTCACCACCCCTTTCCGTCCGCAGCCTCCCGTGCCGAGGCAGGCTTCATGACCCCGGATGTGCAGTTTTGTCAGCTTGGTGAGCTGAGCATCGCCTACACGTCGCACGGCGACGGCGTGCGCGGCTGCCTGGTGCTGGTCCAAGGCCTGGGCCAGCAGTTGACCGCATGGCCAGCCTCGCTGGTGCGCGCGCTGGTACAGGCTGGCGTGCGCGTGGTGTGCATCGATAACCGCGACGTGGGAAAGTCCAGCCGGCTGACGGGCCGCCCACCCATGGCGTGGATCTACCTGCGCCATCGGCTGGGGCTGACCAGCCGCGCCCCCTACCTGCTGGACGACATGGCCGACGACCTGGGCGGCCTGATCGAGCACCTGGGTGCGGGGCCTGTGCATCTGGTGGGCCTCTCGATGGGCGGCATGCTGTGCCAGATCGTCGCGGCTCGAAAGCCGGCACGGGTGGCCTCGCTCACCTCGATCATGTCGTCCTCGGGCGACCACCGGTTGCCACGCGCGCGGCCCGAGGTGATGCGGCACATCCTGACGCCACCGCGGCGACCGACGTTCGAGCAGGCGCTGGCTCATGGCGTGCGCACCTGGGAGCTGATCGGCAGCCCGCGCTATCCAACCCCGCGCGCGGTGCTGGTCGACCGCGTCAGGCAGGAACTCGAACGCGGCGCGCCCGATGCAGGCGGCACCGAGCGGCAGTTCGCCGCCGTGCTCGCGTCGGCCCCGCGCGTGCCGCTGCTGCGCCTGATCACCGCGCCCACGCTGGTCATCCATGGCGACGCGGATCCGCTCGTGCCTTTGGCGGCGGGGCGGAACGTCCACGCGCTCACGCCGGGTGCCCGCCTCGAGGTCATCGAGGGCATGGGCCACGACCTACCCGAGCCGCTGGTGCCGCGCATCGCCGCGCTGATCGTCGAACACGTCGCGCATGTCGAGCACGCCCGCGCGGTGGCGCGGCCTGTGCCGTCCCCCCACGCATCCGACCCACCCGTCACCACCCCACCGACGGCGGTCACTGGAGAACCCGCATGAAGATCCTGGCGCTCGGCGGCTGTGGCCTGATGGGGCAGCACTTTGTCGAAACCACCTTGAAGCTGGACGGCTGGACCAAGCTGACGATTGCCGACCGCGATCACGCGGCAGCCACCTGTTACGCGCGCTCGCTCGACCACCCGCGCATCGACGGGGTGCAAATCGACGCGACCGACCGCGGCGGGCTCACGGCGCTGCTGCAGGCCTACGACATCGTGGTGTCCACGATCGGCCCGTACTACCTGTTCGGCACCACGGTGCTGGAGTGCGCGATCGAGGCCTGCTGCCATTATGTGGATATCTGCGATGACCCCGAGCCCACGCTGGCAATGCTGGCCCTGCACGAGCGGGCGGCCGCCGCCGGGATCACCGCCCTGGTCGGCATGGGCGCGAGCCCCGGCATCTCGAACCTGCTAGCGGCCAAGGCGATCCAGACCGTCGGTCGTGCCGAGCGCGTGGTGACAACCTGGGGCAGCACCTCGAGCGCAAAGGAGAACGCGGATGCCGGCGTGGACATGGGGGCCGCGGTCGATCACTGGTTCGAGCAGCTGACCGGCGAGATCCCGGTGCACGCCGACGGCCGCACCGTGCTGGCGCGACCCCTGAGCGAAGTGCGGCTCCAGGTGCCAGGCATCGGGCACCTGCGCGCCCACACCGTCGGGCATCCGGAGCCTTTGACGCTGCCGCGGGCCTTCCCCTTCATACGCGACAGCGTGAACGTGATGGTGTTCTCGCGTCCGCTGATTCAGTTGCTGAAGGTGCTCCAGCGGCGGGTGGACTCGGGTCTGCACAGCGTGGCCGAGGCGGCAGCGCAGTTTCGCAAGCTCACGCGCAACATCGAGTCGGGCGACCTGACCTGGCGCGAATCATCGGCGCTGGTCACGAGCGCCTTCCTGGAAGCGGTGTTTCCGACCGGCTACATCCCGTCCGAAATCTCGGCGCTGGCGGAGCTGCACGACGGCAACCGGCGGCGGGTGTGCAGTGCCTGGCTCAATGGCGAGATTCCCGGTGGCATGGGCGCCAACACCTGCATTCCCACCGCGCTGGCCGTGCAGATGCTTTCGCAGGGCCTGATCGGCCGCCACGGCGCGTTCTCGCCGGAGCAGGTGATCGAGCCGCACCGGTTTTTCCAGCGGCTGGCCCCTTTCGTTCAACGCAAGAACCACGCGGCACCGGTCGTCGTCCTCCAGACGGCGGTGGCCTGATGGTCATCCCCCCGACCCGTCGCAGCGTCGCCTGGCCGCCTCCCCGCGCGGGCATCGGGGCCGACGCGCTACTCACGACCTGGAGGTGTTCCGTGCGAGGCGACCGCACGATCCTGGCCCGGACCCGCCGGGCTGCACGCGGCGCGCTCGCCGCGGCGGCGCTGGCGGCAGCGCCGGTGCACTCCTCCGATCTGCAGGACTTCGCCGGCTACTGGCGTACGTCCGACCGTTCGGTCATCGAAATCAAGCCCTGCCCGAACGCAGCCGCGCTGTGCGGATACCTGGTGTTCACGCGCAAGCGGGGCACCGACGAACTGAACCCCGATCCGGCCTTGCGCAAGCGCTCCCTGTGCGGCCTGCCCTTGCTTGAACTGGGGCGCTGGGATAACGGCGTCTGGCGCGACGGCAACGTGTACGAGCCGGAGAGCGGCAAGACCTACAAGGCGGCGCTGCACAAGCGCGAAGGTAAGCTGCATCTGCGCGCCTACATCGGCACCGAGGTGTTCGGTGAGACCGAAACCTGGACCGCCGCCACCGACTTCAAGCCGGGGTGCACGCCATGACCGGCGCCCATGGCAATCACACCACGCGGTTCGCAGCGCGCCTCGCCCCGCTAGCCGCGCTGCTTGCCTGCATTTGCGCGGCATTGCCGCCCGCCGTGCGCGCGGCTGACACCAGCCCGCACGACGGCACGCTGCACGCCACCGGCCGGATCGACCTGACCACCGACAACCGCACGCGCGGCATCAGCACCAGCACCAACCGGCCGACGGCCAAGCTGACCGCGGAACTGCTGCACAACGCGGGCCTGTTCGCCGAACTGAAGCTCACGCGCGTGAGCAAGACGCAGTACCCCGGCGGGCGTGGCCTGGGGTTGCAGCCGTCCGTCGGCTACTGCTTCGGCGACGCGGAGGCCTGGCAGGTAGAGATCGGCGCGCAGCACTCGCGCTTTCCGGTGGCGCGGCTGCCGGGGCTGTCGGGCTCGGAGTTCAACCAGAGCCGCGATCCGAACACGGGCCAGATCATCGACATCCAGCCGGCCGCGCTCGACGTTTCGCCGACCACCACCGAGTTGTTCGTCGGCGCGAGCCGCGGCCCGCTGGAGGCCCGCTACTTCCACATCGTGTCGCGCACGTTCTACGGTATCAACGGGGCCACCGTGTTCCCGTCGATTCCCGACCTGCTGGAGGCGCAAGCCTGTCTCGAGGCGGGGCCGCAGACCTCGCGCGACAGCCAGTATCTCGAACTCAGCTACACGCACCGACTGTCGCGCGCCGCCGCGCTGCTCGCGCGCATCGGCTATCAACACGTCGACGCCCGGAGCAGCTTCGACACATTGAGCTACGCGTCGGTGGCTCGTACCCGCTGGCGGACCATCGAGGCGTCGGCCACGCTGACCGGTGCGCGCCCGCACGAGAAGGGCGTGTACGACGTGCAATGGGCGAACGGCAGCGTGTGGGATGCCGGCCGCACCGCGCTCGTCCTGACCGCAGGCTATGCGCCCTAACCGCGAGCACCAAATGGCACCTGGTCCTGAAGCCCAAGGTGCACCGGGCCGCGCGCGCGTGGTGCCCCCCGCTGCCGCCACGCCGGAGCGCGCGCGCATGCAATACGCGCTCCAAAACCGGCTGAGCGTGCCGGTTCGCGCGCACGTCTGGGCCTTTCGCGGCGTCCACCCGGCGCTGCTGCTGACCATCAGCTTCGTGATCTCGCAGATCATGAACGAGGTACTGGTGTATGAGCTGTTCGTCGCCTACAACCGGCACGACCTGACGCGCACCTTGTTCGAGATCGTCTCGCCGCTCACGCTGTGGCTGCTGGTCGACACCGCGATCCAGATTGTCCTCACCCTGCTGAGGCGCGGCCACCGCATCGTGGCGCAGACGCAGGACGGCGAACTGGTGGTCTTTCACCGCCGCGTGTTCTCGCACCAGCCCGACCGCATCGACTGCCGCCTGCCTGGCAGCCTCGCGCTGCGGCCGGAGCAGATGGGCTATGCGATCGACCGGCTGGACACCGCCGTTGGCCGCTTCTACATTTGGGGCCGCTGGCGCGATGTGCGCCTGCAGTTGAGCATGGCGGAGGCAGGGCAATGAACACGCCGCGCCGCAACGGCGCGTTGCCGAGCGCGCGGCGCGGGAGGCGGCCTGCGATCGCGCAGGCCCGTGCGGCCGAAGGCCGCCGCCCCTCAGCGCGCTACCAGTGCCAGGTGGGTGTTGATGTGGCGTCGGACCAGCGCCTTCTGCTTTTGCGGCGGGTAGCGCCGGGCGTCGATGATCCGGCCCAGGCCGATGCCGTCGGTCAACGCCATCAGCGCGTCGGCCTCGAACGGCACGTCGATGTCCGCGCGCACGGCCCCGTGCCGTTGCAGGGCGCTCAGTTCGTCGAGCAAGCTCTTGCGCAGGAACGCAGAGCGCCGCGCGTGCTCGGCCGACAGCGCCGTGACGCCGAGCGACGGCTTGAGAAACGCGAGCCAGATGCGCCAGCCGACCTCGCTCTCCTCGTCCAGCGGCAGCAACGCGAACAGCATCCGCTCCAGCCGCGCCAGGCCGGTGAGGCCGGCCACCTGCGCCTGCACGTCCTGCACGATCCGGCTGATCAGATAATCCAGCGCGTGCAGCAGGATGTCGTCCTTCGAGCGGAAGTAGTGCACCACGGTGCCGGTGGTGGCGCGCAGCTCGGTGGCGATCTCGCGCATCGTTACGTTCTCGAGCCCGACGCGCAGAATACAGCTCCAAGCCGCTTCCAGCACCTCGACCCGCTTGCGCTCGTGTGCGGTAGCCAGTGTCTCGTCGGGTCGGCGTGCACGGGTAGGCGGGCGGCCCTTCACCGATCCGGCCCATGGGGTGCGTGCTCTTCCGGCCATCGTGCTGCTCTCCTGTACGTGGCCTCTCTGGGCCGCGATGCGTGTTGCGCTCGACCGCTCCGCCGCATCCAGCCGCCGTTGCCGCCGTCGTGGCCCAGCGGGTCATCGGTTCTTATCATAACGGTCATCATCCAGACGGCCCCTCCACGCCATTCGCCGTCCCTTACCCCTGCGTCTCTCCCCTGCCCCGTGCGAACGCACGGCACACCCGCGACCCAACACCGCCACCCATGCCCATGAGCGATCGCCTTGTCATCGACGCCTTAGCGGCGCACGCCATTCCGTATCTGGGAATGCCGACCTTCCTGCGCCTGCCGGCGACCCGCCACCTGGTCGAAATCGACGTCGCGGTGGTGGGGCTCGCCTACGACCTTGGCGTGTCGAACTGCACCGGAGCGCGCTTCGGTCCGCGCGGCGTCCGCGAGCAGTCGCTGATGGTGGGGCAGTACGCCGAGGGCCTGTGGCCGTGGGAGTACGACGTGCGCGAGCGCCTGCGGATGGCCGATTGGGGCGACGTGCCGTACCTGTGGGGCGAGCGAGACGACTTCCTGGCCGCCTGCGCGCTTCACCTGGAAGCCATCTGGGCGAGCGATACACGAGTGCTCGGCCGCGGCGGCGACCACTTTGTTTTCCTGCCGCTGATCCGCGCCGCCGCCCAGCGGCTGGGACCGCTGGCGGTGGTCCAGTTTGACGCGCACGACGACTGCCTGGAGATGCCGGCGCTCAATCACGCGACGATGTTCCACCATGCCTGCGAGGAAGGGCTGATCGACCCGGGGCGCACCGTGCACGTCGGCATCCGTACGCCACCGGCGCTCAGCGACCATCCGTACCACTACATCGACGGCCGCAGGACCATGGCGCTGGACAGCACCGCCGTCGCCAACGAGGTGCGGCAGATCGTCGGCGACGGGCCGGTGTACGTCACCTTCGACATCGACTTGGTCGATCCCGCCTTCGCCCCGGGCACAGGCACCTGCTGCGTCGGCGGCGTCGGCAGCTTCAAGGCGCGCGAGATCCTGCGCGCGCTCTGGGGCCTGAACGTGGTCGCGGCCGACCTAGTAGAAGTCTCGCCGCCGCTGGACAGCAGTGCGATCTAGCAGCTGCTGGGCGCGGCACTGGCCACCGACCTGCTGTACCTGATGGCCGAGGCACCGCGACCCTGGGGCGCGGCGTGATCGCGCCGCTCGATGCCCAGCCGCAATAGCCACGCGACGCAACTTCCCCCGCACACGAGACACAGCACATGGGCCACACAGCTGCCGCCACACCCGACGATCAACCCCTGGACGCCGAGATCATCATCGTCGGCACGGGCTTCGGCGGGCAATGCATCGCGATCAAGCTTCTCGAAGCCGGCTTTACCTCGGTGCTGCTGCTCGAACGCGGTCACAGCGTGGGCGGCACCTGGCGCGACAACGACTATCCGGGCGCGGCCTGCGACATCCCGTCGCACCTGTACTCGTTCTCCTTCGCGCCGAATCCGGACTGGTCGAGGATCTATCCGGCCCAGGGCGAGATCCTCGCCTATCTCAAGCGCACCGCCGCGCGCTTCGGCCTGATGCCGCGCATCCAGTTCGACACGCGGGTGCTGGAGGCCCGCTACAGCGAGCAGAGGCACGACTGGACCGTGCAGACCAACCGCGGCCTGCGGCGGGCGCGCCACTTAATCCTGGCCACCGGTGGCCTGTCCGAGCCGGTACTGCCGCGACTGCCGGGACTTGAGCGCTTTGGCGGCACCACGTTTCACTCGGCGCGCTGGGATCATGCCTACCCGTTGGCCGGCAAGCGGGTCGCGGTGATCGGCACGGGTGCCAGCGCGATCCAGTTCGTCCCGCGCATCGCCCCGAAGGTCGCGCACCTGAAGGTGTTCCAGCGCACGCCGCCCTGGATCGTGCCGCGCCATGACCGGCCTTACTCGCCGCTTATGCGCGCGCTCTTCCGCTGGGTGCCTGGGGCCATGCGGATGAACCGCTGGCGCATCCACTGGCAGAACGAACTCAGCGCGCTCGGCACGGTGGTGGATCCGCGCTACATGAAATGGGGCGTCGAGATCGCGCTCAAGCACCTGCACGCGCAGGTGACCGATCCGGCGCTGCGCCGGACGCTCAAGCCGAACTACGTCATGGGCTGCAAGCGCATCCTGATCTCTGACGACTGGTATCCGGCGCTGCAACGGCCGAACACCGAGTTGATCACGGCTGGCATCGCGCAGGTGCAGGCAGACCGCATCATCACCGACGACGGCCGCGAGCATCCGGTCGACGCGATCATCTTCGGCACCGGGTTCCAGGCCACCGACAGCCTGGGCAAGCTCACCATCGCCGGAGCCGGCGGTCAGCTGCTGAGCGACGCGTGGCGCTACGGCGCGGAGGCCTACCTCGGCGCCGCGGTCGCCGGGTTTCCGAACCTGTTCCTCATCACCGGCCCGAACACCGGGCTCGGCCACAACTCGATGGTGTTCATCATCGAGGCCAATGCCGCGCACATCGTCGGCGCGCTGCGGGCAGCGCGCGCGCGCGGCGCCACGCAGGTCGAGGTCAAGCACGATGTGCAGGGCGCTTACAACGACGAGTTACAACGGCGGCTGCGAACCTCGGTCTGGACCACCGGCTGCCGCAGCTGGTACCAGGATCCGCGCAGCGGCAAGGTGACCACGCTGTGGCCCGGCTTCAGCACCCAGTACTGGGCGCGCGCCTGGCACTTCGACGCAAGCTGCTACCGCCTGCTGAGGGCCGACGCGACCGGTTGAAACGCCAGGCGGCGCACTACCGCACGCGGCAGCGACTGGCGTACCCGCACGATTTATTGACCACCCTCCCGCTGCGCGCTCGGGGATGTGCATAGGAATTTCAAATGCCCCCGCAAGGCCCGACGACCACCCCGCGACTCACCAGGACGAATTACCCGCTGCAGCAAGATCGTGGCAGCGGTGCCCATTCGGACCTCCGCGCCCCTATCCTCGGGGCTCGTCTTGCATTGATATGCGGCCACGATCTCAGGGTTGACCCTCGTTCGTCAACGCCGCGCCCACTCGGCGCGCAGCGTCGCCCGGCAGCACTTCGGCGCTGCAGTCTGCGGATGTGGTGTTGATGACGGCCGGCGCGGCTCAGGTGGCATCAGTGTTGCCCGATCTCACGCGCCCGCCCTCGGGGAGGGGGGCCTCGGGTCCAGGCCCAGGTGCGTCAGGATCTTCTCGATCACTCTCATCGTCTGTGAGGGGGAGATCGAACTCGAATACCTCGGGGTCCTGTGTAATCGCCTCGGCCTTCGGCCAACCGAGGTCATCCTCGCGGAGAACACGGAAGGTTCGGCTCCGATCAGCGTCGTCGCCTGCGCCGAGCGCAAGGCGAGGGAGCGGGGCGGCTATAACCACATCTTCTGCGTCTTCGATCGAGACTCCCACTCGGCCAGTAATGGATCACGGGTTGGGAATCTCCCTCGTGGGTTAGCGGATGACCCTGGCGGCGGGGCGCGCTGATGGGTTTGGAGACGAAGCCTCGGCGAAGAAGGCCGCATCGTGCCCTTCGACGACGGGAAATCACTTGGCAAGCAGTTCTTGGGCCTTCTCGCTCACACTTATTGAACCGGCATCAACTTGTTGAACTCAAGCAGCATACCGAACCGGCTCATGCTCGAAGTAGCGCTTGATCCGTTCGGGCTGCCTTTGCACGCTACGCAGGTGGCGCGCCGCTGCCTTCACCAG
>Ga0209985_10003445_pt1 | contig 13451 bp, 12 predicted proteins | sample NOAtaG_FD_187305 | JGI IMG/M metagenome (GOLD analysis project Ga0209985, IMG submission 187305) | Freshwater lake microbial communities from Lake Erie, under a cyanobacterial bloom - NOAA_Erie_Diel6S_1000h metaG (SPAdes) (version 2) | ecosystem: Environmental > Aquatic > Freshwater > Lake ...
AAACTTTGAAAGATAAGCAGCTCTACTCACTCGATCTCGGCGCACTTGTTGCTGGATCTCGTTACCGTGGTGATTTCGAAGAGCGTTTGAAGAAAGTTCTGAAGGAAATCCGCACTCGTGGCGACATTATTCTTTTCATCGACGAAATTCACACACTCGTTGGCGCTGGCGCAGCAGAAGGCGCCATCGATGCCGCAAGCATCTTGAAGCCAATGTTGGCGCGTGGTGAGCTCCAGACAATCGGCGCAACAACTCTTGATGAATATCGCAAGCACCTCGAAAAGGATGCTGCTCTCGAGCGTCGTTTCCAACCAATTCAGGTTGCTGAGCCATCACTTGCGCACACCATTGAAATTCTCAAAGGTCTCCGTGATCGCTACGAATCACACCACAAAGTTTCTATTAACGATGAAGCAATCGTTGCTGCTGCAACCCTTGCAGATCGTTACATCTCTGATCGCTTCCTTCCAGATAAAGCAATTGATCTACTCGATGAAGCTGGCTCACGCCTTCGCATCCGTCGTATGACCGCGCCACCAGAACTACGAGCATTTGATGACAAGATCGCTGATGTCCGTAAAGAAAAAGAATCTGCAATTGATGGACAGGATTTTGAGAAAGCGGCCTCGCTTCGCGACAAGGAAAAGCAGCTCATGGCTGAGAAGTCGGAGCGCGAAAAGTCCTGGAAAGCTGGCGATCTTGATGTCGTTGCTGAAGTTGATGAAGAACTCATCGCTGAAGTTCTCTCTACCGCTACTGGAATTCCAGTATTTAAGTTAACCGAAGCAGAAACTTCCCGACTACTTCGTATGGAAGATGAACTCCACAAGCGCGTTATCGGACAAGAGCAAGCAATCCATGCGCTCTCACAAGCAATCCGTCGTACTCGCGCTGGACTTAAAGATCCAAAGCGTCCTGGTGGATCATTTATCTTCGCTGGTCCTTCTGGCGTTGGTAAGACTGAACTTTCCCGCACTCTCGCCCAATTCCTCTTTGGTGATGACGATGCGTTGATCCAACTTGATATGTCTGAGTACTCCGAGAAGCACACCGCTTCACGTCTCTTCGGCGCACCTCCCGGATATGTCGGTTATGACGAGGGCGGACAGCTCACCGAAAAAGTACGTCGCCGTCCATTCTCTGTTGTTCTTTTCGATGAAATCGAAAAAGCGCACCCAGATATCTTCAACTCACTTCTCCAAGTACTTGAAGAAGGACGCCTTACAGACGCTCAAGGTCGCCAAGTTGATTTCAAGAACACCGTGATCATCATGACCACAAACCTTGGAACTCGCGATATCTCTAAGTCGCTCTCACTTGGTTTCACTAACGTCAATGATGCACTTGGAAATTACGAGCGCATGAAGAACAAAGTTCAGGATGAATTGAAGAATCACTTCCGCCCTGAGTTCCTCAACCGTATCGATGACACCATCGTCTTCCACCAGCTATCTGAGAATGAAATTATCCAGATCGTTGATCTCATGGTCGCAAACCTTGAGACTCGCTTGAAGGCGAAGGACATGGGAATCGAACTCACATCAAAGGCGAAGTCAGTACTCGCAGCTCGCGGTTATGACCCCGTCCTTGGTGCGCGTCCACTCCGTCGCACAATCCAACGTGAGATAGAAGATGCGCTATCCGAGAAGATTCTCTTCGGTGAGGTAAAGAGCGGTCAGATCATCTTGATTGATGTTGAAGGCGAAGAAGGAAAAGAAACCTTTACCTTCAAAGGTACTGCTCGCGAAGCGCTTCCTGACACCCCAGAAGATCTCGCAGAGGCCCCAACCGCGTAATTCGCTTCTCATGAAGCTTGAGTAAGTGACAAGACTATGCAATTAGGCGTACCCTCAAGCACATGAGAACTCGTCTTGGATCTTTTTTGGCACTCGTTGCTCTTCTTTCTGTGGTTGTTGCCCCAATATCTTCTTCAGCCAATCCAAAGGGAATCCCTAATGCAAACGCCTCGGGATATTGGACAGAAGAGCGCCGCAACAATGCGATTCCCCGTGAGTTCGAGTTTGAAGTTGGTGCGAAAGAAGGCAAGTTGGTGCCACAAGCAAAGCGTGGTGGCTCTACTGGTGGCACGACAAAAAGTGGAACAAGTTATTGGCCTGCTAATCAACAATCCGCTCTTGTAGCCCAGATAACTGGGAAAGTTTTCTTCACGATGAATGGCTCAGACTACGTCTGCTCTGGTTCATTAGTTCAAGACGGAAATCTGAACATCGCAGTAGTAGTCACGGCAGCACATTGTGTTTGGAACAATGCCACTTCAGGTGCGTTTGCTACTCGATTTACTTTCTGGCCCAACTACGACACTGACTTCAAAAACAGAGTTGGCTGGACTGCGAGCGCCCTTTTCGCACCGCAACAATTCACCGCTCAAACATCCTTTAATACGACAGCTACCCTGAATGACTTTGCTTTCGCTGTCATAAATTCATCTGATGCACGAGTAAATCCTTCTTCGCTGCCAACGTTAGGCACTTTGAGTACTAGGAGTAGCGCTTACGCTTTTGGATATCCACAAGCAAGTCCATTTAATGGGCTAGAACTCGTCTACTCATTTGGATCGGTTAGTACGGACTCTAATTCCGGGAATATGACCTGGCGCATAGCGTCAACATTGACCGGAGGAGCTTCTGGAGGGCCTTGGTATAGCGGATATTCGAATGCGAATAACGTCGGCGCCGTAGCCTCCGTCAACTCCTACAAATACTCTTCTGATAAGAACAGTATGTATGGACCAAAGTTTGGACTTTCTACTAGTCAGTTATTGGAACAGGCCAAACTCAATACTTGTCAAACCTCAGAGGTAATAAACTGCGTCATCATTCCTTAAATTGGAATTTTAAATGTAGTTTGGTTCCCGTTTGATCTTTGTTCAGTCTTGAAGTCAAATGTTTGATCATTGAGAAGAGATGTACCCATGCCACCTTTTCTTCCTCGTTTGACAACTCCATTATCAATGAAGGAAACGGCGATGTCTGATGAACTAGATTGGATCTCTACCTTGATGATGTTTGCTTGGCCGTGCCTGATGGCATTTGATACCAATTCCTCGATGACTTCAGAAATTTTCAAGAGGGAAGCCTCTGAGATTTCTGCCTCTTCAACATCAACTTCGATAGTCGCAATCCCATCCCAAGCGTCAATGATTTGCTGGAAGCGCGCGAATGGTGAAATAGCATCTCCGATGGCATATTCGTGGTGATCGCGCCGCAACAACGATGCCATCTTCTCAATTGCTGACTTTCCAAGCTCGGCATCGCCGCTTTCGGATGCTTGCATGAGCTGCATTTGAGACGAGCTCAATGTCGATTGAATGTCACCGTGTAGGTACTTGGCATATTTTTCAGCAACATGTGACTGACTCTGTTGATTAGTTGATATCGGTCGCTCAAGATCGCCAACTAAAATACTAAGCATCTCTTTACGGTAATTAGTCTGTGCTTTAGCAATCGAGAATGCTAAGGTGAGAGAAAGAAACCACCCAATTCCAATCGATTCGACAAAAGTTGGAACTGGTAAAGAGTAAAGTGAGCCCAAGAATATCTCATCTACAAAAGCAGGAATAAAAGCACACAGAGAAATAGCGACAAGGTTAAGGACATTGCGCAGTCTCTGCACCCGTTGATAAGTAAATTCAAAGGCAAGAAAAATCACTAATTGAATCCCCAAATTGAGCAAACTATGTTGAAGCGCGAAGTCAAAATTAGTTATCGTTGTTAAACCTACAATGCTGTAGATAAATGCCGGCAGAATTGCTAATCCAAATTGTGACTTGGTCTTAAATGTTAACCGCCATAGAAAAGTAAGGTAGTTTAATCGAGGTGGCTTTATCTGTTGTTGGCGCCAAAGTTCGTGACTTAGAGGGCGTAATCGATCTTCTATGAAAGATTGAATAATGAGAGATTCTCGTTTGAGAGTCTCTTTATCAAGCTCAGCACCCGAGATATCCTCAATAACCTTCTTTAATGGTTCGAGTGTTTGTTTGACTTGGGCCTCTATTGAATCTATCTCCTTCTCACCTAGTTTTTTCGTCGCTGGCAAGAGATAGGCCACTCGTTCGCGGATATTGCGGACATAGAGCTCATGAAAGAGACTTTGAAAGTCCTTTCTCGCGCCGAAAATAAAGCGAATCATCAGGAACCATAGGGGAACGGCAATCGCGGAATTCAAGGGCCGCAGCAGATAGGGCTTAACTTGGGGTAAATCAAGAAGGAGTCCAATATCCAATATCGCGAAGCCTCGAACAATTCCAACGATGATCAGCGCTATGAACTCACGGCGCCCATCAATAGTGATCCAAGGAATTCTCATTGCGAGCGCAAAAGGAATCGCCATAATCCCGTAGGAAAGAAACATGACAACTGTCCATTTCCCAAATTCTGAAAAGACTTCCTCAACAGGAGAAATCATGAAGTAAACAACAGCTGCATGAACGACAAAAGCTAGTCCAAAGTATCGCCACTTTAGGAAACCAGGATCGAACATTAAATTTCCCTACCTACTCCGTAGAAGAAAGCTCGCACAATCTGAATACGCTGATTCTTGTCCTTTATCTGAGGAATATCTAAGTTCTTACAAATTCGAGATATCGTCTTCTCAATTGCTTGCTCACTAACTCCGCGCTCTTCTGCAATCTTTGAGGTTGGAACACCATCAGCAATTGCTATAAGAATTGATATTTGAGTATCTGATAGAGATTGAAACTTAGGACTCTTTGACCATTCAACTTTTCGTTTTTTAAGAGGGTTGGAACTTGCGGCAATAATCTGCATGAGAATTGTTGACATGCTCTGCAATTCTCGTTTATTAAGTAGAATTGCACCGAGAGGCAAAGGGGGCAAGTCGACCCCAGCGAGTCGCGGATCTCGATAACTAGTAAGCATCACAATTCCAATGTTCGGGTTTCTCTGTCGTAAGACTTGAGCGATATCTAATCCTGTTGGCCCAACGCCTAAGTCAAGATCACAGATTGCGACAGTTGGCTCAAATTTCAATTGTGCATCGAGTGCATCTCGTGCACTACCTACGGCGGCGACAACATTCAAACCCTGAAGTTTCAGAGCATCGACCAATGCCACACGGCTGAAGGCGTCATCTTCGATGATGAGCACTTTGACGCTTTTCACATGCTCATCATCACATTCAAATGTCGCGAAAAGTAGCGAAAAGAGAGGGTTATGGCATCTTTATGGCTCTAAAGGTTGGGTAAACCCAACCCACTAATTGTCTGTGGCTAGGGCTTCAGGGACCCTGATGCCATGAGACGGTTGGCTAGAGTACAAATTACATACGTGCTCGCTTTCGCGCTCGCCGTCGTTTTTCCAACCCAAGCCCTCGCAGTTGAAACCGTTGGAAGTTCGGGCGCAAAGGGTCCCATCTCTGTAGTTAATGGATCGACTACAACTACAAAAGCAAACACAACAAAGACTACGGGTGTAAAAGGACCAGTTAGAGCGAAAAGTTCCAATACTGCAACATCAAGTAGCACGTTATCTTCGAATGTAATAGTAGTAACGCCAACAAAAGTCACATCAACATCCGCAACCGGAACTGGAACAGGAAGATCACCAAAGATTTCCACAATTGTTGGACCACAGGGTCCGCAAGGCATTCAGGGAATTCAAGGAGTTGCGGGGGCACAAGGACCACAAGGAATTCAAGGAGTTGCGGGGGCACAAGGACCACAAGGAATTCAAGGTAATAAGGGCGAGAAGGGAGACGCTGGACCAGCGGGCCCTCCGGGTCCTCCAGGTGCACCAGGTAATTCTTCTGGTGGAATGATTACCGAATTCAAGATTGGAAAGACAATTACTGCTCCTGCAGGGTCCCAAGCAACTGTTGTCATGCAACAAGAAGGAAACAGCGTAGTTCTCGACTTTGTAATTCCTCGCGGCGAAAAAGGTGAAAATGGAATTGATGGATCGTCTGGCGGTGGATCATCAGATGGCGGAACTACAGGCGCACGTGGTCCTCAAGGTCCTGCAGGCCCTCAAGGACCAATGGGACTACAAGGTCCTAAAGGTGATGCAGGTGAAACAGGAGCAACAGGAGCACCAGGTGTTGCGGGTGTAAATGGAAAAGATGGCACACCAGGTAAAGATGGCATTGATGGAAAAGATGGCACACCAGGTAAAGATGGCATTGATGGAAAAGATGGCACACCAGGTAAAGATGGTGCACCAGGTAGAGATGGCATTGATGGAAAAGATGGCGCGATAGGCCCACAAGGACCACAAGGTCCTGCAGGTCGAGATGGTATTTCAGGTGGTTTTACGCCGGGCACTGCAACTTGTGCGAACAATCAAAAAGTAACTTCTGTATCTGTAGATTCTTCAGGAATCTTGTCTGTAGTTTGTAATGACAACCCTTCAGCTCAAGATTCAAATTCAAATAACGGAAGACCTTTTGCAGAACCAACAACTTCACCTTCAACAAGTGGGACGCAAGGTCCAGTCGGTCCACAAGGACCGAAGGGTGAAAAAGGTGATCCGGGTGCCAAAGGAGAAAAAGGTGACCGCGGAGAACAAGGTCCTGCAGGTAGAGACATCATTCGAGAGACTGTGATCATCAGAGAAAATAATTCTGGTGGAAGTAGTGGAGGCACTGGACCTCAGGGGCCTCAGGGACCACAAGGACCAATTGGACCGAAAGGTGACAAAGGAGAATCGGGACCGCAAGGTGCACAAGGAGTTAAAGGCGACAAAGGAGAAAAAGGCGATAAAGGTGAACGCGGAGAACAAGGTCCTCCGGGACAAATTGTTTACTCCAATAATTCTGGAAATGGGAATTCTTCAAACTCCCAAGGCGTACCTGGCCCACAAGGTCCCGCTGGTAAAGATGGCGCTGATGGAAAGAACGGTAATGATGGAAAAAATGGTGTTGATGGAAAAGATGGTAAGGACGGCGCTCAAGGTCCGATAGGTCCACAAGGCGCACAAGGCGCCAAAGGTGATACTGGTTCTGCCGGGCGTGACGGCGCTGATGGAAAAGATGGAGCTAATGGGCGCGACGGTAAAGATGGTTCCGCAGGCCCAGCCGGAGCAACTGGTGCACAAGGTCCCGCTGGCCCAGCCGGAGCAACTGGTGCACAAGGTCCCGCAGGCCCAGCCGGAGCAACTGGTGCACAAGGTCCCGCTGGCCCAGCCGGAGCAACTGGTGCACAAGGTCCCGCTGGCCCTGCCGGAGCAACTGGTGCACAAGGTCCCGCAGGCCCAGCCGGAGCAACTGGTGCACAAGGTCCCGCTGGCCCAGCCGGTGCAACTGGACCACAAGGACCCGCAGGCCCAGCCGGTGCACAAGGTCCCGCTGGCCCAGCCGGCGCAACTGGACCACAAGGACCTGCAGGTCCTCCAGGCACAGTAACGATTGTTGCTAGCGAACCATCCAGTGGTGGTGGAAAAGGGAATGACAAACTCGTAGCGGGAGGAGTTAGCAAAACTACTCAGAATGCAATTTTGGCAACTTTTTCACAAGTAGAGGTGTGCATTTATCCGTCAGGAACCATGCGATTTGGAAAGTGCCCAGAAGGAATAAAGGGAGTTTCAATGATCCTATTTGGAGTGAGGAACTAAATGGCAAAGAAAAGTCCAGAAAAACCAACTTCCACACCAAAGAAGACTCGACAACTTAGAGTCAAACAAGACTCTAAGCAAACTTTTGAATCAACTGTAATTCAAAATATCTCAAGTCAGGAGAAACATACAAAGCAATTTTTTGTTGCTCTCGTCGTTGCAACGGCGGTGATTTCTAGCTTGATTACCTTTGGCGTCACCAATCAAGTATCACCCCAACTCTCAGAGCGAACAACTCTTGGAGCACAAACTTCAGGTGGAGTATGTCTTTCAGAGAAAGAATTGAGAACCTTAATTAGTGAAAATGGAATTGTTGCCTATTGGACAGGCCCAGTGAAGGGCGCAACATACTCAATCAACACAGTGACGCCAGGTCAGGTCTTTGTCCGGTACATTCTTGAAGGCATGGAGTGCGGTAGTACTGAGTCTAAATTCAGAGTAATTGCTACATATGCAGAGGTCGATGCCTTTAATTCGACGCAACAAGCAGGAAACCAAGCTGAAGGCGTATCCCTCGCAAATCCCGATGGATCAGTTGTTTACTTCAATAAGAACGCTCCAAGTAATGTCTATCTGGCTTACCCCGGAATCGACTACCAAATCGAGATTTACGATCCAGACCCCAAAACAGCTGTAACTCTGGCAACCACTAGTAACCAAGTTCAACTCATAAGGGGATAGAAATGCCGAAAAACAGAACTATTCCTAAAAAGTTGCTCCTTTCAAGATTAGAGATGTGGTCGGCGAATAATCAATTGGAGCAAGATCCCTATCTAAGTTCAGTAAGCAAAGCCATTCAAAACTCGACGGCACTTGATTTCTGGTCGAGCCTTGACCCAGAGGAGAACCTTCCGCGCGCTAAAGCTCGAGCAGGAACATCACACATTCGCTGGGCTCGATATCTAGCAATTTTACGGAACGTGTCAGTCTTTTTGCCGGTTGGCATCACCTGGAAAGCAATTAGCGAAGCCACCACTGCTTTTGCTGAATTTACGACAAGCCAATCTGCCGCACCCGTGAATTTTCTTGAATTCTGGCAAAACGGTTATGGATACTTGGACTCAAAGTGGAGGATCGGTACTGTTGCTGAACTAGATTTTTGGATTATCGTTGGAATTGTTGCGTTAACTCTATTGAGTACTGCACTCTTCAATTACGGAAAGAATCTTGAAACACAAGATCAGATAATTCTTGACCGTGAGCGTCAAGTCATAGCCCTGGAATTGAAGGCTTATTTTGCTGCACCACGAAAGGTCTCAGGTACAGATTTAGACGCGAGCCTTTCGCGAGCTCTAAGGAATCTAACTTCGGCCACGGAGGCAATTTCATTGGCAGCCATGAATCTGGAAAATGCAACAAAAGTTGAACCTGAATTGAGAGAGATTCAAAGTGAAGTAAGTTCGTTTTACGCACGACTTGGTGCGATTCTGAAGGTAAAAAGATAGTGGCCTTAATAGCACCTTCTCAATCCGAAGAAGATGACATCACGGGGTTAGCAGGCTGGATGTACTCCGATCTACTTGTCGGTTTGATGGTTATTTTTTTGGCGACTATCACCTTTGTTCCTCAAGGAAGTATTTTCAATCAAAGTGCAGAGCAGGGATTCAATGGCGGGGTATATACATATTCCAAGGTAGTTGAAGAACCTTTGTCGTTGCTTATCGAAGATGAACAACTTCCAGATATCCCAGCCTTAATTAATGACTTTAAGGCTCAAAAGAGTCTTGCACCTGATGCAACCATTGTTTATGTACAAATAGTCGGTTCTTACAATGAAAAAATGGAAAAGCCTGAGGATGCGGTGGCGCGAGCACTTTCTTTAAGTCAGAAACTAGAGAGCGCTTATCCAGAATTACTTAAGACGGCGTCTACCACATTTAGTCGAACAACCACGATTCCTTCGAATCAAGTGGTGTTGAGGTTCGTATTTGCTGAAAAAGTCACCGTAGGAAAGTAACTTGAGCAGGTTTAACTAGCAAAGAACTAAATCTGGATAACTTTGCTACCGACGATGAGATCGTGAACAGTTCGACGATCTTCGCGGAAGACAAAGAGGCTATCAATCACGAAAGTGATACCACTGGTTGCACTTGATGCAATGTTTCCTGCTGCGCCCTTCACGGCAAATTCACGGAGCGCCATACGGGACCACGAAAAGACTTCTCCAGTCTTGGCATCGACAACAACTTGTTTCAAGATGCGCTTGGCAGGTGTCTGGCCGGTCTTCCAAGTAAAGAGGTTCCAAATTACCCATCCAACAAAGAGGGTCACAATCAAAAGAAGTGCATCAAGGAGAGCAGATCCAAAGCGGGCCTGGATTGAGGCGAGTCTCTGGGGTTCTAGGTCAATGATTTCTGGAGTTTCATCGGTCATGAGTAGATTCTAGATGACTTTCAATCCATGACTTACGCTTCCTGTGTGAAAGCCAAAATTAAGAATGGTTTCCCACCAAAAGTCTGTGCGCATTGCGGCCGCGAATTCGAATGGCGGAAGAAGTGGGCCCGCGATTGGGAGCGCGTGAAGTATTGCTCAGAGCGTTGTAAAGCGGGGAAGTAGCAAAACTCTTTACATAGGTGGGATGAGCGTATTGGCGAAGATCTGCCACGCCAGAGCCGACTTTGCAACGAGCGAGAGAGTTATATAAGTCCGCTCACCACGAAGATATTCGCTCCATTTGCCTACCTTCTTGTACTGCAACCACTGTACGAGTGCGAAAGAGTTGAAGAATAAGAAGATAGTAAGCACGATGAAATATACAAAGGCTGGAGCTGAAGTATCGCCTGGGCCACCGATGGAAAATACATAGAACAACAACGCAATCCACGGCACGATGCCGGTGATGCAACCAAAGATGAACGGTAGCCATCCGCCATTACCTGGGGTTTCATATTTCTCTTGCAACCAACCAAATAAGATCATTGAAGCATTAACGCCAAAGATTGCGATTAACGCAGTGATGTCAGCGACGCCGGTAACTTGCGCAATTAAAACAATCATTACCGATGAGCTAATGGAGTACTCAACCCAGCGGAAGTAGTTGCGTTGTGCGGCTAAACCAGCAATGTAGCGCGGGAAGAATTGTGGGCTGGCAACAATAAAGTGAGCCAGCGCAGATAATCCAAGGAAGAGAGCGACTGTTAAGCCGATAGGAGTGTTAAAGAGAATGACTGAAGGAGCAAAGCTTGAACCTGGGGGACCTGCCATATACGTCGCAGTAACAGGAAGCGAAAAGTCGCTGCTGAGAGCCAGAACAGTGGCCATTTGAGCGAGATGAAGAATTCCCGCCAAGATATTTAATTTGCGAAGTCCTTGTGAAGTAATGGGTTTGCTCATGTACCCACGGTACTCCCACAAACTTCAAATACCCGTGATTAGGTAAGTGTTCGACCTCTATCAAATTGCAATGGCCAGTCAATCTTTACACCAAGCTCTTCTGCGGCAGCCATCGCCCATCGCGGATTTCTAATCATCGCTCGCGCCAAGAAAACCGCATCTGCTTTACCCGATGTGATGATCTCCTCGGCTTGCTTTGCTTCAGTAATCAATCCCACTGCTGTTGTTGGAATCCCAGCTTGTGCGCGAATAGCTTCTGCAAACGGAACCTGAAAACCAGGAACCGCCTTAATGGGTGCATTATGAAGATTTCCGCCACTTGATACATCTACGAGATCAACGCCCAAATCCTTCATTAACTTCGATAGCTCAATAGATTCTTCAATCGTCCAACCTTCGGGGACCCAATCGCTAGCGCTGATGCGGACAAATAAAGGCATGGAGTCTGGGATTACGCGACGCACTTCCTTAATAGTCTCAAGTAAGAAGCGAACTCGATTCTCAAATGAGCCACCATATTCATCTGTGCGTTGGTTACTTAGCGGCGAATAGAACTGGTGAAATAAATATCCATGTGCTGCATGTATCTCTACAACATCAAAACCAGCTTTAACTGCGCGAAGAGCAGCAGAAGCAAAAGCCCCCACCAAATCCTTAATCTCATTAATACTCAACGCATGGGGCTCCAGCATCCCGTGATACGGCAAGGCAGAAGCTGAAACCGGGGTCCATCCACCTTCAGAAGGTGAAGCAATGCGGTGATCATCCCAAGGCAACATCGTCGAAGCTTTTCGTCCTGCATGCGCAAGCTGGATGCCCATCTTCACGTTATGGGAATGTGCAAAATCATTTATTTCGCGGAATGCATTTACTTTTGCATCGGTCTCCATTGATGGACAACCAATGGAAATTCGCCCCTCAGGTACAACTCCGGACGCTTCAGCCATCACTAATCCCGGCGCTCCTGTTGCAAACGACATCAAATGCCCATAATGCCATTGGCTGATTAATCCGTCGTTAGCGCTGTATTGGCACATTGGTGAAACCCAGACGCGATTCTGGAATGTGACTCCGCGCAATGTCAGCGGATCAAATAAATGTGCCACAGAACTCTCATTTCTTCGGATTATCGTGTGATTTGTAAGTCTATCAACGAGCGAAACTAATCACTAACCTAATCCCATGACCGAACGCCAAAAGTTCGACCTCGTAAAGCGAATCGACAATATCGAGATCCGCAGTTATCACCAATGTGTGATGGCAGATGTCATCGTCGATGCTTCGTATATGAATGCCGCGAACCTTGGTTTTCGCCCACTCGTGACTTACATTTCCCAAAATCAAATCGCGATGACCGCTCCAGTCCTTCAAGAACAACTTCATGCAAACTCATGGGTTGTGTCATTTGTGATGCCTGATGGAATGAAGTTGGAAGACCTTCCTTTACCCAAGAATCAAAGCGTCACACTTCGCACGGTCAAAGAACATACCTGCGCAGTCTTGGGATTTAGTGGGATGACAACAGAGGCAAAACTTCACCAGAAAGAAGCAGAATTACGCACTGCGATGACTGAAGCGAATCTCATGGCAACAGGCCCGATGCGAATAGCTCGCTTTGATCCACCATGGAAGCCAGGCTTTATGCGCCACAACGAGGTCATCATTCCGATATCGGGCTAACGAAAGCGGTTAGATTGCTTTCATGACACAGTTCAGAGGACTGCTCAAAGCATCACACTTTGGACCAACTCTCATCGTCACCACGATCGCATTTGTTTTCGCCCAACATTATTGGTGGGAAGGCCCCGCATATGTCATTGCGTTTGGCGTCTTTACTGGACAACTTGTTGTGGGATGGAGCAACGATCTCTATGACTACAACGATGACCTTCGCCACCAACGCTTAAACAAGCCACTTGTTTCTGGACAGATCACAAAAGATTTTCTAGAGAAATGGCTCCGCTTCATGGTGCCATTTTCATTCCTTGCCAATCTCGCTGGCCCACTTGGAATTAAAGGCGGCTTGGTTTATATGCTCGGAATTGCATGCGGAGTTGCATATAACTTTTACTTTAAATTCTCACCGCTCTCACCACTTCCGTTCGCCATCGCATTTGCGGCACTTCCTTCCTCGATCGCAATCTCAAAGGAGATCACTCCACCAACATGGATGTGGCTTGGGGGAGCGCTTCTAGGAATGGCGGCACATTTCATTAACGTCATCAAAGATATGAAAGAAGATCACGTCAGCGGCATTCAAGGCCTGCCACAGAAACTCGGTACTAAAGGCTCGATAATTGCAGCCATCATTCTGATTGCTCTCGGAGTACTTGTCCTCATTCGTTTCACTTAGACTTCACACATGCCTGGCTCAATCGCACTCGTTGGCTCAGGTGAATTCCTCCCCATCATGGCTGATTTTGAAAAATCACTTATCAACGATGGCGTGAAAAACAATAAACAACCCACCTATGTTCAGATCCCCACCGCAGCAGGACAAGAAAGCCCCGAACGCCTCAAATACTGGGAAGA
>Ga0209985_10003447_pt1 | contig 13449 bp, 11 predicted proteins | sample NOAtaG_FD_187305 | JGI IMG/M metagenome (GOLD analysis project Ga0209985, IMG submission 187305) | Freshwater lake microbial communities from Lake Erie, under a cyanobacterial bloom - NOAA_Erie_Diel6S_1000h metaG (SPAdes) (version 2) | ecosystem: Environmental > Aquatic > Freshwater > Lake ...
CCTTCACGACGAGTGCGCGCATCGCCTTGCCGAGCGCGTCGCCGACGAGGAAGTAGGTCTCGGCGTTGCCGAACTCGTGGTGGCCGTGACCAGGGTTCGGAGAATCCTCGGGATCGCGCACGAAGGCCGCGGTCGGGGCAAAGGTGACGCGCGTGACGCCGTCGGCCGACTTGAGTTCTGGGCGCGCGGCGGCCTTGCGCTGCGCTTCGCGGAGCGTCTTCCACTCACCGGGGGCGTCGACCCACGGACCGGTGATCTCGCCGATCACGACGGGGAGATCCGCTGCGCCAAACTCCCTGCGCACATCGAGGATGAGGTTGACGAGATTCTGCTCGTACTGCGGCACCGCGACCTCGGGATCGCAGCCGTCGTTCCATCCGTGGTACCAGACGAAGCCGGCGAACTCAGGCGTCTTGCCGCGGAGCGCGGGGAAGTCGTCGATGCTCGCGATGGCCGCGCGGACATTCTCGATCATGAGCTTGTAGTACGGCCCGGTCTCACCGCCCGAGGAGGGCGGGCGGAAGTCCTTGTAGAGGCTCTTGCCGCCCCACGCGGTCTTGATGAGAAGGACGGGCTCCTCGATCGCATCGCCGAGCACGAATCCGAGCTCGAGCTCGGGGCCGAAGTGGTTCTTGCCGCCGTGCGGCGTGAAGCCCATGCCGAGGGGACCCGCCTTGAGCGGCTTGCGCTCAGGCTTGTAGCTGACGAAGACATCGTCGCGCGTACGCCACGAACCATCGGTGTTGCGGAGGTGCGCGACGAGGGCTGCCGTTTCGGGCCGCGCGGCGACCCACGCGAGCGTGCCGCGGCCGTCGTTGTAGTCCTTGCCCGCGAGGTCGACGACCGCTTGGCCCTCCATGTTGGATTGGCCTGCGAGGACGAAGACCTTGACGGACTGACCCGTTGAGCGCGCAGGCTCTGACTGGGCGACGGCGTTGACGCTACCGAGGAGGACGACCAGCCATGCGAGGCACGATGCGAGGGCGGAGTGGGTCATTGCCCGCATCGTACGGGGTCCTTGGTCGGCCCCCGGATGAACCACGCATGAACCACGGATGGTGCACGGCACGTGCCGTTCAGTGCCTGGCACTGCACGGCACGTGCCGTGCACCGGTGCTCGCGACGGCTAGACTGACTCCATGTCCGCGCACCGCGTCATCCTCGCCGGGTTCGAATCCAAGTTTGCCGAGATCCGCAGGGAAACCGAGAAGGCGATCGGGCAGCTCGACTCGGCCGCGATTCGGCGGTCGCTCGACGGGGACACCAACTCCGTCGCCGTCACGATGAAGCATGTGGGCGGCAACCTGCGGTCGCGCTTCACGAACTTCCTGACGGAAGATGGCGAGAAGGCGTGGCGCGATCGAGAAGGGGAGTTCGTCGACGAATTCGCATCGGGCGATGCGGGGCGGGAACAGGCGCTCGCGGCGTGGGACGCCGGCTGGAATGTCCTCGAGGCGACTCTTGCGTCGCTGACGGACGCGGACCTCGAGAAGTCGATCAAGATCCGCGGAGTGCCTCACTCCGTCGCCCAAGCGCTCGCGCGTGCGGTCGCTCACATGGCCTACCACCAGGGCCAGATCACGCTGATCGCCCGCATCCTTGTCGGGCCCGCGCGATGGAACACGATCTCGATTCCGCGCGGTGGCACCGCCCAGCGGCATTCCGAGATGGGTTTCGATCCAAGGAAGTGAGCGGGGCAGTCGCCCCCAAACCGGTCGCGACCTGAGCAGCCCTCGGTTGCACTTGGGCCCCTCAGACGCCACCTGAATGGGTGGGCGTGATGAGGCGGTTCGGGATTGCGACGCAATTCGTTTGCGTCGGTGACTCGAGCCGCCTTGGGATCGCGCATCCGATCGTGACGAGCGCGATTCACGGATCGAAGCCCCGATGCGTTTGGGGTGCGATCGATCTCGGTGCGCTCGCATCGGCTGCATGTCGCCACGCCTAGGCATGCCGGAGTATCGATTCATGTTTCAGATCGCTCGGAACGTCTGTGTCGCAGTTGCCGTTGCCGCTGGTAGCGGGGTTGCGAACGCAAATCTGCTGGTGAACGGCTCGTTCGAGCAGGATCCAAGCAGCGTTGTCGCGAACGGCGTGTATCAGGACTATGGAGCCTGGATCCGACTCGCGCCCGGCACGACCTACCTGACGGGTTGGACAGTGGCCGGCTTCGGATCCGGCGGGGTCCTGGGCGTTGATTGGCATCTTGGCGTCAGCCCCTACGCCCCACGCCCCGCGAAGGACGGGCTGAGGATGATCGATCTCAACATCGATGGCACGGGTGGACAGGGCAGCGGACAGGGAACCATCTCGCAGAGCTTTGCGACGGAGATCGGATCGTTCTACAGCGTGAGCTTCTGGCTGGCTGGCCCGAGTTCGGGCGCGCAGGGCGGCACTTTGGACCCGCGCTCTGTCAATGTGGACATCACGGGAATCTCGACGCAGACCTTCTCGGCACCCGCTTCGGATCCGAGCAATCAGGTCTGGTACCAGCAGGTGCTGAACTTCCAGGCGTCGGCGTCGTCGACGACGCTGACCTTCTCGCCCCTTGCCGGCACCTCGACCGAGGGCTTCTGGGGACCGTTCATCGACGATGTCAGCGTGCAGGCGATCCCTGGACCGGGTGGCATGGCGCTGCTCGTCCTCGCAGGTCTGCGCCCGGCATCTCGCCGCCGCTGAACTGGCAGTTTCGGTGCACGGCACGTGCCGTTCAGTGCCTGGCACTGCACGGCACGTGCCGTGCACGGTTTTTGAGCGGCCGCCGCTTGCGGCGGCGGCCTCTGGCGCGTGCGTCGCGGTGTGGACTTCGCGCCGCTTGCGGCGGCGGCCTCTGGCGCGTGCGTCGCGGCGTGGACTCCGCGCCGCTTGCGGCGGCGGCCTCTGGCGCGTGCGTCGCGGCGTGGACTCCGCGCCGCTTGCGGCGGCGCTCGGGATGCATCTCGCGTCGTCGCGGGAGGTACGCTCCCGCCATGATCTCGCCGCTCGTCCTCGCTGCGTGCCTCGCCTCGCCTCTCGCCTCGCCTCTCGCCTCGCCTCTCGTCTCGCCCCTCGCGTCGCCTCTCGCCTCGCCCCTCAACGCGGCGCCTCCCGACGAATCCGCGGAGATCGCCGCGTGGGCCGCGACCCGCGACTCCCGCATGGCGTGGTGGCGCGAGGCCCGCTTCGGCATGTTCATCCACTGGGGCCTGTACTCGCCCGCTGGCGGCTTCTGGGACGGCAAGCGCTACGAGCAGCACTACGCCGAGTGGATCCAGCACTGGGCCGCCGTTCCTTGTGCCGAGTACGCGCGACAGATGAAGCCGAAGTTCACGCCCGATGCGGGCTTCGCGGACAAGTGGGCCGAACTCGCGCAGGCCGCGGGCATGCGCTACGCCGTGATGACCGCGAAGCATCACGACGGCTTCACGCTGTTCAACTCGTCGCAGCCGTACTCGCTTGCGAACGACATCGCGGCCGGCACGAACGTCTCGCCCGCAGGCCGCGATGTCGCGCGCGAGTTCGCAGACGCGATGCGCGCGCGCGGCCTCCGCGCCGGCTTCTACTACTCGCTCCTCGACTGGCAGCACCCCGACGCCTACGAAATGGCGCTTCCCGCCTACCCGAAGCCTGAGAGCGCGCGCGACCACGCCCGCTACCTCGCGTACATGCGCGGCCATGTCGATGAACTGCTGACGAACTACGGTCCGCTCTCGACCATCTGGTTCGACTACTCCGACCCGACGCACCAGGGCCCCGCGTGGGGCGCCGCGCAGCTCATGAGCGACATGCGCGCGAAGCAGCCCGAGATCCTCGTCAACAACCGCCTGTTCTTCGGCCTCGAGAACAAGAACGGCGACTACGGCACGCCGGAGAAGTATGTGCCGCCCACCGGGCTCCCGGGCATGGACTGGGAGGTCAACCACACGCTCAACGAGAGCTACGGATTCAGCGCGCACGACATGAACTGGAAGGACACGGCGACGGTCGTGCGGCTCCTCTCCGACATCGTGTCGAAGGGCGGCAACCTGCTGCTGAACATCGGTCCCGATGCGAACGGCCGCGTGCCGGAAGCGGCCGAGCGCGCGCTGCGCGGCGTGGGCGAGTGGATGAAGGTCAATGGCGAGGCGATCTACGGCACGACGGCGAGTCCGTTCCAGCGCCTTCCGTGGGGCCGCGCCACGCAGAAGGCGGGCGTGCTCTATCTGCACGTGCACGAGTGGCCACGCGATGGTCGTCTCGTCGTCCCGATGCAGGGCGAGGTGCGTGCGGCGCGAATGCTCGGCAGCGATGCGCCGCTGCGCTGGAGTGCAAGCGAGCAGGACGCCGGGCGACTCGTCATCGAGGTTTCGAACCAGGCGGTCGACGCCGCGGTAGCGGTCGTACGCCTTGATCTCGCCGGCGAAGTGAAGCCGATGGCGTTCGCGGTGCTTCCCGACACGGGCGGAACGATCACGCTCACTCCGCACGACGCGACACTCGATGGGAAGTCGATCCGCGTCGAGCGCGTCGGCGTCATCGGCGATGTGACGCACAACATCGGATACTGGCTTGACCCGGACGCCTCTGCGTCATGGCCGCTCGGTGTGGGCGCTGGGCAGGGCGGCGAGTTTCGCGTGCAGATCGAACTTGCATGCGCCGACGCATCGGCAGGGGCGCGCATGAAGTTCGAGGTCGAAGGCGGCGCGGGCGCGCCCGAGTTCGCCGTGCCCGCGACGGGCGGCTGGCAGTCGTACCGCACGGTCGAAGTCGGGCGCATCGCACTTCCGACGGGTTCGCATCGCGCGGTGTTGCGCGCCCTTTCGAAGCCAGGCGAGGCGGTCGTGAATGTGCGTGCGGTGCGGCTCGTGCGCGTGCAGTGACGCGACGCGCGCGGGGCCGCCCGCGACCGCGCGCGCAGACGCGCCGGGGACCAAGCAGCAGACCCGCTGGGGAAAGCCCAGCGGGTCTGCGGGATGTCAGGTGATGTGGGTCGATCCCATCGATTCCGTCAGCGACGACGGCGACGACCGGCGACGCCCGCGATGCCGAGCAGCGCCGCGGCGCCCGGAGCCGGGATGCCGTTGGCGGTGATCGTCCAGTTGCCGGGGAGGCCAAACGCCTCGATCGTGCCGCGCTGACCGGCCGGAATACTGCCGCTCAGGTTGTTGAGGTCGATCGCCGTACCCGCGGTGAATCCAGCATACGACCGGTTCGAAACTGGGGCGGTCGTATCCAATCCCGCCGGGAAGAAATTGATGCCCGCCGGCGAAGCGAAGAAGAAGCCCACGGCGAAGTTGCCCGCCACGCTGACATTCGGCACGGCGATGTCGACGAAGGTCGCGAGCGAGGTGATCGTGCCGGCGCTTGACCAGACGAGCGTTCCATCCCACGGCGTGCCTCCGCCGGCATCGGAGTAGATCACCGCGGTGTAGCTCTGGCCGATGAGGTTGGTCTCGCTCGAGGTGCCGAAGGCAATGCTGACCTGGTTGATCGCGGTGTCGCCGCCGGACAGGCTGAAGGTATTGAGGTAGACGGCCTGCGAGGCGGATGAGCCAGTCACACCGATGGTGGCTTCAGCGATGCCGTCGCCGATGATGTAGAAGCTGGCCGAGGCCGTAGACGAAGCCATCAGCGCAGAAACAGCCACTGCACCCGCCAAAGAAACGTACTTGCACATAGGGGAAGTCTCCGGGCTCCAAAGGGAAAGGGAAGGAAGGAAACCTACGACGGGCATGTCGAGAGCGACCGTGCTCGCCTGGAGCGATCCCCGAGATGCAGCTGGAGCCAAGCCAACTAACCCAAGGAGCCCCCCGATGCGTTCTGCATCCAATGCGGTATCCAAAGACCCAATTTGTCACGCATCTATCGATTCGGCGTAAAGTTTCGGTAGCGCGCTGCGCAAGCACGCATGAAGCAGGGCAAGCCAGCTCAGGTGTAAGGCCTGTAGAAGTCATGTGTTGCGGCGGTTTCAATCAGGAGCGCTGGGAAAACGGGTGACAGATGCGGCACGGCCATCAGCCGCCGTTCGGCTGACGAATACTCCTCGCAGTACAGGGTGTCTTGCGATCCGGCCTCTTGCGGTGCCAGGCACGTGCCAGTCAGTGCCTGGCACTGCACGGCACGTGCCGTGCACCGGTCGGGTTAAGCCGGGCGAGGCGGTCGTCAATGTGCGCGCCATCCGGCTCGTGCGCGTGAAGTAGTCGAGCCGCGTGTTGCGCTCCACCGCACGCGTCAGCGTCTCCATCGCGCGGGCACGCTGCACCGAACGCACGCCTTTATCAGGCGCTGCACGGCAACTTCGGAAAGTTGGCTGCAATCCTCGTCGTGCACGGGCGTTTGGAGCCATGTTTCCGTCAGGTCACGAGAGCGCTTGAAATCCACGCGCTCATTTGAATGCAGTGAGACCAGCCATGCGAAGCCCTCGATCCCGACTCCTGTCGTTCGCCACCTGCCTGCTCGCCGTCGCCCTCGCCCCGGCGGCGGCGCTCGCGCAGGATCTCAGCTTCATCCAGCTTCCGCCGCAGACCGCACCGCGCGATCTCCTCTACAACCCGATCAGCAACAAACTCTACACGGCGAACACGCCGCAGACGGGTGCGCCTTCCTCGGAGAGCGTGAGCATCATCAACGGCGCGACCAACACGGTCATCGCGACCATCCCGGTCGGCACGGGTCCCCGCGACTTCTGCCTCAACACGACGAACAACCGCGTCTATGTCGCGAACTACTTCGCAGACACCGTCACGGTGATCGACGGCGTGACCAACCAGATCCTCGCCGTCGTGCCCGCGGGCGATGGTCCGCGCGCGCTCTGCTACAACTCGCAGAACAACCGCATCTACTGCGCCAACGAGTTCACGGGAAATGTCACGGTGATCGACGGCGTCACGCACGCCGTCCTCGCCACGGTTGCAGTCGGCTCGACGCCACGGGTCATCTGCTACAACCCGACGAGCAACAAGGTCTATGTTCCGAACGCGGGTAGCCAGACGGTCTCCGTGATCAGCGGCGCCAGCAACGCCGTCGTCGCGACGGTCCAGGTGGGCGTTGTCCCGCGCGGGATCGTCTTCAATCCGCAGAACAACCGCGTGTACTGCTCGAACTACGGCTCCGACACCGTGAGCGTCATCGACGGCGTGACGAACGCCGTGGTCGCGACGATTCCCGTCGGCGACGGGCCGACTGCGCTCGGGCACAATCCGATCGGAAACAAGGTCTATGTCTCGAATGTCGGCGCCCCGGGCCCGGGAACGCCGGTCGTGTGCTCCGTGTCGGTCATCGGTGGCAAGAGCAACACCGTCCTCAAGACTCTGACGACGGGCGACGAGCCGACTGCCTTCAGCTTCAACGAGGCAGACGGCAACATGTACTGGGTGAACGAGTGGAGCCACTCCGTCACGGTCGTCAACGCCGCGACGGACACGCAAGTCGCCGTGATCCCGCTTGGCAGCTCGACGGTCCAGCCCGTCGACATGGTCTACAACTCCGTGAACGGCATCGTCTACACGGCGAACCGCCTCACCCAGAACATCGGAGTGCTTACGCCCACGGCGTCCGGCTGCCCGGCGGATCTCGACGGCAGCGGGACCGTCGACGGGGGGGACCTCGGGTTGGTGCTCTCGAGCTGGGGCACCCCGAACGGCGATGTGAACGGCGACAAGCAGACCAACGGCGCGGATCTCACCCTGGTGCTCGCGGGCTGGGGAGGCTGCTGACCGCGCATGGACGCTTCCGCGGTGCACGGCACGTGCCAGTCAGTGCCAGGCACTGCACGGCACGTGCCAGGCACCCACGCAGCAAAACGAAGAACCCGCCGGGTGAGGCCCGGCGGGTTCCTTGATCGATATGCCTGCGGCCAAAGCCAATGGCCTTGATGGCCTACGGCCTTGATCGCTTAGCGACGCCGACGGCCGATGAGGCCGGCGACTCCGAGGAGCGCGAAAGCGCCCGGAGCCGGGATGCCGTTGGCGGTGATCGTCCAGTTGCCGGGGAAGCCAAACGCCTCGATCGTGCCGCGCTGACCGGCCGGAATACTGCCGCTCAGGTTGTTGAGGTCGATCGCCGTACCCGCGGTGAATCCAGCATACGACCGGTTCGAAACTGGGGCGGTCGTATCAAATCCCGCCGGGAAGAGATTGCCGCCCCCCGGCGTAGCGAAGAAGAAGCCCACGGCGAAGTTGCCCGCCACGCTGACATTCGGCACGGCGATGTCGACGAAGGTCGCGAGCGAGGTGATCGTGCCGGCGCTTGACCAGACGAGCGTTCCATCCCACGGCGTGCCTCCGTTGGCATCGGAGTAGATCACCGCGGTGTAGCTCTGGCCGATGAGGTTGGTCTCGCTCGAGATGCCGAAGGCAATGCTGACCTGGTTGATCGCGGTGTCGCCGCCGGACAGGCTGAAGGTATTGAGGTAGACGGCCTGCGAGGCGGATGAGAGCGTCACACCGATGCTGGTTTCAGCGATGCCGTCGCCGATGCTGTAGAAGTCGGCCGAAGCCGCGGACGAAATGAGCAGCGCAGAAACCGCGACTACGCCCGCCAAGGAAGCGTTCTTGATCATGGGGACTGTCTCCGGGCTCCAGATGGGAAGGGGACGGAACAGGAGTGGGCGGCATTGTCTGGGAGACCGTGCTCGCCGAGGGCGACTTCCGAGATTCGGGTGGAGCCTTGCCGCGGACCCGAAAGTTGCCAGTCATCAATCTGCAGCCTGAAACTGAATTGCCAAGTAGTTTCGATGAAGATCACTTGAGTTGAACTCGATCGGAGGAGGTTGGCAGCCCGACTCGTGGACGTGGAACTCCAGGCTGATTCGTGCGCAAAGCCCCGCCGCGTCTCGGCTTGCGGCGGTTCCCTGCGGCATCGCTGCTGAGAATGAGGGACGGGTCCAACCCGTGAGTCGGACCCGTCCCGAAGCGGAGAACGAAGAGAAGTCCTAGGAGAGGATTTTGTCTCGACGCTGACTCGCCCTGGCCCTTGGAGTCGCTTTCGCGGTGCACGGCACGTGCCAGTCAGTGCCAGGCACTGCACGGCACGTGCCAGGCACCGATCGGAGTGAACAAGGGTGCAGGCTGGGAGAACGGGTGTCCCTCTACACTGGGCGCCCGACATGAAGCCCACGCTCCTGACGGGCCTGAACGGCACGCTCGCTCCTGTCCTCGCAGCGGAGATTCGCGCGCGCGGAGGCGATGTCCTCGGATGGGATCGGTCGGCAGTGTCTCCGGACGACGAAGCGGCGGCGCGCGACTTCATTCGCCGATCGGAGATCTCCGCGCTGGTGCATTGCGGGATGGGAAGCCCGCATTGGGCGCAGTGCATGGCGGAGTGCTGCGCGAGCCGAGGGATCCCGTTTCTCTTCACGAGCTCGGTGTCGGTGTTCGGCCCACATCAGGTGGGCCCGTTTGGTGTGGAGACCGAGCCCGAGCCAACCGACGACTACGGCCGCTACAAGCTCGAGTGCGAGCGGCGCGTGCTTGCGGCGCACCCGCGCGCCGTGGTGGTGCGTCTTGGCTGGCAGATGGCGCTCGGGACCGATGGCAACCAGATGGTTGCCCATCTGTCGCGCCAGCATTCGGAGCAGGGATTCATCTCCGCAAGCATCAACTGGTTCCAGGCGTGCTCGTTTCTCGAGGATACGGCCCGCGTGCTCGCGGATCTGCTCGACGGTGCAAGGCCAGGGCTCTACCACCTCGACGGCAATCCCGGGTGGAGCTTCCACGAGATCGTCGAGGCGCTGAACAGCAAACTGGGATTCCCGTGGCGCTTGCGTGCGACCGAGGATGTCCGTCTCAACAACTTGATGCGCGACCCACGGCTTCGATCGTCGTCGATCGCGGCGCGGCTCGGCTGCTGAGACCCCTCGTATGCGCTCGTGTACCGTTCGGACCTAGAATCCACTCGGGCCGAACGGGGGCAGTCATGACCGCGATTCACTCACTCCGCTTGTCGCTTCTCCTGACCGCTGCCTTCGCTGGCGGATGCGCGGTGCCGATACCGCTGCCACAAGACACGGTGCTCGAAGGCAAGCCGGTGACCGCCGAGCAGATCGCGTTCCTCACGCCCTCCGTGACCACCAAGGCGGAGATCATCGAAAGGCTTGGCCTGCCGAGCGTCGTCTGGGAGGACGCGAGGGTGATGACCTACGACTGGGAGATGCGGCAAGGCATCCTGATCTGGGCGGTGGGGGGCTACACCGTGGGCGCAGCGGGAATCACCGATATCCCGGCGCACCACCTGTTGATCATGGAGTTCGACGAGTCGTGGACGCTTCGCCGCTACGAGCACGCGACGCGCGACCTCATGAAGTCGTACCCGGACTTCCTGGTCGAGTGGAAGGCAAGCGAGCGAGGCATGACGGTGCCGGCTGCTTCGCCTCCGAAGGAGCGCATGCCGTGATCCGGATGGCGCTTCTCATGCTCGCGTTGTTCGCCGCGATGCCCGTGATCACGGGCTGCCAGGCCGTGGAAGGACTGACCGACGCCGAACGCGCGCAAGTCTCGGCGGGCGAGCGGGCCGTCGTGCTCCTTCGCATCCGCTGCGTCATCGACGGCGTTCCGTGCGAGCCCTTCGGCGAGAAGGAGTTCGCCACGACGCCTCTCTTCATGTTCGGTCTTGGCTCGTTCGAGACGGTCGGTGAGCCGGAGCAGGTGGTGCCGCGGTTCCTGCCGCTCGATTCCGAGCGCGGCGGCTGGATCTGCTTCGTGTTGGCGCCCGGTACCTATCACATCGCGGTCCTCGGCCCCGGTACGAACGTCATGTACGGTTCGAGCTCGCTCAGCGCTCCGCCGCTCCTGAGCTGCCCGCGTTGGCGCGTGGATGTTCCCGAGGGTGCTGGAGTCGTCGATGCAGGGACGATCCGCGTCGAAGGCCGCAGCATCGGGGAGTATCTGCTTGGCGGTCGGATGATCGAGCCCGTCCCGGAAGCGGCGACCGCGCTGCGAGAGGACGACGACGAGGTGCGCCGGATTGCGGCCCGTCATTTCCCGGAAGCGGCGAGCATTCGTTTCGCGCCACTGCAGCGCTGGCGGCCGGGAGACCCGAAGGTCATCACGACGCCGCGTGGATCGGAGCGGCGGGGACGGTGAGCCGAGAATCGCGAGCCGAGACTCGGAGACTCGCGGAGGTGCTCGCGCCGGTGCACGGCACGTGCCGTGCAGTGCCTGGCACTGACTGGCACGTGCCGTGCACCGGTCGTCTAGGCACCGGTCGTCTGCGATGTGCCAACGAGAACGCCCCGGCCGGTTGGCCGGGGCGTTCGGTCGTCGCGTGTCCGAGTCGTCAGATCGCGGGCGCAGCGGCGGGCGTCGACGGGGTCGTCGGGGCTGCCGACGGAGTTCCAGTCATCTCGGCGGGCTTTGCGGTCTCTCCGCGGCGGCGGATCGGCACCTGGACCTCGGACCAGCGCCACTCCGGGTCGATGAACGGACCGTTGTAGACGAACATGCGCGGGTCTCCCGCGACCTCCCATTCGTTCTGCGACTTGAGCCACTCGCGCAGCGTGTCGAACTCCTTCGCCGCGTCGAACGCGCCCTTCGCACCGATGCTGAGCACCGTCACAGGCGCGGTGTCACGAACGACGATCTTGCCGTCATTCCCGACGGGACCGAGCTGCGAGGAGCGGTAGAGGAAGCTCATCGTCGTCGAGCCTTCCTTCGCCGGCTCGTCCTTCATGAAGTCGGAGTAGAGCCCCTGGTAGTCCATCTCCACAGGTGCGGTCATCGCGATGTTGCGCTTCTTGATGTGATTGAACAGCGGGAAGAAACCAGTGACCATGCCTTCGCCCGAATCATCCTTCGAGACGAGCTCGGCGCGGCGGACCGATGGGTAGCTCTTGATGTCGATCGATCCCGGCGGGGTCGGCTCGGGATAGCCCTCGGGAAGCGGCGACTCGATCATCGCGCCTTCGTAGCGGTAGACGCCGTCGACGACCTTGATCGAGATGTCGCGGTTTCCACCAACACGCTTCACAAGGTCCGGCGTACGCACCGCGCCGAAGCCAGCCTCCTTCGCGGTGGCGGACTCGGCCTTGGTCTCGCTCTGAAGAGCTGTTGCGGCTTGGCCGAGCGCCATGGAGGTTGACGCAAGGGATGTGAGAGATACAAGGAGAACAGTGATTGAATGGTTCATGCCGCGCAGTTCGGAGTTCTCGAGATGAGCGATTCGCCACGCACGCGCATGTCACGGATTTGCGCATCGTTCCTCCCTGATCGGGGATCCCGTCGGCCGCGCTCGTTTCGCTTCTTTCGCGCGTGCACTGCGCATTCCGGTCAGAGCCAGGCACCGCACGGCTCGTGCCGTGCACCTGTCGCCGATGCGCACGCCTCGCGGCATCCACTTCCGATGGACGAGAATCGATGGCGTATGATCTCTCGGACCACACATGTCCAATACTCATCCCGCCTGGCGCGTGATGCGTACGACAGGCTCGACGCGGTGACGGACTCATGCCAGACATGCAGCTTGAAATCAGCGATCCCGCCGTCCTGCGGGTCTTGCTCGACACCCCGACGATGCAGCGGTGGGAGATCCTCCGCCGCACCCAGCGGTCATTCTCTGCGGAAGAACTTGCGACGAAGTCGAAGTCGACGGTCGCAGAGTCGCAGCGGTCGCTCGATCGGCTCATCGAGGCGCGACTTGTCAGGGTTGTTCCTGCGACCGCGCGCAGTCGAAAGATCACCTATCGCGCCGCGATGGAGCGACTCTTCCTCGTTTGGGATCGAAGCAACCCGGAAGCGATCGCGGCGAGGCAGGCCGTCGACGATTCCATGCGCGACCACAGCCGGCGTGTGCAAGACGAGGCCGAGAGTCTCGTGCGAGCAGGCAAGCTCGAGCCGAAGAATGTCGGTGGCGCGATTTCGGTCATGCTGTCAGCGGAAGACTCCGCCAAGGTCCGCGAGGCATTCCGAGCGCTGTACACCTTGCTCGTCGAGGGAGACCAGCGCGCCCGCAGTCATCCCGATCTCCCCGGTTGCACCCCGTATCACATCGCGTTCAGTCAGACGCGTCTCGGGGAACCACAGCCCCCGATGGCGGAGTTCTTCGTGATCGACAAGGACTCCGCGGGCAAGGATCCGACGGTGTTTCTCGAGGCCCCGAGCAAGCTGCTCTCGCCGCGCGAGTTCCAGGTCGCCAAGATGCTCGAGGCTGGGCGCAGCCGGCCGTCGATCGCGGCGGAGATCGGGCTGACGCCGAACTCGGTCTCGTCGATCAGCAAGTTGATCTATCGAAAGCTCGGGGTACGGAGCCGCGCCGAGCTTGCAGCACGCATGCGCTGACGTTCCCCGTGCGTGCACGGCACGTGCCAGTCAGTGCCTGGCACTGCACGGCACGTGCCATGCACCGGCGGGGCTCATGAGCGGGGGACGCACGGCCCCTCCTGATCAGGGGGTGCGATTTTCCCCTTCTGTCCTCAGCTGGTTGCAAACGCCACGATCGTTTGAATGCGGCCGATTTCACTCCACTATTCTGCCGTTGATTCCCGCGCGCACAGGTCGT
>Ga0209985_10003454_pt1 | contig 13428 bp, 11 predicted proteins | sample NOAtaG_FD_187305 | JGI IMG/M metagenome (GOLD analysis project Ga0209985, IMG submission 187305) | Freshwater lake microbial communities from Lake Erie, under a cyanobacterial bloom - NOAA_Erie_Diel6S_1000h metaG (SPAdes) (version 2) | ecosystem: Environmental > Aquatic > Freshwater > Lake ...
GCGCTGCTCTGCGTCGGCGGTGTACATGCGCCGGTCGCGCTGGCCGCAACGACCATCAAGACCGGCGACGGCAGCGGTCCGCGGATCGAGGGCTCGGGCCGGGTCGGCGAGGAGGTCCGCACGACCGCACCTTTCAGCGCGCTCACCCTGACCGGCCCGGTCGACGTACAACTGAAGGCCGGCGCTGCGCCCCGCGTCACCGTGCGCGCCGACGACAACCTGCTGCCGGTCATCACCACCGAGGTCGTCGATCGGCGCCTGGTGGTCGGCATCAAGCCACAGACCTGGGCGCGCACCCGCAACAAGATGGTGGTCGTGGTGGAGTTCACCGAGCTCACCGGAATTTTGGTGCGCGGCTCCGGCGACGTGGACGCCGACCGGATTCAGGCGGCCCTCTTCGAGATCGTGCTGCGTGGCTCGGGCGACGTGAAGATCGAGCGGCTGGAGGCCGACGCGCTGGCGCTGTCGATCACCGGCAGCGGCGACGTCACGGTCGGCGGCAGCAGCCGGGCGCTGGGGGTGGACATCTTCGGCTCGGGCGACGTGCGAGCCGACCGGCTCGAGTCGCGCCAGGTGGCCGTGCGCATTCGCGGCAGCGGCGATGCGCGCGTGCACGCGGTCGAGACCCTGCAGGTGGAAATCTCGGGCAGCGGCGACGTGCGCTACCGCGGCACGCCGCAAATCCAGCAAAAGATCAGGGGCTCGGGCGAGCTACTGCCTCTGAAGTAGGGAGTTGCCAGCGAGGCTGGGGACGCCGGGCGCCGGGTTCCGTTGCGGCCGTCCCCGGTTTGCTGCGCCTCAGCGCAGCCACTGCAGCAGCCACGGCGCCAGCCAGGGCGCCAGCAGCGCGGTGGCCAGTGCCGTCAGCCCCATCGCCAGGCCGGCAAATGCGCCGGCCTCGGCGTTGACGATGAAGGCGCGTGCCACGCCCTGGCCGTGGGCGGCCAGGCCGATGGCAAAGCCGCGCGCCACGTAGCTCTTCACCCGCAAGGCGTTGAAGACGAAGCTGCCGAGCACCGCCCCCACCATGCCGGTGAGCACCACCATCACCGCGGTCAGCGACGGGATGCCGCCGATCTTCTCGGCCACGCCCATCGCCACCGGCGTGGTGACCGACTTGGGCGCGAGCGAGGCGAGCGTGGCGGGCGAGGCGCCGAGCAGCCAGGCGATCAGCACGGCCGAGACGATCGCCACCACCACGCCGACCAGCAGGCCCACCGACAGCGCCAGCCAGGCGCGCTTGAGTTTGCCCGCCTGCTCGTACAGCGGCACCGCCAGCGCAACGGTGGCCGGCCCGAGCAGAAAGTGCACGAACTGCGCGCCCTCGAAGTAACTGGCGTACGGCGTGCCGGTGGCCCACAGCACCGCGACCAGCAGCACCACCGGGATGGCGACCGGGTTGACCAGCGGATTGAAGTGGCTGCGCCGGTACAGGCTGAAGCCGAGCAGGTAGGCCAGCAGCGTCAGCGTCAGCCAGAGCAGCGGCGAGGCCGACAGGTAGACCCAGATGTCGCCGACCCGCTCGCTCACGCGCTCGGCCACCGGAGCGGTCAGCGCCGGCAGCGGGCTCAACGCTCGTCCTTCGGCAGCAGCGCGCGCACGGTGAGCGCAGTGGCCGCCAGGGCCAGCACCGTGCTCACGATGATCGCCACCACGATCGCCACGCCTTCAGCGGCCAGGCGATGCCAGTGCGCCATCACGCCGACGCCGGCCGGCACGAACAGCAGCGACAGGTGCTGCAGCAGGCCGAGGCTGGTCTCCCGCATCGCTTCCAGGCTGCGCGGCCGCAGCCGCAGGTACAGCAGCATCAGCACCATGCCGATCACGGGCCCGGGCACCGGCAGCCGCAGGGCATAGCTCATCACCTCGCCGATGGTCTGAAACACCAGCAGCGTCGCGAAGGTCTGGAGGAGCGTGTTTTGCATGGCAGGCCCGGATCAAGGCGTGCGCGCCGGTGCCGGTTGGCCCAGCCTCAGACCCTGGTAGACCGCGCCCCACTGGCTGGCGGCGAACTCGACGCGGGCGATGCTCGCCTTCAGCGGTTCCATACGCAGCGCAACGGTTTCGCTCCAGTAAAGCTCCTCCACCGGCGTGTGCACGCCGGCGGCGTCCACCATCACGCTCGGCCCCCGATAGAGCCGGTGCCCTGGCCCGGCCGCAAGCTGGTGCTCCACCGCCGCCAGCGCGTCCGGGTCGAAGGCCACGATGTGGTGGTCGACTTCCCACGGGGGACCCTCGCCGGCGTCGATCAGGTGCCGGCCGAAGTGCGCCATCGCGGCGCGCAGCCGCTGCTCCAGCGGCGGCTCGGCCGCCAGCAGATCGACGTAGACCAGGTCGGGCATCAGACCGCCCGCAGCCGCCGGTCGATCCACTCGATCCAGTGCAGCACCGGCGTGGCGGTGCCGCTGGCCAGATGGGTGATGCAGCCGATGTTGGCCGACAGGATCGCCTGCGGCTGCGCTTGCTCCAGGTGGGCGAGCTTGCGGTCGCGCAGCGGGTAGGCCAGCTCGGGCTGCAGCACCGAGTAGGTGCCGGCCGAGCCGCAGCACAGATGGCTCTCGGCGAACGGCAGCACTTCGGCGCCCAGCGACTGCAGCAGGCCCTCGACCACGCCGCGGATCTTCTGCCCGTGCTGCAGCGAGCAGGGCGGATGGAACACCACGCGCTCGGCACCCGGCGTCGCGGGCAGCCGGTCCGCCAGCCGCTGCGCCTGCCCGGCCAGCACCTCCGCCACGTCGCGCGCCAGTTCGGTCACGCGCTGCGCCTTGGCGGCGTACAGCGGGTCGTGGCGCAGCAGGTGGCCATAGTCCTTGACCTGGGTGCCGCAGCCGCTGGCGTTGATCACGATGGCCTCGGCGCCTGCTTCGAGCGCCGGCCACCAGGCGTCCACGTTGCGGCGCGCATCGTCGAGGCCGCCGGCAGGGTCGTTCAGGTGGTGGCGGATGGCGCCGCAGCAGCCGGCGCGCCCCGGCCGCAGCAGTTCGATGCCGAGCGCATCGAACACGCGCGCGGTGGCGGGGTTGATGTTGGGCGCCATCGCCGGCTGCACGCATCCTTCGAGCATCAGCATGCGGCGCGCATGGGTGCCGGCCGGCGTGGCGGGCCAGGCGGCTGCCGGCTGGGGCGGCGGCACCTTGGCCTTGAGCGGGCCCGGCAGCAGGGCGCGCACCGCCTGGCCGGCCCGCAGCGCGGGTGCAAAGGCGCGGCTGGTCAGGCCCTCCTTGAGCGCGCTGCGCACCAGCTTCTGCGCGGTGCTGCGGCCGACCTGGTCCTCGACCACCTGGCGACCGATGTCCACCAGCCGGCCGTACTGCACGCCCGAGGGGCAGGTGGTCTCGCAGTTGCGGCAGGTCAGGCAGCGGTCCAGATGCAGTTGCGTCTTGGCGCTGGGCGTCTCTCCTTCCAGCACGCGCTTGATGAGATAGATGCGGCCGCGCGGGCCGTCGAGCTCGTCGCCGAGCAACTGGTAGGTGGGGCAGGTGGCCGTGCAGAAGCCGCAGTGCACGCACTTGCGCAGGATGGCGTCGGCCTCCTGGCCCTCGGGCGTGTCCTTGATGAAGTCGGCGAGAGCGGTTTGCATGGGGGTCGATGAAGGAGGATGGATGACGGCGCCGGCGGCGCCTCATGGACGCGCAGCGGCCTCCGCCGCCATTCATCAAGTCGCTTTCGGCTCCGGATAGAGGCGACCGCAGTTGAAGATGCCGGCCGGGTCGAATTCGGCCTTCAGGCGCCGGTGGATCGCGGCCAGCGGGGCGGCCAGCGGCGTGAAGGCGCCGGCGGCGCGCGCCGCGCCGCTGCCGCCGCGGAACAGGGTGGCATGACCGCCGTGACCGGCGGTGAGCGCGCGCAGTTCTCGGGCGGGCGCGTCCAGGCGCAGCCAGCGCAGCGCGCCGCCCCATTCCACGAGCTGGCTGTCGGGCAACTGCGGCAGTGCCGCGGTGGAGGGCAGCGACAGCCGCCACAACGGCGTGGTCAGTGGATCATCGGTCGTGAAGAACTGGTGCCTGTGGTCGCGGATGCCGCGCCACAGCGCCGCCGCACCTTCGTCGTCGAGCGACTCGCCGCCCAATTGCTGGCGTGCCGCGGCCACCGCCGCGCGCGCACCCGACAGCCGCACGAACACGCGCCCGCCGAACGACAGCGTGGCCGAGATCGGCAGCGGCTGGCCGCCCCACTCGTTCATGCGCACGAGCGCGCTCGCCAGGTCCATCTCCAGCCGCAGCGTCTGCTCGGCCGCCGGGCGCGGCAGCACCTTGATCGACAGATCGACGATGAGCCCGAGCGTGCCGAGCGAGCCGGCCAGCAGGCGCGCGACGTCGTAGCCGGCGACGTTCTTCATCACCGTGCCGCCGAACCGGAGCAACTGGCCGCGGCCGTCGAGCAGGCGGGCGCCGAGAATGAAGTCGCGCACGCCGCCCCAGGTGGCGCCGAAACTGGCGCGCCGCGGGCCGGCCAGCCCGGCCGCCACGGCGCCGCCGATGGTGGCGCCCTCGCCGTAGTGCGGCGGCTCGAAGGCCAGCATCTGGCCGTGGCGCGCCAGCTCGGCCTCCAGTTCGGCCAGCGGCGTGCCGGCGCGCACCGTGACCACCAGCTCGGTCGGCTCGTACTCGACGATGCCGGTCAGCACTCGCGGGTCGAGCCGCTCGCCGGCGCAGGCGTTGCCGTAGAAGTCCTTGGTGCCGCCGGCCCGGATTACGAGCGGCGTGCGCGCACCGGCCGCCGCTCGAATCTGCTCGGCCAGTTGTTCGGCCCGTGGCTCGGCCGCGCCCACTAGAACCTCGGAATTTCGGGAAAGCGCAGGGCGCCGCCGTGAACGTGTACCTTGCCGTATTCGGCGCAGCGGTGCAGCGTCGGCACCACCTTGCCGGGGTTCAGCAGGCCCGGCGGGTCGAAGGCGCGCTTGACGGCGAAGAAGGCCTCCAGTGTTGCACGGTCGAACTGGCGGCACATCTGATGGATCTTTTCCACGCCCACGCCGTGCTCGCCGGTCACGGTGCCGCCGACCTCGACGCACAGCTCGAGGATCTCGAACCCAAAGCGCTCGGCGCGCGCCACCGAGTCCGGGTCGTTGGCGTCGAACATGATGAGCGGATGCAGGTTGCCGTCGCCGGCGTGGAACACGTTGGCGCAGCGCAGGCCGTAGCGGGCCTCCATCTGCTGGATGCTCTTGAGGACCTTGCCCAGCCGCTGGCGCGGAATGGTGCCGTCCATGCAGTAATAATCGGGCGAGATGCGGCCGACCGCCGGGAATGCCGCCTTGCGGCCGGCCCAGAAACGCAGCCGCTCGGCCTCGCTCTGCGACACCGCCAGCCGGGTGGCCCCGGCGCCGCGCAGCACCGCTTCCATGGCGGCGATTTCCTCGGCCACTTCTTCCGGCGTGCCGTCGGATTCCACCAGCAGGATGGCCTCGGCCTGCAGGTCGTAGCCGGCCTGCACGAACGGCTCGACGGCCGCCGCTGCCGGCTTGTCCATCATCTCCATGCCGGCCGGGATGATGCCGGCGGCGATCACCGCGGCCACCGCCTCGCCGGCGACTTGCACGTCGTCGAACGAGGCCATGATGACCTGGGCGCAGCGCGGCTTGGGCACCAGCTTCACGACGACCTCGGTCACCACCGCCAGCATCCCCTCGCTGCCGATGATGAGCGCCAGCAGGTCGTAGCCGGGGGCGTCGAGCGCGGCCGAGCCGATCCGCACCACCTCGCCGTCGACGGTCACGCCGCGGATGCCCAGCACGTTGTGCACGGTGAGGCCGTACTTCAGGCAGTGCACGCCGCCCGAGTTCTCGGCCACGTTGCCGCCGATGGTGCAGGCAATCTGGCTCGACGGGTCGGGTGCGTAATACAGCCCGTAAGGTGCCGCCGCCTCGCTGATGGCCAGGTTGCGCACGCCCGGCTGCACGCGCGCGGTGCGCGCCAGCGGGTCGATGTCGAGGATGCGGTTGAACTTGGCCAGCGACAGCAGCACGCCGGCCTGGTGCGGCAGCGCCGAGCCCGACAGGCCGGTGCCGGCGCCGCGCGGCACCACCGGCACGTTCAGCGCATGGCACACCTTGAGCACCTGCACCACCTGCGCCTCGGTCTCGGGAAGCGCCACCACCATCGGCACCTGGCGGTACAGGGTCAGGCCGTCGCATTCGTAGGGACGGGTGTCTTCCTCGCGGTAGAGCAGCGCGTGCTCCGGCAGCACCGGCCGCAGCGCGGCCACCACCTGGCGCTGCCGCGCCGGATCGACCGCGCCGGTGCCGTCGAGCGGGATGCGCTCGGCCAGCAGGCGCGTGTCGGCTGCCGCGGCGGCCGACGGGGCGGCGGAGACGAGGTCTTGCGGCGCGGTGGGTGCGTTCACACGGCTAGCTTACCCGCGCGCTGCTGCTGCACCGGGCCGGCCCGCTGCCATTGCGCGCGATGCTGCCTTGACCCTGGCTCAAAGCCCTGCGGCGGTTGCGGCTAACCTGACGGCCGGGCGGGTGGCGCGTCGTCCGCCCACCGTTGTCAAGGAGACCGGCATGTCCACCGCCAACGCGCGCCCCCGGCGCACCCGCCCGGCCGCGGCGCCGTGGCGGCGCCGGACTCTGGAGAGCGCGGCCGCCTGGGCCGGTGCGGCCGTGCTGCTGTTGACGGCCGGTCCGGCTGCGGCGCAGGATGCCGAGCGCGGAGCGCGGCTGTTCAACGCCACGCGCAGCGAGACCGGCCGGCCGGTGGGCAACTGCGTTGCCTGCCACGCCAGCCGCGAGGCACTGACTGAGATGATCCGCAACCGCGGCAGCCAGCCGGCTGCGGCGGGGTCGGTCGAGCGGCTGCTGCAGCGCGCCATCGACGGCGCCCAACCGGGGGCCCTGGGCGCCAAGGCGCAGTACCGCGAGGTGCTCACCCCGGTCGACGTGCGGGATCTGGCGGCGTACCTGGCGCGGTCTGCCCGTTCCTGATGGGCCGTCCGGCAGGCGCCGGACCCGCGGGAGCGCAGGCAGAAGGCGGCTGCGGCTGGTCTTGCGTCGAGCGACCCGACCGCTGGTTCATGGCGCTGCGGCCAGCGCCACGACGGGCCACGCCGCTGGTTCAACCGGCCGACCGCTGGTGCAAAGACACCCGCCGGCCCGGCAACGCAACCCTATGATCCCAGTCAGACCGTTGCCGTGAGCGACGGCTCTCTTCCCAACTTCCAAAGGTTATCGATCATGTTCGTCCGTTCTTCCGCGCTTGTTCTCGGCTCCCTGCTGTGCGCCAGCCTGCTGCCTTCTGCCGCCCAGGCGCAGGCCGAGCCGAAGGGCTTCTACGCCACGATCTACGGGCAATACAGCCGGATCGGCTCTTCGAACCTCACCGAGTCCGGCGCCCAGGGCGCCGGCAGCGGCCTGCGCGCCGAGTTCAGCGCCGGCTCGGGCTGGGGCGGTGACTTCGGCTGGCGCTACGGCAACGGCTGGGCCGCCGAGATCGAGTGGAACTACCGCAACCACTCGCTCGATACCCTGCGGGCCGGCAACACGACCCTGGCCCGCGACGGCGACTTTGCCTCGAACATCTTTCTGATCAATGGTTTGCGCCGCTTTCCCTCGGGCGGCGCCTGGACGCCGTACGTGGGCGCCGGCATCGGCTGGGTGCAGGAAATCGACATCGACATCAAGCCGAGCGCGGGTGGGGCCACGCGCGGCTACTCGGCCGGCAGCGAATTTGCCTACCAGCTCATCGCCGGCGTGGAGTACGCGCTTTCTCCCCAGTGGCGCCTGACCGCCGACACGCGCTGGCTGCGCGTCGGTTCGGTGCGGCTGGACAATGAGGTCGCAAACGCCGGCGGAACCGCCGGTCCGCTCACCTACAACCCGTTCTCAGTGCAGGTCGGTGTGCGCTACAGCTTTTGATTCACCGGCGGCACGGTACTGGGCGCCGTCGCCGAAGCGCGCCAGCACTTCGGCGCGGCGGCGGCGGCTGACCGGCACGTGGCGGCCGTCGCTCATCAGGCAGACCGCACCGGTGGCCGTGCGTCGCACGCTGCTGATGTGTTCGCAGGCCACCCACCAGGACCGGTGGACGCGCAGGCCCTGGTCCGCGCCTTCGGTTTCGACGTCGGCCAGCGCGCCGAGGATCAGCGCGCACCCACGCGGCGTCCAGACCCGCAGGTACTGCAGCTCGGAGGCGACGGCGATGATGTCGGTGCCCAGTTCAGTGGGCAGGCGCTCACACCAGGAAGGGCGCGGCGCGGCAGGGCTTGGGGCGGCCGCGGCAGCATCGGGCGGCGGGGAGTCGGCGGACGGTGCCAGGCCCGCAGCGGACGCCGTGGCCGCATGGCCGGGTATGGCCGGATCGGGTGGCGCCGGCGCAGCGCCGGGGCCGGCGCCGGTCCCCGTGGGTCGGTCGGCCGCGGTGGACCCGACTGCTGGCGGCCGCGGCGCCGCCACAGCCGGACCGGTCCGCACGTGCAGCAGCGGGGGCACCAGCCAGTGCAGGCGCGGCAGGCAGACCAGTGCCCAGGCCGTGGTCAGCGGGCCGACGATGTCGACGAACTCCGCCAGCAGCACGCCCACGGACAGCGCGCCGCCGGCGCCGTCGCCGTCGTCGTCGGGCAGGGCCGGGTAACCGAGCCACCGCTGCATCAGCACCTCGCCGATCAGCCAGTAGATCGGCGTGAGCACGGCCGCGCCGAGCACGGCCGACACCAGGACCAGGCTCCAGCTCGGTATCCGGCTGGCGCCATAGCGGCGCGTCAGCAGGTACAGCAGCGACTGCAGGACGAGCAGACCGGTGGCGATCTGCAGGCTCCAGAAGAGCAGGCGGGCGGCCGGGGGGGCCGCGAAACCCACGTTGACTTCCAGGCTCATCATGAGCGCCAGCAACGCCAGGCCGGCGACCGTGAGATAGCGGAGGATTCCTCCGGCGTTGGCGCCGCCCGGCATGATCGGGTCAGAGGGTGAGAGGCAATCCGGCGTGCCCGAGGGGGCTGCCCAAAGCGCTCCAATCTAGGCGCAAAGCGCAGCCGTAGCTCGGGCTACGGCGAGCATTTGCAACGACGAGTGGGGCGCTTTGGGCAGTCACAGCGGGCATGTCGGATTGCCTCTCACCCTCTCAGTTCAGGGGGGAAGCCGCGCCGCGGCCGGGGTTTGCTGCGACCATCGGATGCAACATTAGGCGGTCGCGGTGAAGCGCGCCAGGATCTCGCCGTGCTGGCGTGACCAGGACCCGAGGGCCTCCGCGCGACCGTCGAAGGTGCTGGCCATGAAGGCCAGGGTCAATTGCTGCGTGGCGGCCTTGACCCGCGCGTTCAGCTCCGGCCCGCCGGGCAGCGTGCGGTCGGTGAAGACGCTGTGCGCGCCGCCGTTGAAGACCGCCAGCGCCTTGGGGCGGCTGCCAATGGCGTCGAACACGCGCACGCGGTCGGCCGGCGGCGACCAGTAGCCGGGCACGCGGATCTCGTCGTCGGTGGTGGTCACGTGCAGCGAGGGCAGGGTGACGGGTCGCAGGATCGGTGCCAGCGCCGGTGCGCCATAGAACGGCGGCGCCGACAGCACGATGGCGGCACGCACGCGCCGGTCGTGCAGGTTGACGGCCGCGCCGTCGCGCTCCACCTGCGCACCGCTGGCCAGCAGCGCGGTGTTGGCGCCGTACGAGTGCCCGGCGACGATCACGCGCGCCGGGTCGACGGCAAAGCGCCAGGCGTCGTCGCGTCCGGCCTCCAGCACGCGGTCGAGCGCAAACGACAGGTCGGCCACGCGGTCGATCGCCTCGCGGTCCTGCGCTGCCGCCTGCAGGCGTGCGGCCAGTTCCAGCGGGCTGCCGCCCCACAGCGCGCGGTCGCTGCCGACGTGCTGCACGTGCAGGCAGGCGATGCCGTGCCGTGCCAGTTGCGTGCCCAGGTAGCTGTAGCCGCGCCGCGAACCGCCCAGGCCGTGCGAGAACAGCACCAGCGCCAGCGGCGGCGCGCCGCTGGCCTGCGCCGCCGGCAGGTACAGGCGCACCGGCACGGCGCGTCCGCGCGCCGGGTCGGTCCAGTCGAGTTCGACCTGGGTGAAGCCGTCGCCGGCAACAAGCTGCCCGGCGTCGCGCGCCGTGCGCGCGTCATCGAGGGCGCGCCGGTCGGTGCCGGGTCCGCGGGCGCTGCAGGCGCCCAGCAGCAGCGCGGCGCTGCCGGCCGCGCCGGCCAGCAGGACATGGCGGCGCGAGAGTGTCATTCGGCAGCTTTGGGATCGGTGCGGTGGGTAGCGGCGCGCAGCCGGCGTTGCATGCGCAGGGCGGCCTGCACGAAGTCATCCAGATAAGTGTAGAGCACGGGGATCACCAGCAGAGACAGGAAGGTCGAGGTGATGAGGCCGCCGATCACCACGATGGCCATCGGCGCCCGGAAGCTGGGGTCGGTGCCGAAGCCCAGCGCGATCGGCAGCATGCCGGCGCCCATCGCGATGGTGGTCATCACGATCGGCCGCGCCCGCTTGTGGCCGGCGTCGAGCACGGCGTCCCAGCGGCTCATGCCCAGCTCGGTGCGCGCCAGGATCACGTAGTCGATCAGCAGGATCGAGTTCTTGGTGGCGATGCCCATCAGCATGATGAGTCCGATCAGCGCCGGCATCGTGATGTCGGTGCCGGTGACGAACAGCGCCAGGAATGCCCCCGGCACCGACAGCACCAGCGCGCCGAGCGCGGTCAGCGGCTGGGCGAAGCCCTTGAACAGCAGCACCAGCACGATGTAGATGCACAGGACGCCGGTGGCCATCGCCAGCGCGAAGCCCACCTGCAGCTCCTCGTTGGCTTCGGCGTCGCCGAGGACCCTGGCACTCATGCCGGGCGGCAGGTTGGCAAGACTGGGCAGCGCGAAGGCCTGCGCCTGCACGCTGTTGAGCGCCTGGTCGCGCAGCTCGATCGAGAAGGTGACGCTGCGCGCGCGATTGAGCCGGTCGATGGCAGCCGGTCCGCTGCCGAGGCTGAGGTCGGCAACCTGCGTGATCGGCACCGGCCCGTGCTTGCCCGGCACGCGCAGCCGCGACAGCAGTTCGAAGTCGGTGCGTGCCTGCGCCGGCAGGCGCACCACGATCGGAATCTGCCGCTGCGCCAGGTTGAGCTTGGCCAGCCCCTGGTCGTAGTCGCCCGCGGTGGCCACGCGCAGGGTGTCGGCGATCGCGGCCGAGGTCACGCCCAGATCGGCCATGCGCGCGAAGTCGGGCCGGATCACGAGCTCGGGCCGGGCCAGGTCGGTGCTCGGCGTGACCGCGCCGATGCCGGGGATGGTGCGCAGCTCGGCCTCCACGCGGTGCGCGTGTTCGACCAGCGCAGCGCCGTCCTGCGCGTTCAGCGCGATCTGCAACACCGCGCTGGCGCCGGGCAGCCCGACGTTCAGGCGCGCCCCCGGCACGTCCTGCAGCGCGCGCGCCAGGTCGTCCTCGATCTGCTGCTGGCTGATGCCGCGGCGCTCGCTGCGCGGGGCCAGCCGGATCGTCATCGCGGTGCGCCGCACCTCGGCCGCGCCGCCGACCTCGAACGGATTGCTGCCCGTCAGCCCGCCGCCGATGGCCGTGTAGATCGACTGCACCTGCGGATGCCGGGCAATGATCGCGCGCGCCTGCTCGGCGGTGGCGCGGGTCTGCTCCAGCGTGCTGCCCGGCGGCAGCGTCAGCGTCACCTGGGTCTGCGCCGGGTCGGCGGGCGGGATGAAGCCGCCCTGCATCAGGCCCAGGCCCAGCGGCAGGAAGCACAGCACGAAGAACACCGTGGCCGCCGTCAGCGTGGCCAGCCGATGCCTTAGGCACCCGCTCGCCCAGGCCAGATAGCGCTGCAGCCAGGGCGGCTCCCGATGCTCCGTGCGCGGCGGCCGCAGGATGTAGGCGGCCATCATCGGCGTGAGCATGCGCGCCACCACCAGCGAGAAGAACACGGCGATCGCGGCGGTCCAGCCGAACTGGACGAAGAACTTGCCGGCAATGCCGGGCATGAAGGCGGTCGGCAGGAACACCGCGATCAGGGTGAAGGTGGTGGCGATCACCGCCAGGCCGATCTCGTCGGCGGCTTCCAGCGCCGCCTGCAACGGGCTCTTGCCCATGCGCATGTGGCGCACGATGTTTTCGATCTCGACGATCGCGTCGTCCACCAGGATGCCCACCACCAGCGACAGCGCCAGCAGCGTGACCACGTTGAGCGTGAAGCCCAGCAGGTACATCGCCGCAAAGGTGGGGATGATCGACAGCGGCAGCGCCACCGCGGCCACGAAGGTGGCGCGCCAGTCGCGCAGGAAGAACCAGACCACGATCACCGCCAGGACGGCGCCTTCGAGCAGCAGCCACATGCTGCCCTCGAAGTTGTCCTGCACCGGGTCGACGTTGTTGAACGCCCGCACGAGGGTCAGGTGCGGGTGATCGGCCTGCAGCCGCTCCAGCGCACGCGCCACGCCGGCGGCCACTTCGACCTCGCCGGCGCCCAGGCTGCGCGTGATCTCGAAGCCGATCACCGGCTGGCCGTCCAGCAGCGCCAGGCTGCGCCGCTCGGCCACCGTGTCGGCCACGGTGGCGACCTGGTCGAGCCGCACGCGGCGGCCGTCGGTCAGGACGATGTCGAGGGCGGCGATCTCGGCGGCCGACTGCACGGTGCCAATGGTGCGTACCGATTGCTCGGCCCCGCCCAGATCGGTGCGGCCGCCGCTGGCCTCCTGCTGCACCTGGCGCAGTTGCCGCGAGATGTCGGCCGCGGTGGCGTTCAGGGCGAGCAGCCGGGCGGGGTCGAGCTCCACCCGCACCTCGCGCGTGACACCGCCCACGCGCGCCACGGCGCCCACGCCGCGCACCTCCAGCAGGCGGCGCGTCACCGTGTCGTCGATGAACCACGACAACTGCTCCTCGTCCATGCGGGTCGAGGCCAGCGTGTAGGTCAGGATCGGCGCGCCGGCGAGGTTGACGCGCTGGACGATGGGGTCGCGCAGGTCGGCCGGCAGATCGGCGCGCACGCGGGCCACCGCGTCGCGCACTTCGTCGACCGCTTCCTGGATCGGCTTTTCCAGGCGGAACTCGGCGGTGATGGTGCTGACACCGTCCTGGCTCTTGGAATAGATGTTCTTGATGCCCTGGATGGTGGCGATCGAGTTCTCGATGCGCCGGGCGACCTCCGTCTCCATCTGCGCCGGTGCGGCGCCGGGCAACTGTGCGGTGACGGTGACGGTGGGCAGCTCGATGTCGGGGAACTGCTGGATCTTCATCGCCTTGAACGAGCCGATGCCGACCAGCGTCAGCAGCACGAACAGCAGCACCGACGGCAGCGGATTGCGGATCGACCAGGCGGAAACGTTGATGGCCATGGCGCTGCTCCGCCTACTTGCGGGCCGGCGCGGCTGCCGGAGCGACCGCCGGGGCGACCGCCGGGCCCGGTGGGGCATCGACCACGCGGACCCGGTCGCCGTCGGCGAGGAAGCCCACGCCGCTGGCCACCACGCGCGTCTGCGGGGTCAGTCCCGCGGTGATCT
>Ga0209985_10003457_pt1 | contig 13423 bp, 11 predicted proteins | sample NOAtaG_FD_187305 | JGI IMG/M metagenome (GOLD analysis project Ga0209985, IMG submission 187305) | Freshwater lake microbial communities from Lake Erie, under a cyanobacterial bloom - NOAA_Erie_Diel6S_1000h metaG (SPAdes) (version 2) | ecosystem: Environmental > Aquatic > Freshwater > Lake ...
CTCAAGGCTCGCGCCAAAGTACGGGGCCCTCGGATGTGCGTCCGCTTATGGGTTGCCAGTGAGCTCCACATCGAACAGGTCAGCCAGTTCCAGCTTCAACCTGTTCTTCACTTCCTCGATGTCCACGAGACCACCCAGTTCCTTGGCCATGCAGGTAACCACCTTCACCGCGATGCCGCACGGGATGATGTTCGTAAGGTCCCTGAAAAGTGCGGAATGGATGGTCACATCACTCTGCTACGATCCTGAACAGCCCGACCTGACCCTCCGCCGAGAGGACCTGAAGCATATAAGGCCCGGGAGCAAGTCCATCCCGATCGATGCGCAACTCGTGCGATGCATTACCCTGCCATTTGCGGACCTCCCGGCCATAAGCATCCATGAGCACCAAAATATGGGAGGGGTCCAATGAACGGCTGAACAGCACTCGCACCTGTTCGTCGAAGGGGTTGGGGACCACCGATGCACTGAACGCGGTGTGTTCCGGGACCTGGATGGTCAACACCACCAGATCGGCGCTCCATGCTGTGCAGCCAAAGGGGCTGGTCACGGCACAGGAGTATGAGCCCGGCACGGCGATCGCCAAGACCTGTCCATTCGCTCCAGGTATACTATCGCCCGCCAAGAACCACTGGTAGGCATCGCCTTCCGTGGCCTCCAGCAGGTTGATGTGGGCCACGGCCACCTGAGGTTCCCAGAGGGAGCAATCCACCAAGGTGGTGAGCGTGGTATTGGTCACGATCGGCGGATTAATGTCGAAGTCGATCTCGGCCGTGTTGGTGATCGCAGTCATGTGGGCAAGTCCCTCGTTCACGCCGATCCGGAAACGGAAGAATCCTTGGCTGCCGAGCAGATCTGCGCCACTGTCGGGCAACATGATGCCATCGAAACGTACCATCAGCTCACCGACCGCATCGATGCTGATGTGTGTGGGTGTATGCGAGAAGCCCAGCACCTCGAAGCGGGAGCGGTCCAGGTGGCCAGCCAATTGGTCGCGCAGCACCACGTTCCAAGCCTCGGCGGTGCCGGTGTTCTGGAAGCGGATGGTGTAGATCAGTGCATCGGTATCGATCGGAACAGCGCCTGCTTCACCGTAACCGATGGGTTCAACCAATTTGTCATTGGGGTCATAAGCGCAGGTAACGGTCTCGGTGAGTATGGTCTGCCAGGAGCCAGTGGCCGATCCGCCGTCATCCACGGTGCTGATGCCCAATGTGGAGGTCACTGAGGAACCCATCGCAGCCAACCCAGGGCGTTCAACGACCAGTTCGATGCTGCGGCTCTCGAAGAAGTTGAGGCTGTCGAAGTTCCACGTGAAGAGGTTGCCATCCTGTGATGCGGGTGGCGGAACACTGGATACGAAGGTGATGGCCGGGTCCATGGCGAGCGATACGGTGCCCTGCTCGATGCGCGTACCCTGGTTGGCGAAAGTGATCCAAAGCGGCACAGTGCCACCGCAGGGACCATTGCCCAGCACGATGGTGGAGGCAATGATCGAGGTGTCGGTGTTCGCCGCATAGCCGAAGTCCAGTCCGGCGGCCATGGGGGCCACTTCCGTCAGCTCCACGTTGTAGGTCGAGGGGGTGGTCACAAGGTCCCAAAGTGTTCCTTGTCCGAAGGACGAGATATGCCAGGTCCCGGTATCCAGGCTGAAGTAATAATCGCCGTTCGCGGTGGTCAACGCGTATGTAAGTGTGGGCGTGCAGGCCAGTTGGCCCCAAGCCATGCCGGGTTCATCCGGTCCGGGGGTTCCATCGAGGTCGAGATCGATGTAGCGCCTGCCCTGTGCACGGAAATGGCTTCCGAAGTAGTTCCGGTGCCAGAACAACTTGTCGTCCTGCCAGGAAGCACAGAACAACTCCTTGGAGGAGTTCATGTCCACATTGGCGGCGTGCAGACAGAGTGGACCTTCCAGCACAGCGGGTATCACCGTGCGCGGACCGAAGTTGCCATTGCCCAGATTGCGGTACATGGCGATCTGGTTCAGGTTGCCATGTGCGGTGATGACATCCACGTAGGAGTCGCCATCCACATCAAATACGAGCAGCGCATCGGAATCGGAATTCTCACTCCCGAAGGTTTGGGCCGTCGCGAAGGCCCCTTCGCCGTTGTTCCTGTACCAACGCATGGGCTGGGTGCCCAACACGATATCCAGTTGTCCATCGCGATCGATATCGGCGGCCTTCACCAGCGCTCCGGAGACGTATTGAACGATCACGATCTGGGATGAGAATTGTCCATTGCCCAAGTTCCTGAACCAGGCCAGGCGACTGTAGCCGGACGTACTGTGCACCACGTCCAGCAGCCCATCGCCATCCAGGTCCGCCAGGTCGAAGGGCACCTCGCCAGTAACATAGCCCGTAAAGACCACTGCCGGCATGAAGCTCCCGGAGCCTTCATTCAGGTGGTAGGCTAAATAGCTGTACCCACGCACCACCAGATCGAGGTCACCGTCCTGGTCCAGGTCGGCTGCCATCACATCCAACGCCCGGTTCGCCGTGTTGGAGATCTCCTCCGGGGCTGAAAATGTTCCTGCACCATCGTTCCGGAAAGCGACGATGCCGTGGGTGGTCCAGGAGGTGGCGATCACATCCGCATCACCGTCGCCGTCGATATCGGCCGGTATCGCACAACGCGTTCCCAGAACGGTGTTGGAGATGGTCCGCTGCACATCGAACTGGCCGTTGCCCAGGTTCCGGTACCAAGCGATACGATGATCATCCTTCGATGCACTGAGCACATCACGGTGCCCATCGCCGTCCAGATCGCCCGTGGAGACCCAGGAGGCGCCCCTTACCTGTGTGGTCGCCTCCTGTTGCGGCCCGAATTGACCATTACCAAGGTTCCGGTGGAAGGCTACACGGCTGTCCGAGGTGCAGTAGCTCACCTCTGGTGGTCCATCACCATCGAGATCGGTCACGTGGATGGATCTGGCGTGCACGAGCGTAGTGGCCAGCACGCTGCCGGGCGAGAACGCGCCGTTGCCCTCGTTGCGGACCCAGCGCAAGGAGTAGGGCAACATCGAGGAGAGGACCAGGTCCATATCCCCATCCTGGTCCATGTCCGCAGCAATGACGAGCGCGGGTTTATACGACCCGCTCTCGGCGACCGCAGGAGGAGAGAAGTCTCCAGTCCCATTGTTGAAATACACGACCACCCCGCCTTCCTGATAGGATGCGCGGTACACGTCGAGATGGCCATCGCCATTCAGATCCGCCAGGCCGGCAGCGTTCAACGTGTCCGGACCGAAGTACACCACCTGGCGGGTGGAAAAGGCGCCTTCGCCGGTGTTGCTGTACCAAGCAACCTCGGAGGTGGTGGCGTTGTAGCGCGCCGTCAGCAGGTCCTCGATACCGTCGCCATCCAGATCGCCTTTGGCCAGGCTGTGCAGGCCGACCCCCGGGGAATCGATGGTCACCAGTGGCGTGAAGTTCCCGTCACCGAGGTTACGGCCATATTCCAGCGTACCCAGATAGTGGGTACCGACCAATAGATCGAGCAGACCGTCCGTGTCCACGTCCATCGCCAGCAGGCAGCTGGGTTGGCTGCTGGGGGTGCCGATGGGCTGCTCCGCGCCGAACGCTCCTCCGCCGAGGTTCTTCCACCACACCAGGCGTTCGGGCTGTACCGATGTCCCCACCAGGTCAGGGATACCGTCAGCATCCAGGTCGGCGGTGGCCAACGTATTGATGTATACCGCGTCGGGAACAAGTACTTGTTGCGGTCCGAAACCTCCCGCTCCGTCATTGGCATACCAGACGATGACATTATCCGTCTGCAGGGAGGCGACCAGGTCCGGGAATCCGTCCTCATCCACGTCCAGCACCACTTGGGCCAGCAAGTGAGCGGCCTCATTGGATTCAATGATCTGCTGTGGGCCGAACTGGGCAGCCCCATGCAACACGAGGAACCATGCGCCAAGGAGGGGTATCGCTCTGTTCATGTGCGCTCGATGGGTTATCGAAGATAGGTCGATTCGGCGGACCTCGTGCGCTCACATGATCCGTTCAACATGAAGACAGGAACAGGCTTTCGGGCGCTGCCTGCAACACCTTAAGGTCCACTTGACCGCCCAAGGCCTGTGCATTACCATCTATCTGAGCACCGCAGGCGGGTGACCCGACCCTATTATACCAGCTCCACGTCGAACAGGTCAGCCAGTTCCAGCTTCAACCTGTTCTTCACTTCCTCGATGTCCACGAGACCACCCAGTTCCTTGGCCATGCAGGTAACGCCCTTATCGGCAATGCCGCAGGGCACGATGTTCTCGAAATAGCCCAGGTCGGTGTTCACGTTGAAGGCGAAGCCGTGCATGGTGACCCAGCGGCTGGCGCGGATGCCGAAGGCGCAGATCTTCCGGGCCTTCAGCGGTTCGTTCCAGTCGAGCCAAACGCCGGTGAGGCCTTCAATGCGCCCGGCCTTGATGCCATAGGCTTCCAGCGTGCCGATCACCGCTTCCTCCAGCGTGCGCAGGAACCGGTGGATGTCCGTGAAGTGGTGGTCCATGTCGAAGATCGGGTAGCCCACGATCTGTCCGGGTCCATGGTAGGTGATGTCGCCGCCGCGGTCAATGGGAAAGAACTGCACGCCCTTCTCGCGCATTTCCGCTTCGTTCAGCAAGAGGTGGCTCTGCTTTCCGCTCTTGCCCAAGGTGTAAACATGGGGGTGCTCGCAGAACAGCAGGTGGTCCTCGGTGGGCACCTGTTCGCTTTCCGGCAGGTTGCGGTTGGCGATCTTCCGGTCGATGGTGGCCTGGAACAGCTTGGTCTGGTAGTCCCACGCCGTGGCGTAGTCAATAAGGCCGAGGTCGCGGAAGTTTACTTTTCTCACGGGGGCAAAGGTCCGGAAGAAGTGGCGAGTAGCGAGTGGGCGAGTGGCGAGTGAATGCCCCCACCGGAAGGCTCATCGTTCGGGGGCATTCACTCGCCACTCGAAGGCCGCAGGCCGAACTCGCCCACTCGCCACTTCTTACTTCACCTCCGCCAGCTTCCCCTTCAGCATGTTGATCACGCCGATCTCCGTGGGGTCCACGCCCTTCTTTTCGGCCCAGTAGTAGCTCACCCAATCACCGAGGTTGATCAGGAACAACTGGCGTGCGAAGGCGGTATCGCCCTGGCTCCAAACGTCGTGGATGTGCGGGGTATACTTCTTGAAGACCTCCTTGTTGATCTCCATACGGATCTGGCTGCGCTCGTGGTCCTCCTTGTGGCGGAAGATCACCACGGCGATATCGTCCTTGGCACCGGCCCAGCCCACCAGCTCGTTGTGGTTCATCTCGGGGATGGCGTGGTGCCAGCAGAGCTCCTTGCTGTTCTCGTTCACTTGCTGGCGGAAACGGATGCTCACCGCTTCGGTGCTGGCCTCGCTGTAGATCACCAGCCGCTTGCCCACGAGCTTGTCGGTCAGCTCCTGGGCGGACTTCTTGATGTGCTCCTTGTCATCGGCCAGCATGTTCGCCGCCGTCTTGATGGCTCCCTCGAACCCATCGCCGATGATACCGAAGTGGTGTAGCACGAAGAACTGTTGCACGAGCGAATAGGCCAGCATGGTGCGGGGCGGGTTGCCCCCGGGGATCACGATGTGGTCCAAGCCTTTCGCCTTGGCCATCTCCAGCATGGTGCCACCGCTGGTGATCACCACCACACGGGCGCCCTTGTTCAGCGCCTGCTCCATGGCAGCGAGGGTCTCCTCGGTATTGCCGCTGTAGCTGCAGGCGATCACCAGGCTCTTGTGGTTCACGTAGCCCGGCAGGTAGTAGTTGTTGTAGACCTCGATGGGGCACTTGGCCTCCTTGTGCACCAGCTGTGCCGCGATACGGCCGCCTATGCCGCTGCCTCCGAGGCCTGTCACCACTACATTCCCATAAGGCCCTCCCGGGGCTTTCAACGTGGCCTTGCGGCCGATCTCCAGGGCTTCCTTCAGTTGCTTCGGAAAGGCGTCGATGAGGTTGTACATGGGGCTTGGTTGCTGACGGTGCGAAAATAGAGCCCTCATACGGTCAAGCTCCACAATGGTTTGGAAAAGACCCAAAGCGCACGTACATTTGAAACAACGTACGTACGATGAAGACCAAGCTCACCCTGTTGGTGGATGAAAAAGTGAAGCGCAAGGCCCGCGCCTTGAGCCGACGCCGTAAGACCAGTATTTCCGCTGTATTCTCAGAATTCATTGAGCGTGAGGAGAAGGGCAGAAAAGACCCGCTATTGGAATTCTGGGGGATCTGGGCGGACAGGGATATTGACCTGAAGAAACTGCGCGAGAAGGCATGGCGACAATATTGATCGATACCAGCGTCATCATTGGTCTCGCCCGGAAGGAGCCTGCCGCCTTGGACGCGCTGACCAGACTTGAAGGGCATGAGCCAGTGATCTGCGATGTGGTGCTGGCGGAGGTCGTGTCCGGTGCGCGCAACCGAAAGGAAGGCGATCAGTGGTTCGCGCACCTCTCCTCGAACTACCATGTGCTACCGTTCACCATGGAAGTGTCCATGCATTTTCGGGAGCTTACCAAAGGTGCCTGGAAACATCGCGGCGCCCACATCAGCGACCATTTGATCGCCGCAACCGCCATGGCCCACGACTGTGCGCTACTCACCCTGAACCGCAAGGACTTCGAACCCATCAAGGGGTTGAAGCTGGCCTGAAGGTCAGGGACGACGGGTATCTTCGCGGTCCATTTCCAGAAGTACGCATGTCGCACTCCCTTTCCGACCAGGAGCTGGTACGCCGCGAAGCGCTCCAGAAGCTCCGTTCCCTTGGTATCGACCCCTTTCCTGCGGCGGAGTTCAAGGTGACCCACCACGCTGCGCAACTGCGTTCCGAGTTCCAGGACGTGGGCCATGCCGTGGAAGGCCAACAGCCCGAGGCCAATGTGGTGCTTGCGGGCCGGATCATGAGCGTGCGCGTGATGGGCAAGGCCAGCTTCGCTGTGCTGCGCGATGCCACGGGCGACCAGCAGATCTACGTGAACCGCGACGAGATCGCCCCCGGCGAGGACAAGACGCTCTACAACGAGGTGTTCAAGAAGCTGCTCCACATGGGCGACTTCATCGGCGTGACGGGCTTCATGTTCCGCACACAGACCGGCGAGCTCACCCTGCACGTAAAGGAGCTGACCGTACTGTCCAAGAGCCTGCGCCCGCTGCCCGTGGTGAAGACCGATGACCAGGGCAACGTGCACGACGCCTTGACCGATCCCGAGCAGCGCTACCGCATGCGCTACGTGGACCTGATCGTGAACCCCGGTGTGAAGGAGACCTTCCTGAAGCGCGCCCGTGTCTTCGATGCCATGCGGAACGCGTTCCAGCAGGCCGGTTACATCGAGGTGGATACGCCCGTATTGCAGGCCATTCCAGGTGGTGCGGCGGCACGCCCCTTCGCCACACATCACAACGCGCTCGATGTACCCTTCTACCTCCGTATCGCCAACGAGCTCTACCTGAAGCGCCTGATCGTGGGGGGCTTCGACGGCGTGTTCGAGTTCAGCCGCAACTTCCGCAACGAAGGCATGGACCGCACCCACAACCCGGAGTTCACGGTGATGGAGCTTTACGTGGCCTACAAGGACTACCGCTGGATGATGGGCTTCATGGAGGAGGTGTTCAAGCAGGTGGCCACGGCCGCGAACGGCACTCCAACGACCACGTTCCAAGGCAAGGAGATCAACTTCCACGGTCCCTTCAAGCGGATCACCATGTGCGGCAGCATCGAGGAGAAGATCGGCATGAACGTGCTGGACATGGAAGAGGAGGATATCCGCGCCCTCTGCATGAAGCACGGCATCGAGGTGGCTCCGAGCATGGGCAAGGGCAAGTTGATCGACGAGCTGTTCAGCGCGCTAGTGCAGCCCGAATTGATCCAACCCACCTTCGTCACCGACTTCCCGGTGGAGATGAGCCCGCTGTGCAAGAAGCACCGCGAGGACCCGCGCCTCACCGAACGCTTCGAGCTGTTCGTGGCCGGCTTTGAAGTGGCAAACGCCTACAGCGAGCTGAACGACCCCATCGACCAGCGCGAGCGCTTCGAGGACCAGCTGAAGCTGCAGCAACGCGGCGATGACGAGGCCATGTTCATCGACCAGGATTTCCTGCGTGCGCTGGAGTACGGCATGCCCCCCACGTCAGGCATCGGCATCGGCATGGACCGCCTGGTGATGCTGCTCACCGACAACCCAGCCATCCAGGAGGTGCTGCTGTTCCCCCAGATGCGCCCGGAAAAGTTCGAGTAAGAGGTAGAATGTCACCGGGTCGCACTGACCTATGGAATTGCACCTGTAGCGTCGACCCACCGGGTCGACCTACATCAACGATCGGGATACGGTCATGTCCACCATCGAACATCCCTTGCTGGTCCTGACGCCACGTCCATGGAAATGGTTGGGAGTGCTGATGGTCGGGCTAGTCCTTGGTGCCGGAGGTTGGCTGATGATCAACGACCCTGACCGGTCCTCGGATCGTGCCATGGGCTGGTTCTGCCTGGTGTTCTTCGGCCTTGTGGCCCTGGTGGCCATTATTCAATTGATCCCGGGCTCATCGCGTGTTGTGGTCACTTCGAAGGGGCTTTATCGAACGGCGCTGTTCAGACGCAGCTTCTTCGCCTGGGCCGATATCGAACGCTTCGGCGTGATCGAGTGGTCCACATGGCATGGACCCTTCCGCCAGCGGCATCGGCAAGTGGGCATCCGTTTCGAGAAGAGCATCGCCGTGCGGAAAAAATGGCAACGCTCCACTTTGTTCACCGCAGCCCTTGTTGGCTACCACGGGGCATTGCCCGACAACTACGGCTACAGGCACCAGCAGCTCGCGGACCTGCTGAACGGCTACCTCAGATCAGCCCGCAAAGGCTGATCGATCGCCACGCGCCACACCATTGCGGGAATACCACGGTGCACGGTGTCCTTCTCAGGAGCCATGCCATTGCGCCTCGCCACGGCCTGGCTGGCGAAGTTCTGGTTGTCGATCAACGAGATCACCGATGGGGCGCATTGGTGTTCACGTGCGAACTCCTTGCAGGCGATGGCTGCTTCCGTAGCATAACCCTTACCCCATGCACCAGGCAACAGGTGGTAGCCCACCTCCAGTTCATCCATACCGTCCACCAACTGGGTCAACAGGCCGATCATGCCCACGGGCTTGCCGGTAGTTCGTTCGATGACGGCGTTGAGCCCCGATCCATCGGTGACACGGCGGTCCATGCTACGTTGAATGAACTCCCTGCAACTGTCCTCGCTTCCCAAGGTGAGCGCCATGAAGCGAATGGCCTCCGCGCTGTTGATGTACTCCATCCACCACGGAACATCATCCATACTGGTATGGCGGAAGACGAGCCGCTCGGTAGTGACACCGCGCATGGAGGGGATGCACTGGATCATGCCCGAAGATCAATCGATCCGCTCCACCTTCTCCATCACATCGCCCACCTGCAACCGCCAGACGACATCCATGCCTTCCACCACTTCCCCGAAGCGGGTGTAGCGCCCATCGAGGTGCGGCGTGGCCACGTGCGTGATGAAGAACTGGCAACTCTCGGTATCCCTTCCTGCCGAAGCGAGTCCGACAGAGCCCGCAGTGAAGAGCTTGAGGCCGATCTCCGTGCGCAAGGTCCAGGGCATGCCTCCGTAGCCATCGCCACGCGGGCAGCCACCCTGCACCACGAAGTCGGGCACCATGCGGTGGTAGGCCTTGCCGTTGTAATAGCCGGCGGTGACCAGCGAATCGAAGGCGAGGCTGCTGCCGGGGCATTCGTTCACGTCGGTGGAGATGATGACCGTGCCCTTGGCGGTGGTGATGCGGTAGCGTTGTCCTTGCTTCAGCGCGCGGAGCTTCTCCCTGTTGACCGGGTGGTTGAATACTGGTGGGCTGTGCTTGGGCGCTGCAAGACCATCGCGCTTCGCAGCGAGGTCAGCAATGAGCTGCACCGCCTCCAGGTCGCGGACCGGATGCAAGGAAGTCGCCGCTCGTTCCTGCACATCGCGAGGTAAGAGCACCGACAGGTGTGAGGGCTGGGAGAAGATCAACCGCTCAGCGGCCGCGCAGATCAGACCGGCATCGTCACTGGCGAATACCCTGCGCCAAAAGGGAGCGGCCTCCGCCATCTGCATATTGAACGTAATGGCCCGGGGCTCCATCATGCGCATGGACGTGCGTTGGGCCAATACAGCAAACCCCGCCTGGCGTTCCACGGCCGGACGCGCGCTGTAAATGATCGCTTCAAGCTCGGTGTCGCTAAGGCCCTGCTCCAGCGAGGAAAGCGCCCGTATGCGAACGGCTTCGCGATATGGATCGGTGTAGCGCACTTTACACAAAGAGTCCACTGTCGCTTGAACGGCCTTTCGGTCACCCGAATGCACCGCTGATGGCATCGCTTGTCCGGCAAGTACCTCGAGCCAGCGCAACGCTTCCTGCGGCGAGGTGGGGGGCCGTTCGGCCAACAACCCATGCACGGCTGCACGGAACGCCGGATCGGGGTCGTTGCTCCATGCCAACAGCGTATCGTTGGGCAGGCCCTGTGAAGTATGCACCATGGATTGCAGCGCTACGATACGTTCCATGGCCGTACCACCTATGCGCACGGCATCACGAAGCATCCGTTCAGCGGTCGTTCCCCTCACTTTCACCAAGGCGCGCAACAGGTAGAGGCGCACTTCGGGATCCCGCTCCAGTTCCAGCGCACGGAACAGCAGCGCGCTGTCCGCATTCACTTTGTGTTGGGGCAACCGGCGGAGAGCATCAGCCGCGCGCACACGGTCCTGTCCACTGCTGCGTTCGAGGTAATGCACGGCCGTGGCCACATCCTTCAGCATTCCATTACGCAATACCGCCATCAACGATGCGCTCTTGAACGCATGCTGCACCAGGGTGTCGCGCTCGTTCAATGCGGCTTCGGCCAACGATCGAAGCGCAGCACTATCAGCAACAAGGCCGAGTGCGAATACCGCATTGCCCCGGACCCCGGGATCCGGATCGCCCAAGGCACCCAATAAACACGATATCCCCAGCGTGTCCTGCACACTGGCGAATGCCAATGCCGCAACAGAGCGAACAGTCGCAGAAGAATCCTTCAGGAAGGCACACAACGCCTCGGTATCGCGTTGCTCCTGCGCCTCCAGCACGGGCCACAGGCGTTCATCCGCCCAGCGGTTGGGGGATGGCGGTGTGGATTCCCTCGCGGCCTCGCAACCAATGAGCACAAGACACAGAAGAACAATGATGGACCTGGACATGGTGCACGAAGATCGTGACTCTCGCGGCTACCGGCCCGCGGTCATGCCAACGTCATACCCACGCCGAGCAGCCCTCTCAGGCGGTGCGCACCGGGTATCTTCGCGCCGCCATGAAACCTACGTTCCGCCTGCTATCCGCCCTGTTCCTCGGCACACCGCTGCTGCTGTCGGCACAACTGCAGTCCGACGCTGATGCGCGCGACCAGATGAAGTATGACGTGAAATACCTGGCTAGCGACCTGCTCGAAGGCCGCGAGGCCGGCACTGCCGGTGAGCGCCTGGCCGTGGAGTACATCGCCGCCAAGTTCGGCAACGTAGGCCTGATGCCATACGGCGACAGTGCCAGCTATGTGCAGGCCTTCACCTTCAACGCCGAGCCCGTGCGCGGCGCGGCGAACACACTGCAACTGGGCCGTAAGAAACTGAAGCTTGATGAGCAGTGGTTCCCCATGGCCTTCTCGGGCACAGGTCCGGCGCGAGGCAAGATCATGAAGCTCGGCTACGGCATCAGCGCACCCGATCTGAAGCTTGACGATTATGCGGACGTTACTTCATTGAAGGACCGCATCGTGGCGATCTCGATCAGCTCGCCCGACGGCATCCATCCGCACAGCAAGTACCTGGCGCACCACGACCTGCAGGCCCGTGCCCAAAAGGCCGCCGACATGGGAGCAGCAGCGGTGCTATTCTACAACGATGACCCCACGGCCACCGCGCCAGAGGCCAAGCTCTCTCCCAAGGTGAAACCCATCGGTATCCCCGTGGTGTTCCTCACCGGCGATCAGCACGAAGCGCTCGTAGTGGACAACAACCCTTGCGTGATCGGGGTGGACATCGTGCGTGAACTACGCACCGGCCACAACGTGGTGGGCCTGTTGGACAATGGTGCGGCCAACGTAGTGGTGATCGGCGCACACCTGGACCACCTGGGCTGGGGAGATGAAGGATCGCTGCATCGGGGCGATAAAGCCATTCACAACGGCGCTGACGATAATGCCAGCGGCGTGGCCGTGCTGCTGCAATTGGCACGCGACCTGGCCGAAATGGACCACACCCGCGCGAACGACTACCTCTTCATTGCCTTCAGCGGTGAAGAGAAAGGCCTGTACGGCTCCAACTACTGGACCAAGCATCCCACGCTGCCCATCGCGGAGCTCAACTACATGATCAACCTCGACATGGTGGGCCGCTTGGACAGCACCGGGGCAATAGGCGTGAACGGTGTGGGCACCTCCCCCGCTTGGGAGGAAGTGAAGCGTGTGCTCGTGGGTGACCTGAAGGTGAAGACCACCACCAGCGGGATCGGCCCCAGCGATCACACCAGTTTCTACCTGCAAGGAGTACCCGCCATCCATTTCTTCACCGGCACGCACGCCGACTACCACAAGCCGAGCGACGATGAGGAGAAGATCAACTACGAAGGCATGCTGCGCATAGCGCGGTACATCGAATCGTTGATCTCCACGCTGAGCGATGACGGGAAGATCGCCTTCACCAAGACCGAAGAGGTGAACACCGAGAACACGCCGCGCTTCAAGGTGACGCTGGGCGTGGTGCCCGACTATCTCTACGACGGCAAAGGCATGCGCATCGATGGGGTGACCGAAGGCAAGCCTGCCGCGAACGCCGGACTTCGCAAGGGCGACATCGTCATTGCGATCGGTGCTGTGGAAGTGACGGACATGATGGGCTATATGAAAGCCCTCGGCCAGTTCAACAAGGGCGACAAAGCTCCGGTGAGGATCCTGCGCGAAGGCAAGGAGGAGATGGTGGAAGTGACGTTCTGATCACGGCAGGGCGTTCGAACGAGGTTCCTGCAACGTATGGCGCGCATCACCGATCTTCACACCCGATGACCACCTCACAACGTATCGCCGTCATCGGCGCCGGTAGCTGGGGCACCGCCCTGGTCAAGCTCCTCTCGTCCAACAACGAACGTGTGGGCTGGTGGGTGCGCCGCCCGGCCACCATCGAACACATCCGCAAGTACGGCCACAACCCGGACTACATCAGCGCCGCACAGTTCGATGTGGAACGGCTCGCCATGGACAGCGACATCCACGCCGTGGTGCGCAATGCCGACGTGCTGGTGATCGCCGTGCCCAGCGCCTTCCTGAAGGCCACCATGGAACAACTGGACCCCGCCGAGCTGAAGGGCAAGACCGTGTTCAGTGCCGTGAAAGGCATTGTGCCCGAGACCAAC
>Ga0209985_10003460_pt1 | contig 13421 bp, 9 predicted proteins | sample NOAtaG_FD_187305 | JGI IMG/M metagenome (GOLD analysis project Ga0209985, IMG submission 187305) | Freshwater lake microbial communities from Lake Erie, under a cyanobacterial bloom - NOAA_Erie_Diel6S_1000h metaG (SPAdes) (version 2) | ecosystem: Environmental > Aquatic > Freshwater > Lake ...
CCAGGTCGCGCAGCAGGTACTTGTTCACCACCACGAACTCGCCGCTCAGAACACGGCGGGTGTAGATGTTGCTGGTGTAGGGTTCGAAGCACTCGTTGTTGCCCAGGATCTGGGCGGTGCTGGCGGTGGGCATGGGGGCCATGAGCAGGCTGTTGCGCACGCCGTGCTGCTTCACCTCTTCGCGCAGCACATCCCACTCCCAGCGGTCGCTGGGCTTCACGCCCCACATGTCGAACTGGAACACGCCCTGGCTGATGGGGCTGCCGGCGTAGGTCTCGTAGGTGCCCTCCTCTTTCGCCAGGTCCTTGCTGGCGGTCATGGCGGCGTAGTAGATGGTCTCGAAGATCTCGCGGTTCAGCACCTTCGCCTCCACGCTATCGAAGGGGTAGCGCATCAGGATGAACGCGTCGGCCAGGCCCTGCACGCCGATGCCGATGGGGCGGTGGCGCATGTTGCTGCGGCGCGCCTCGGGGATCGGGTAGTAGTTCTGGTCGATCACGCGGTTCAGGTTGCGCGTGAGCTGGTAGCTCACCTCGAAGAGCTTGTCGTGGTCGAACTTGCCCTTTTCCACGAACTTGGGCAGCGCAATGGAACCGAGGTTGCACACGGCCACCTCGTCGGGGCTGGTGTACTCAATGATCTCGGTGCACAGGTTGCTGCTCTTGATGGTGCCCAGGTTCTGCTGGTTGCTCTTGCCGTTGGCAGCGTCCTTGAACAGGATGTAGGGGGTACCGGTCTCGATCTGGCTTTCCAGGATCTTGAACCAGAGGTCCTGCGCCTTGATGGTGTCGCGGCCCTTGCCCTCGCTCTCGTACTTCTCGTACAGCTCCTCGAACTTGGCGCCCCAGGTGTCGGCCAGGCCGGGGCACTCGTTGGGGCACATCAGGGTCCAGTTGCCGCCCTGCTCCACGCGCTTCATGAAGAGGTCGGGGATCCACATGGCGTAGAACAGGTCGCGGGCGCGCATCTCTTCCTTGCCGTGGTTCTTCTTCAGCTCCAGGAAGTCGAACACGTCGGCATGCCAGGGCTCCAGGTAGATGGCGAAGGAACCTTTGCGCTTTCCGCCGCCCTGGTCCACGTAGCGGGCGGTGTCGTTGAACACGCGCAGCATGGGCACAATGCCGTTGCTGGTGCCATTGGTGCCCTTGATGTAGCTGCCCTTGGCGCGCAGGTTGTGCACGCTGAGGCCGATGCCGCCGGCGCTCTGGCTGATCTGGGCGCACTGCTTCAGGGTGTCGTAGATGCCGCTGATGCTGTCGTCCTTCAGTTGCAGCAGGAAGCAGCTGCTCATTTGCGGCTTGGGGGTGCCGGCGTTGAAGAGGGTGGGCGTGGCGTGGGTGTACCAGCCTTCGCTGAGGTCGTTGTAGGTGCGGATGGCGTGCTCCAGGTCGTTCTTGTGGATGCCCACGGCCACACGCATCAGCATGTGCTGGGGGCGCTCCATCACCTTGCCATGCATGCGCAGCAGGTAGCTGCGCTCCAGGGTCTTGAAGCCGAAGAAGTCGTAGCTGAAGTCGCGGTCGTAGATGATGGCGCTATCGAGCACATCGGCGTTCTTGCTGATGATGTCCATGACATCCTCGGCAATAAGGCTGGCGCGTTCGCCGGTCTTGGGGTCCACGTAGTTGTAGAGGTCCCTCATGGTCTCGCTGAAGGACTTCTTGGTGCTCTTGTGCAGGTTGCTCACCGCAATGCGGCTGGCGAGCTGGGCGTAGTCCGGGTGTTTCACCGTCATGGTGGCGGCCACCTCGGCGGTCAGGTTGTCCAGCTGGGTGGTGGTCACACCATCGAAGATGCCATCGATGACCTTGAGGGTCACCTGGGTGGCATCCACGGTGGGGTCCAGCCCATAGCAGAGCTTTTTTACCCGGGCCGTGATCTTGTCAAATTTCACCGCCTCCCGGCGTCCGTCGCGCTTGATCACATACATGTTCTATCGATGCTGTTTGGTTTGGTGGACCGGTCCGCTTGGGGGCTCCCGCCTTTGGGCGTTCCGGCTGGTTAAGTTTCCTGTCGTGGAACAGGACCTCCAAGATGGGGGCCTGTCCGGGGCGTTGCTCCGGCCCTTCACCTACCGATCGTCAACCGGTCGATGTTAGTTCCGGGGGCGCCCCTTAGAAGTCGGCGTCCAGGGTGAACTTGGCCTCGTCCTTGTTATTGTTGAGCACGCCGGCCTTCTGGTATTCGCCCACGCGCTTCTCGAAGAAGTTGGTCTTCCCCTGGAGGGAGATCATCTCCATGAAGTCGAAGGGGTTGGTGGCGTTGTAGATCTTCTCGTTGCCCAGTTCCATCAGCAGGCGGTCGGCCACGAACTCGATGTACTGCTGCATCAGCTTGGCGTTCATGCCGATGAGGTTCACGGGCAGGGCGTCGGTCACGAACTCCTTCTCGATCTCCACGGCATCGCGGATGATGGTCTCCACCGTTTTCTTGGGGAGGCGGTTCATGAGGTGCTTGGTGTAGAGCAGGCAGGCGAAGTCGCAGTGCAGGCCCTCGTCGCGGCTGATGAGCTCGTTGCTGAAGCTGAGGCCGGGCATGAGGCCGCGCTTCTTCAGCCAGAAGATGCTGCAGAAGCTGCCGCTGAAGAAGATGCCCTCCACGGCGGCGAAGGCGATGAGGCGCTCGGCGAAGCTTCCCTTGCTGATCCAGCGCAGGGCCCACTCGGCCTTGCGGCTCACGCAGGGCACGGTGTCGATGGCGTGCAGCAGGCGGTCCTTCTCCAGGGGGTCCTTGATCAGGGTGTCGATCAGCAGGCTGTACGTCTCACTATGGATGTTCTCCATCATGATCTGGAAGCCGTAGAAGAAGCGGGCCTCGGGGTACTGCACCTCGTGCAGGAAGTTCTCGGCCAGGTTCTCGTTCACAATGCCGTCGCTGGCGGCGAAGAAGGCCAGCACGTGCTTGATGAAGAAGCGTTCCTCGTCGTTGAGCTTTTCGGCCCAGTCCACCAGGTCGGCGTGCAGGTCGATCTCCTCGGCGGTCCAGAAGCTGGCCTCGTGCTTCTTATAGAAGTTCCAGATGTCGTGGTGCTGGATGGGGAAGATGACGAAGCGGTCCTTGTTCTCCTTGAGCAGGGGCTCGTTGGCATCCGCGGGGTGTGCGGGCAGGATGTCGTCCATGCTCATCTGGGTGGGCTGGCTGGGGTTGCTCATGGTGTTCAGTAGTGGCGATAAGTAGTTCATTCGGGGAAGGCCCCGTTCAAAAAACGTCGGACTTGCTTGGGTTCCGCCGGCGTCGTTCCCGCCCCTTTCGGGGTGATGGGAGAGCGGCGTCGTCGGGTCACAAAATTGGATCGGGCGCACCCTGCTCACAAGGACCCTGGGTGGGTAAGTTTCCGGAGTTTTCAACACGGCCCGGTTCCTCAGCATTGACGCGGCAGGGATCCATTGCGCAACCCTGCAAGACATTTCTTTTCACGATCCGTTAACAACGCGGAAAGCACGCGGCAGTAGGGCGTTGGCGCGGCGATGCCGTCCGCCATGGCGCGCCACCATTGCGTTCGGCGAGGGTCTCCGGCCGATGCCCAGCACGATCCATTGCGGTCTTCGGAACGCCTTGCCCGCATAGCCCCTGAAAATGGGTGTTCCACGTTCGGTGCCACCCTGCGAACGCCGTTCGCCGGGCGAACACACCAAGCAGCCCGCACGCGTGTGCCGCACGCACTGTTCCACGCCCACACCTGCGGAACGTGAACGCGATCGCCCTACTTCACCGGCCGCTGAGCCACCCAGGCGGCGTACACCACTTCCAGCTCATCGTACCACACCTGGCCATAGGCGCGCACCAAGGCATCCTTCAGGAAGCGGAACACGGGCACATCCAGCTTGGCGCCGCAGGTGCAGGCGGGCTTGCAGATGGGCCAGCGGTGGTAGTTGAGCCCGTCGTGGAACTTCAGCCTGGCCACACGGATGGGGTACAGGTGGCAGCTGATGGGCTTGCGGAAGGGGATCTTACCCGCCTTCCACGCCTTCTCGATGCCGCACAACGCAATGCCGTTCTCGAACACGGTGAAGGCGCACTCCTTGACGCCGTCCACCAGCGGAGTCACCAGGTCTCCATCCTCGTCCACCACGCTGGTGCCGAACTCGGCCACGGCCTGCTGCCCGGGTTCGGGGATGAAGGGCTTGATCTTGGGCCACAGCTGCTTGATCAGTTCGGCCTCATCGGCCTCCAGCGGCGCACCGCTCGACCCCTCCACACAACAGGCGCCCTTGCAGGCGTTGAGGTCGCATACGAATCGCTTCTCGAAGAGGTCTTCGGAGATGAGGGTACCGCGGTGTTCGATCACAGTTTCCGCCGAAGCCTCGGCGAAGGCGGATGGTTCCGCGCTGCGAAGCTACGGGCAGCCAAGGTGATACTTGGGGCTACGCCATATGGACACTGAATGGACATGTATGGACACGGCTTCCATCCGTGTCCATACATGTCCATTGGCACCAACTCCGAACAGAACGCCACGAACTGCGCATCTTTGCCGCCGCAACGCTGAAGTATTCCAGAGCGGATGCACACCAAAGCATGAGCACCAACGAAGACCGCCTCAAGACCCTCATCGGCCATGCCAAGGAGTATGGCTTCGTGTTCCCCAGCAGCGAGATCTACGACGGCCTGAGCGCCACGTACGACTACGGGCCGTACGGTGCCGAGCTGAAGAACAACATCCGCCGCTACTGGTGGGAGGCCATGGTGAAGCTCAACGAGAACATCGTGGGCATCGACGCGGCCATCTTCATGCACCCCACGGTGTGGAAGGCCAGCGGCCACGTGGACGCCTTCAACGACCCGCTGATCGACAACAAGGACAGCAAGAAGCGCTACCGGGCGGACGTGCTCCTGGAAGAGCACATGGCCAAGTACGAGCAGAAGATCGCCAAGGAGATCGAGAAGGCGCGCGGCAAGTTCGGCGAGGCCTTCGACGAAGCGCAGTTCCGGGCCACCAACCCCAACGTGAAGCGCAGCCAGGAACGCATTGATGCGGTGGAAGGCCGCATGAAGGCCGCGCTGGAGGCCAACGACCTGGAGGCCGTTCGCCAGCTGATCATCGACGAGGAGATCAAGTGCCCCATCAGCGGCACCGCCAACTGGACCGAGGTGCGGCAGTTCAACCTGATGTTCGCCACCGAGCTGGGCAGCGTGAGCGGCGAGAGCAGCACCATCTACCTGCGTCCCGAAACGGCACAGGGCATCTTCGTGAACTTCCTCAACGTGCAGAAGAGCGCGCGGATGAAGATACCCTTCGGCATCGCCCAGACCGGCAAGGCCTTCCGCAACGAGATCGTGGCGCGGCAGTTCGTGTTCCGCATGCGCGAGTTCGAGCAGATGGAAATGCAGTTCTTCGTGAAGCCCGGCACCGAGATGGAGTGGTACGCCCACTGGAAGGAGTACCGCATGAAGTGGCACCGCGCCCTGGGACTGCCCGTGGAGAACTACCGCTTCCACGACCACATCAAGCTGGCGCACTACGCCAACGCCGCTTGCGACATCGAGTTCCAATTCCCCATGGGTTTCAAGGAGCTGGAAGGCATCCACAGCCGCACGGACTTCGACCTCAGCAGCCACGAGAAACACAGCGGTCGCAAGCTGCAGTACTTCGACACCGAGGCCAACGAGAGCTACGTGCCCTACGTGGTGGAGACCTCCATCGGGCTCGATCGTATGTTCCTCGCTATCCTCAGTGCAGCTTACGACGAGGAGAAGCTGGAGAACGGCGAGGAGCGCGTGGTGCTCCGCATCCCAGCCCCACTGGCCCCGGTGAAGGTGGCCGTGCTTCCGCTGATCAAGAAGGACGGCCTGCCCGAGGTGGCGCGTAAGATCATGGACCGCCTGAAGCTGGACCACAACTGCCAGTACGACGAGAAGGACGCCATCGGCCGCCGCTATCGCCGCCAGGACGCCATCGGCACGCCCTACTGCATCACCGTGGACCACCAATCGCTGGAGGACGACAAGGTGACCATCCGCGAGCGCGACAGCATGCAGCAGGAGCGCGTGCCCATCAGCGAGGTGGAGCGCATCGTGGGCGAGAAGGTGGACCTGAGGGGGCTGTTGCGGAAGTTGTAAGCCGTTATCTTTGCCGCCCCAACACCCACCCAGGTGGCGGAATCGGTAGACCTGCCTGCCGGCAGGCAGGCGCGCTGGTCCTGATCACCAGCACAAGAATGGAATGCTCAGTATACGCCTTAGCCAGTTTGGAGAAGGAATACATCTATGTCGGACTGAGCTTGGATGTGGAACGAAGGATCGGCGAGCATTAACGTGGGAAAGAACCTACCACCCGTGCCTATAGACCCTTTGAAGTATTGTTGATCGAAGTGTTGCCAGACAGGATGCAAGCTCGGAAACGAGAAAAGTTCTTGAAGTCTGGTGCGGGTAAGGAGTTTCTGAAAGAAATTCGCAACCGCAAAAGAAGTTGAGCACCTACCCAGGTGGCGGAATCGGTAGACGCGCTGGTCTCAAACACCAGTGAAGCAATTCGTGCGGGTTCGAGTCCCGCCCTGGGTACCAGTTGAAAAGCATGTGGTCATGTGAGCATGCGACCATGTGCACATGGGATACCCTGGTACCCGCAACGTGCGATCATGGGCACATGAGCACATGAACACATGGGCAAATGCCCACCCCATGCAACAGGACAACCTCGTCTACGCCGACCCCGCCAAGCAGGACCGCTACGACCAGGCCTATATGCGCATGGCGTTGGAATGGTCCAGGCTCAGCCATTGCACCCGCAAAAAGGTCGGCGCCATCATCGTAAAGGATGGCATGATCATCAGTGATGGATACAACGGAACACCCACCGGATTCGCCAATGATTGCGAGGATCCGGACGGCCTGACCCACTGGTACGTGCTGCATGCCGAGGCCAACGCGATCCTGAAAGTGGCACGCAGCACCAACAATGCGCGGGGTGCGACGTTATACCTCACGCACTCCCCCTGCAAGGAATGCAGCAAGTTGATCCTGCAGGCGGGCATCAAACGCCTGGTCTATTTGGATGCCTACAAGGACACTTCGGGCCTCACCTTGCTGGAAAAAGGCGGATCGATGGTCCGTAAATTGGAGTTGCCCTAACCAACATGGGACCACAGCATCGACCCGTATCGCCATTTTACCCGCTCCTGCTCTCCCTGGCGCTGGTGGGCGGGCTCTTCATTGGTCGGAACATGGGCGGCGGCGATCCGGGCCCGCTCACCATCCTGGGGCTGCGCCAAACCTCTGCAGCTGACAAGATCGGCCAGGTGCTCGACCTGATCGACCGCCAGTACGTGGACAGTGTGGAGAAGAACGCCCTGGTGGACGAAGTGCTCCAGGACATCCTGCAGCGCTTGGACCCGCACAGCTACTACATCACGGCAGCCGAGCTTCAGGCCGCGCAGGAACCATTGGAAGGCAGTTTTGATGGCATCGGCGTGGAGTTCGCCGTGCAGCGGGACACCGTGGTGGTGATCACTACGGTGGAAGGCGGTCCCAGCGAGGCCTTGGGGATCAGGGCCGGCGACCGCATCCTGAGCGCCGACGGCAAGGCCATGGCCGGCGTGAAGATCACCAACGACGAAGTGATGCGGACCCTGCGTGGGCCCAAGGGTAGCGAGGTGAAGGTGCAGCTGCAACGTGCCGGCAAGGCACCCTTCGACGTGACCATCAAGCGTGGCAAGGTGCCGATCAACAGTGTGGCGGTAGCCCTGATCTCCGAGGATGGCACCGGCTACATCAAGCTGGTCCGCTTCGCCAAGAACACCCACGAGGAATTCCTGAAGGCCGCCGATGAACTGCGCAACAAGGGTATGAAGCGCATGGTCCTGGACCTGCGCGGCAATGGCGGTGGATACCTTACGGCAGCCATCGATCTGGCAGACGAGTTCCTCGGCGACGGAAAGACCATTGTGTACACCCAAGGTCGCAATACCCCACGCCGCGATGTCACGGCATCACGGAGCGGTCGCTTCGAGGACATCCCACTGGCGGTGCTCATTGATGAAGGTTCAGCCAGCGCCAGCGAGATCGTGGCCGGCGCCATCCAGGACCACGACCGCGGAACGATCATCGGACGCCGGTCCTTTGGCAAGGGCCTGGTTCAGGAGCACGTGGACCTGCCCGACCATAGCGCTGTGCGGTTGACCACGGCACGCTATTACACACCGAGCGGCCGCTCCATCCAACGGCCTTATGGCGAAGGCATCAGTTACGAGGAGGACATTGAGGACCGCTATATCCACGGCGAACTGGTTTCGGCGGACAGCATGCGGATCGATTCCAGCCAGGTGTTCACCACCACTGGAGGGCGCAAGGTCTATGGTGGGGGCGGTATCATGCCCGACATCTTCGTACCCGCGGACACGGCCGAGGGCTCGCACTACCTCACGGAGCTTTTCTTCAGCGGAGTGCTCAACCAGTTCGCCTTCGATGTGGCCGACCGCGAACGCGAGCGCCTGATGGCCTACGGATCGCCAAGTTCCTTCGCCCAACGCTACCAGGTCACCGAGGGCCTCCTCCGCCAATTGGGCGACCTTGCACGCAAGGAGGGCATTGAGGAGCATCCTGGCGATGTACAACGTTCACGGCGACAGTTGGCCACACGCATCAAAGCAGGGATAGCGCGCAACCTGTGGGGGAACACCGGTTTCTACGGCATCATGCTGGAAACGGACAGCGTATACCTGAAAGCACTCGAGCAACTCGGCAGCGGTGCCTGAGCCAAGACCGATGTGATGCAAAAGAAAAGGGGGCCTTGCGGCCCCCTTTGATCTTCAGGAATGGTTGCTTAGTGAGCAGCCTCCGTAGCAGCTTCAACAGCGGCAGCGGCGGTGTCCACAGCGGCTTCGGTGGTAGCCTCAACGGCCTCCGTGGTGGCCTCAACAGCCTCCGTGGTGGTCTCAGCGGCGTTTTCCATGGTCTCTTCGGTGCTGCTGCTGCAGGCAACGAACAGAGCTGCCATCGTGGCGAGCAGGGCGAACTTCTTGGTCATGTGGTCGTGTGTTGCGTGGTTGGAAATTACTTCTTGCCAGGCTTGGCAGCGGCAGCGGCAATGCTGTCGGCAACGGCCTGAGCAGCAGCGGCGCTATCAGCAGCAGCTTGAGCAGCGGCGGCAGCAGCAGCCTCATCGGCCAAGCGGATGCTATCGGCGGTGGCAATGGCAGCGAGACTGTCAGCAGTGGCCTGGGCCTTTGCCTCGATCTCAGCTTGTGACGGACCGCAGGCTACCACGAAGGCGGCCATTGCGGCAACTAGGGCGATCTTTTTGTACACGTTGGAACTGTTTTGGTGAAAGTGGGTGCAAAAGTAATCATTCCATGATAACTACCAAATAACCAGCGGTTTGAACCGAAAGTATCTTTGACCCCTCGACGAATGAGATCCAACCAACGACGAACAGGAACCATGGCCTTCCAACTTTCCGAACTCCCCTACGCGCACAATGCGCTGGAACCCCACATCGACACACGCACCATGGAGATCCACCATGGCAAGCACCACCAGGCCTACGTTACCAACCTGAACAAGGCCATCGAAGGCACTCCCATGGATGGCAGGTCCATCGAAGAACTCCTTACCGGCCTCGACATGACCAATATGGCCGTACGTAACAACGGCGGAGGGCACTACAACCACACCCTCTTCTGGAACATCATGTCCCCGACCGGCGGCGGTGCCCCGAGCGGCGCATTGGCCGAGGCCATTGCACGCGACTTCGGGTCCTTCGATGCGTTCAAGGAGAAGTTCAGCGCGGCCGGTGCCACACGTTTCGGTAGTGGCTGGGCATGGCTGTGCGTACACAAGGGCGGCAAGCTCGATGTGTGCAGCACCCCCAACCAGGACAACCCGTTGATGCCGAACACCGGTTGCGGGGGCACCCCCGTGCTGGGCATGGACGTATGGGAACATGCGTACTACCTGCATTACCAGAACCGCCGTCCGGACTACATCGCCGCATTCTGGAACGTGGTGAACTGGGCTGAAGTGTCACGGCGTTACGAAGCGGCCAAATAAGGCCTGCCGACCAATGCTGGAACGGGCGTCGCGGTCGGTTGACCGGGCGCCCGTTCTACCTTTCCGGCGAATGCGCAGCTACACGAGGGTCCTCCTTCCGATCGTCCTGGTCATGTTCGTGCCTGCGGCGCGATGCATGGCCGGCGGTCCTTTGGGGCTATGCGTACAACCGCACGTACACCCCATCGCGCATTCAGTCGCGGACAGCGCTGACGCGCAAAGCAAGGAGAACGCGCGATTGGTCAGCAGCACGTTGGCGCTTCTGCTCGGCCCCTTCGCCGCACACCGCATCTACCTCGGCACCACACCAAAGGTGGCCATCATCTATGGGGTCACTTTCGGCGGTTTCGGGCTACTGGCCATAACGGACCTTGGGCATCTGCTATTCACCAAGGACCTTGAACCCTATCGGAACAACGACCGGGTGTTCATGTGGGCCGAAAAGCACCACACCCCTACTCCACCGTGACGCTCTTGGCCAGGTTACGCGGCTGATCCACATTGCGCCCAAGCATCACCGCTATATGATAGCTGATGAGCTGGAAGGGGATCACGCTCAGTAAGGGCACCAATTGGTCAGGGGTCTCCGGGATCTCGATCACATGGTCCGCCAACTCCTTCACCACGGTGTCACCTTCGGTAACAATGGCGATGATCTTTCCTTTCCGGGCCTTCACTTCCTGGATGTTCGAGACGACCTTTTCATAGCTGGCACCTTTGGTCGCGACCACGAACACCGGCATGGCCTCATCGATCAGGGCGATCGGCCCATGCTTCATCTCGGCGGCCGGGTAGCCCTCCGCATGGATGTAGCTGATCTCCTTCAGCTTCAGTGCACCCTCCAAGGCAACGGGGAAGCTGTAACCGCGGCCCAGGTAAAGAGCGTTGGTGGCATCCTTGTAGATGTCGGCGATGTACTTGATCTGTGACTCGGACCCGAGCACCTTCTGCACCTTGTCCGGTATGGCATCCAGTTCGTTGATCAGACGATGGAAGTTGCTCGCAGAGATGGTGCCCTTGCGCCGCCCGATCATCAGGGCCATCAGCGTAAGCACTGTCACCTGGGCCGTGAAGGCCTTGGTGCTGGCCACCCCGATCTCCGGACCGGCGTGCGTGTATGAGCCGGCGTGCGTGACACGCGCGATACTGCTGCCCACCACGTTGCAAATGCCAATGATCGTGGCCCCACGGCTCTTGGCCAGCTCGATCGCGGCCAACGTGTCCGCGGTCTCACCGCTCTGGCTGATGGCGATGACAATATCCTCCTCGCCTACGATGGGGTTACGGTAGCGGAACTCGCTGGCGTATTCCACTTCCACAGGGATCCGGGCGAGGTCCTCGAAAAGGTATTCCCCGACCAGTCCTGCATGCCAGCTGGTGCCGCACCCCAGGATGAGGATACGCTTGGCGTTCTGGAATTTCTGCTCGTGGTCGCGGATGCCACCGAGCACGACCTCGCTGTTGATCAGGTCCATCCTGCCGCGCAGACTGTCGCGGATGCTCCGCGGCTGCTCGTGGATCTCCTTGAGCATGAAGTGCTCGTAGCCTCCCTTTTCCAAGGCTTCGAGGTGCATCTCCAGCTCCTGGATGAAGGGCGTCTTGTCCTGGTTCTTGATGTTGCGGATCTTCAAGCCTTTCTGCCTGTCGATCACCGCGATCTCCCCATCCTCCAGATATACCACGTTCTTGGTGTGCTCCACGATCGGTGTGGCATCACTGGCCAGGAAATGCTCTCCCTGCTCACCGATCCCGATCACCAGCGGTGAGCTCTTCCGGGCAGCCACCATGACATCAGGCTCCTTGCGATCGATCACGACAATGGCGTAGGCGCCAACCACACTGTCCAGGGCAAGCCGCACCGCTTCGGCCAGGTCCACTTTCTCCGTGAACTGGATATCCTCGATCAGATGGACGAGCACTTCGGTATCCGTGTCGCTCTTGAAGGAGTGCCCGCGATGGATCAGCTCCTCTTTCAGGGGAGCATAGTTCTCGATGATCCCGTTGTGGATCAGCGCAAGGTCACCCGAATTGCCTTGGTGCGGATGCGCATTGACATCATTGGGTGGTCCATGGGTGGCCCACCGGGTATGGCCGATACCCACCGAGCCCTTCACATTACCGTCCTGAACATGGGACTCCAGGTCACTGACCTTGCCCTTGCATTTGAAGATGCGCAGGTCCTGTCCATCGAGCAGTGCGACCCCGGCACTGTCGTAGCCCCGGTACTCCAGCCTGCGCAGGCCATTGATGAGGATGGGGTAGGCCTCACGATGGCCCAGGTAGGCAACGATGCCGCACATCGGATGATCAGTATGTGGTAAAAGTAAGACGCAGCTTCATCGGCGCGGTGCCATCCACTGGTCCCGCCAACACCACACGATTGGCACTGACCCCATTGCTGCTGGAGACCAGCGCCAGCCGGCTGTTCGGCAGCGTGCCATTGAGCACCTGTTGCACGTACCGGGTGATGTTGAACCGATAAGCACGCTCGCTGGCCCGATAGGTCCCATCGATCGCGCCGATACCGTTCAACTGGTCCGGCAGGAACACGTCCTTATTATCCGCATCCTTTCGGAATATGAACAACTGGGAAGGGGGTAGATGGGACGGGTAGAAGCTGCCTTTGACCGGAACGACGAGCTCGGCCTTGGAAAGCACGCGTCCCTCTCCGGCCAGGTCCATGAGGTCCGGCACCCGGATGATGGTGCGCAGGCCACCCAATGCCTGAACGTAAGTGGCTGCAGCATTGGTGGTGGTATCGGCCAACGCGTTCTGGAGGTCCGACGAATAGGCTTGCTGCCGATCGTGCTCCATGGTGGTGTAACGCACGCAATTCTGGTTGATCAGCAGGTCAAGGCTTCGCTGCTCGGTGGGCGCCGTGACCACATTACGGTAATACAAGGTGGCCTTGGAGGCCGAGCTGAGCAGGTTGAAGTACAAAACCCCGCCTTCGAACGGCAATTGGGTTCCGTTGTTCACCTTGACATACAACCCCTTGAAGAACTGCAGAAAGGCCGTATTGTCCTGCATGTCAGCCGTACCGAACGCCGAGAGGAAACGCTGGGCGAGCTCCTGGGACAGGGGTATCCGCAACTGTGGCACAAGGCTGTCACCACCAATGACCGGATTGGTCAATGGCTGCGGCGTCATGCGCCCACCTCGACGAAGGTTCAGGTCCTCGGTCAGTACCAGTGGCAGGCGGTTGCTCTTGTAGGCCGAGTCGATGGACAGGTCCTCATCCAGTTCGTAGACCTCGAACACCTGGGGGTTCAGGTTCCCATACACATAGTTGATGCCATCGAAGGCCAACGCCAGTACGAGGCTGTCAGCGACCAGTTCGGCAGCGTTCTGGTTAGACCCGATGTTGTTCGCGCTGAGGCGGATCTGGGTGACCACACCGGCCTTCACCAGACCGAACTCCGTATCGAGGTAGC
>Ga0209985_10003461_pt1 | contig 13419 bp, 8 predicted proteins | sample NOAtaG_FD_187305 | JGI IMG/M metagenome (GOLD analysis project Ga0209985, IMG submission 187305) | Freshwater lake microbial communities from Lake Erie, under a cyanobacterial bloom - NOAA_Erie_Diel6S_1000h metaG (SPAdes) (version 2) | ecosystem: Environmental > Aquatic > Freshwater > Lake ...
TACTTGCGCACCGTGTTCCTCGCCAGGCTCGTCGCCTTGACGATCTCCCGCACCGACTTCTTCTCGCGGTGTCGCATCCGCAAGACCTTGCCAATCATGGCCATGGTGATCACTCCTCACACCCCGCGCCGCTGTGGATAAGTCGGGCAGGGTAGGTTGAACACCCGGGTCAGTTTTCGGTCGGCACGATCCTCGGAAGTGGGTCAAATTTCAGTCGGCGCCAACAGCCGGGCCCTCGGCCCCTTCGGGTCCGACCCGCGCTTCGCGCGGGCCTGCCAGGGGTAGCCGCGCTTCGCTTGGCGGGCGGGGCTTCGCCCCCCATCGGGCTGACGGCGGCTTGGGCCGCCTGCTCGCCTGTCGGCTCGCCACGCCCGATGGCTCCCCCCGGCCGAAGTCGATCGCGCTGGGGCGCGAGTCGATTTCGGGGCTGCGGCTGGACGCCTTGCCCCGGCTCCTCGGCTTCGCCGTGTCGCCGGCCCCTGACCCTTGCCGAACCGGGTCGATCAATGGTCGGGTCGACCGAGCCTGTCGCGTCGAGTTGATCGATCCAAGACGCTCGGGGCAAAGGCAGTAGCGGCCTGCGAACGTAGCGATCGTTGGCGGGATTCGCGCAGGTGAATTCGGACATGCCGGCCTTCGTCAAAGTGAGATCGATGACGAAGGTACGGTGCCCGCGCATAACAATCAACGCCTCGACGAAGCTGGTTTCGTATCGTCCTCAGCGGTGATGCACACCTTGGACTAGACAGGATCGCTCACTATCGATCTCTGCCGATCTCTATCGATCACTGAGCAAACGGGCTGGCGCTAAAGAATTTTTCCTATTGATGCACGGGCACAACACGACTGTCGGATGTCGGGCCGGTCGCACCCATTCAGGTTCGCAACCGCGCTGTGTCAAACGACCGTGCAACGACGGTCTCTTCCAGCAGATGCCGAGGCAAGCAGGAGGCGAACTTGACCGTCTCGGCGAGCGCGGTCAGTTCGTCATCAGACAGTTCGATTCGTTCGCATTCCGAGGTCGTCAGCAGCGACAAGGGTGCTTGAACACTCAGCGCGTCGAACTTCACTTTGCTCCCGCCAACGGAGGCGTTTCGGGCCAACGTTCGGTTGGCCCGGGTTCCGGCAAATGTCCAGGTCCGGATGTCGGACCGGTCTTGCCTAGTGGAAATGAAGTGCGTGCCTGGTGAGATGCCCAAGTCGTCCCGCATGAACTGCAAAGCGGCTTTCGCTCTCTGCGACAGCGTGACCTGGCCGGGTGCACCGTGGGCCAGGACTGTCCGAATGGCTTGACAGATCTCACGGCTCAGGCTTCGAGCACCGCCCATCCATCGCGCTTTGCCGCCATCCTTCGCCGGTTCAAGCCAGACCGTCTTCTTGGACCATTCAATGCCTGTGATGCGCCAACTGCGCCCGGCCAGCAAGATCAGCTTGTCCTTGGCTTCGCCTGTCACAACGGTTGGGTCGATGTAGCCGACTTCCGAACTTCCATGCTTTCCGGACAGCAGCATCGATCCGCTGAATGATGCGAGGAGGTCGCGATAGTGACCGCGGCCAAACTCACGTTCCAGCTGTGGGCCAACACGAATGATCGCCTCGGACCTGTCGAGGTAGGCCACCTTGACCATGTGCTCAACGAGTGAGGCAATCTCATCGCTTGCCAGCTCGGGGAAGCAGCCTGCCAAGATGTCGATCAACTCGTGCGTTGGCAACTCACCTCGTTCCAGCGTCGCCACCATGGCCTGCTGCGCCACGATCGGCCAAGGCTTCGCTGGGGGTGTCGCGGCTTCGACCCAGGCCTCAGACCACAGCTGCGTGATCCCCAGCGCAAGCAAAAACGCGTTGTCGTTCGTTGTCAAAAAGAGGCAATTGCGTTTGCTGTCGCCGCGCCGGCCGGTTCGGCCCATGCGTTGCAGGAACGATGAGACGGTTGATGGCGCGTCGATCTGGATGACCTTGTCCAGGTCGCCCACATCGATGCCGAGTTCCAGCGTCGAAGTGGCGACGATGACGCAATCCTTCTCTTCGGCAAACGCGGCCTCCGCTTGGCGGCGTTCCGACGCACTCAGCGAAGCGTGGCTTAGAAAGGTGCGCACTCCGTGAGCCCGCAGCATGCTGCTGAGTTGTTCGGCGCTGCTTCGCGAGTCGCAGAAGGCCAAGCGCTTCTGCCCACGGTGAAGCCGGGCAATCACGGTTGCTGCGTTTTCGAGCGAAGCGACGTGGTCTATCGTCACTTCGGCATCAGTGCTGACACTGGCACTGCCGACGACTTGGCGTTGGCCAGAAGGCGCAAGCCAGTCGAGCAGCTTTTGCGGGTTGCTCACGGTGGCCGACAGGCCAACGCGCTGCAGCGGGCGCTTCAGGTATTGATCCAGCCGATGCAGCACCGCGCGCAGGTGCCAGCCGCGGTCGTCTGCCGCGAAGGCATGCAGCTCGTCCACGATCACGGCTTGGAGATTGCCGAACCAGGCCTGTTGATCGACCCGGGTCGAGATCAACATGGCTTCGATCGATTCCGGTGTGGTCAGAAGGATGTCCGGCGCGTCCTTCAGTGCCCGCTGCTTACGTGATTGCGAAACGTCGCCATGCCAGACCTCCACGCGCCGACCGACCAATCCGGCGTAGTAGGACAGGCGCTGCTCCAGGTTGTTCAGCAGGGCCTTGATCGGACAGATGTAGAGCACGCTGGCTGCCGGCCACTCCTCGCGCAGCATGCGCGAGAGCATCGGAATGGCTGCTGCTTCGGTCTTGCCCCCAGCCGTCGGTGCCAGCAGTAGGCAGTGCGTACCAGCGTGGATCGGCGCGATGGCGGCCAACTGGGTTGGCCGCAAGGTGCTCCAGCCCAGCGAGTTGACGACGTGGTACTGCACCGCAGGATGCAGTTGGTCGAACTCCATCACAGCTCGATGTCGTCCACCGTGGATGCGCCCGTGGCCGCTCGCTCCGCGACTGACATCTCGCTCTCGGCCAGCGTCAGGCTGTAGTGCTTTCTCGGGTCGAAGTCGGCGTGCAGGTCCACCCGGTCCAGCACGTCGGCCACAAGCTTCTTCAGAAAGAGGCGCGGCGCGATGCCCACCTTGCCGCCCAGGCCACCGGCTACCGCGGTGGCCAGGGTGTCGACGTACGAGTCATCCACCACGGCGCGAAGGCGCGCCTCATGTGGGCGCCCGTCGGCGTAGATGTCGCGGACCCGGCGCCCGACCGACAGCAGCGCACTGTGGTCGAACGGCGAAAGCCGAATCTGCACGGCCCGTGGATTGTCGAAGCGGCGGTCGGTGCCGAATTCCACATGCAGCCGCTGTGCCAGCGGCGCGAGCCGCTGCACACCCTGAGGGCCGTCGAAGAACGCCGGGGTGCCAGTCACGACAAGATAGAGCCCCGGGTAGCGCCCGGCGTCGATTTCGTCGATCCACTGGCGCAGCGCGTTCAAGCCCTTCTCGCGCGTGTCGGTGCGCATGCGTTGAAGGGTTTCCACCTCGTCCAATACCAGCACCAGGCCCGCGAACCCGCTGTCTCGTAGGATCGTCAGCAAGCCGACGATGAAGTTTGTGGCGCCAAAGTGGTCCAGGTCGCCCTTGATGCCCGCTGCCCGTTTCACGCTGGCGGCCACGTTGGGCTGGCCTGCAAGCCAACTGATCAGCCCGTCGGCCAACATCGCGTCGCCGTCGGCTACGGCCCTGCGATAGGTGCGCAGGACTGCTGAGAAGGCTGGCGCGGCCTTGTTGATGGTGGCCAGCCGGGCCTCCATCAACTTGTCAGTCCGCGCCAGCAGGTCATCGGCATTGCTGGCGTCCACCGACCCATCAGCCAGCACATCCTGTTCCAGCGCGTAGAACCATCCGTCGATCACGCCTCGAAAGGCGCCAACCCCGGTGTCGGCCGTTCCCAGCCGCTCGACCAGGCGGCGGTACACCGTTTCCAGTTTGTGCAGCGGCGTCTCGGTCTCGTTGATCTGGACCTCGCTCGCGGCAAAGCCGCGGGCGCGGGCGCGCTCTTGCAGCCACCGGCCGAAAAAGGTCTTGCCGGTACCGTACTCGCCCCTGACCGCCTTGAATCCACCTCGTCCGGCCGCCACGGCGGCCAGTTCCTCATCCAGGGTGGGCGCGAACGTCTCGATGCCCACGGCGAGTGCATCCAGCCCGCTGCTGGGCACTGTACCCCGGCGGAGGGCACCCACGATGTCGTCGCGTCGAGCGTCACTGATCATCGAGGCGCTCCCTGTGCCGGCACACGAAACTGCTGCAGCAACAGCGCCCGGTTCAACTCAACGGTGCCCGCTGACTCGTCCACGGTCAGAACCGGGGCCTGGTCGACATTGAGCATGCGCCGCACCGCGCTCAACAGGCCTCCAAGGCGAGCCTCGGGCAGGCCCAGGCGCTGGGCAAGCGCCGCGCGCGTGAGCTTGCCACCGCGTTCGGACAGCGACACCAGCAGCAACCGCATCTTGTCGTCTGGCAGCGCCACACGCGCAGCAAGCTGCTTCTGCGACGCGTAGATGGCGCAGCCCAACAGAGCGCCGATCCAGTCTTCGGCAGGCGCCGTTGCCGGCGTCGGTGGAGCAATGGCTACCTCATGCGGCTCAAACAACGAGGTCTGTGCCACTGGCGTCGCCGGTGCCTTGCGGCCCGCCGGGCGGGCCGCAGGTGCCGGCACCATCGCCGGTGCTGGCACAGGTGCCAGGTGCGGCAGTTCCCACCACTCAGGTTGCGCCGGCGTTGCCAGCTGCCATCCAGAGAGGTTCATCCCCAGCGGCACGAGGACGCTCAGCGGTACCGTCACCTCCTGTGGCGAGGCGCCGCCGTGGTACCCGTTCTTTCTGCCTGCGTAGCGCGTGCTTTCGCCCCACAGGCACACCACCGCCTTGGAGCTGTCCGCTGTCACCACACGGCCGCCGTTGAAGGCAATTTCGTGGGGCGCTCGCGCATCGCGGCCCGGTCTCCACCGGTCGCTGATCTTGTCCGGCGCGGAAGCGCCGGTCATCTGCGTCGTACCGTCCTCCAGCAGGTGCCCGTGGTCGGCGGTGATGACGACCACCCGCCGTGCTTCGCGGGCCTCGCGCAACAACGGAAGCAACAGGCGCAGGTCTTCCAGCGCCCAGCGCTGGTGCAGCTGGTCCGGCCCGCTCAGGTGGTCATCCACGGCGTTGTAGACCACGCCCACCACCCGTTGCTGCGGGTTGGCGATCGTTGCGCGAACCTCTTGAGACAGGTTGGTGGAATCGGCCAGGTCGCCCTTGTGGAAGAGGCGCGGTGGCACCTCACTGCGGCTGTGAGCGAGCAGGGCAGCGTGGGATGCGAACCCGGTCTTCTCGTTGGCCGCGGTTCCGATCGCGAGTCGGCCACAAAGCAAGCTGGCGCGGCTCACTTCGGTGACCGTGGGCAGCGCGGCGACGCCGACCAACGGCTGCTCGACCTCGGCCGACACCATCTCGACCCAACCCAGGTTGTTGATGCGTGAGAAGAGTTCGCGGTAGATGCTGGTGCTCAGCCCATCCATCACCAATAGCAGCACCGGTTGGATGGCTGCGATCGGGGCCAGTACGTGGTCCAGCACCGATTCGATCGGCACCACTCGACCCTCGGCGCCAGGCTTCTGGGCGTTCCACTGCAGCAGCGCTTGGGCGAATGGTTGGTCGAACGCGTTGCGTCGGGTGATGCAGGCGGCGCGCAATGCGCCGTACGCATGATCGAGTTCCGTCAACTCGTCACCGCCCAGCAGACGGAAGCGCGCCCAGTCGACAAATGCCCCCTCATCTGTCTGCCATGCCGCGGCGGTGTTCACAGTGTTGGCAGATGGCGCTGGCAGCATCAACCAGCGTGCGAGGCGTCTGGCCATTTCGACGCGGTCCATACGTTGCGGCTGCCCAGTGGCCAGGGCGTGCTTCAGCACGCCATCCGCCAGCTGCTCCACCCGTGCCAAGCGTGCTTCGCTCGACGCAGCAACGTGTGCTGACAAGGCCGCTGCGAAGGCCCGCATGCGCTGGTCCAAGGCCGAGGGCAGCAGGTCGCTCAGGTGGGCGAACTCTGCGATCCGCAACTCGTTGAGAAGGCTGTCGGCCCGATCCAGAGTGCCTCGGGTGGCATCGGCCCCGGCGGCGCGGACGGCCTGCTCGGCGGCCAGTGCCCAGGCACGGCCTGCAGCGATACCGACATGCTGGTCACCCACATAGCGCTCCAGGCGGATGGCCGTCTGGCCCAGCGCTGCCTGTCCTTCGCCCGCTGGCGCATAGACCACACCGCACACCAGCCCCAGTGCCAGGGCGTCTGACGTGCGGCCGGCCTCCACACAGGCCAGCACCATGGTGCCAGCCATGCCGGCGGCCTGACCCAGCCAGCGTGTGAGGTCAGTCCGTGTTGCGGCTGGCAGCAACCTCAGCGCAGCATCGGAGCCGGGCAACGTGCACCACTGGAGCAGCGCTACCGCATCGGGCCGAGCCGACTTCAGCCCCAGAAAGCGTTGAAGAACCTCCCGCCAAGCCGTCTCCAGATCCAGAAAGCCGTTGGCCACCGGGGAGTAGGGGCCTTGAGCCGCGCCGTCGATCAAGGCCTGCGGCATCCATGCGAAGCGCCCGAGTCGCGCATCGGTCTCTTTGGCCTGGAAGAGCTGGCGCACGATGTCCCACCCTTCGGGTTGGTACACCCGCCCACGAGCCAGCCTGGCGGCGATGTCCTCCGCCACTTCGTGCGTGGCCAGCGGCGTGATCACCACCAGTCCGGCTGAGGCGGGGTCATGCTGCTCGTTGTCACACAACGCTTCTCGTATCGCCAAGGACGATTCACACCACCGCAGCGCAAACTGCCGCCCGCGCTGGGTGAGCGACTCTGGCCACGGTTGCCGCGCGGTCGCGCGGATGGCCACCGCCGCAGCTGTCGGGTCGCTGCTCAGCACCCGATCCAGCTGCGCTGCGATCTGTGGCGTCGACAAGCTCACAGTTGCGTCCCTTTGCGCTGCAGCCGCCAGCTCAAGGTCAACTCCAGGTCCCGATCCTTCTCCATCCGAGCCTTCAGGTCGTCGAGCGCAGCGGCTGCCGCCGCGCCGCTCAAGTGAAGTTGCTGCTTTTCTTCCACCACTTCAGGGCCCATGGCCGCCGGTGCAGGCGGCAAGGCCACTGGCGCGGGCGTTGTTGCCGCGGGATTGCCTGCTGGCGTCGGGGCAGGTGCGGGCGGCGGCGGTGCCGCAGCCGTCAGCAGCCGCATCGCATCGCGCTCCAGTTCTTCCAGTCGCGACTTCAGTGGCACCACATGTTCGTCGCTCGTCAGCACCTCGCTCAGGCGCTTCAGCACCGATGCGGCGGCGTCGCGTCGATGATCCTGCAGGTCACGCATGGCGTCGAACATGTCCCAGCGGGTGTTGGTCAACGTGTCTGCGCAAGTCTGTGCCTGGCCCAGTGTCCGGCCCACCGCTGCGTCGGATGTCTGCAGCGTGGCGGAGGCCAGCACTGCCACCACATCGCCTTCTGCCGCTTGCGTCAGTGACGCCAGCAGTGCCTGCGCCGACTCTGCCGTCTGCTGGCGAGCGCCGGCCACGCCAGCGGCGTACCGCGCTGACCGATCACGTACTTGCGCTACCAGCCGCCCGGTGGCGTCGCGCTTCAACGCTGCCGCTTGCCGAACGTCGTCCACCAAGCGGCCGACGTTGGCCGCATTCAGCACCTGCGCCGGGGTCAACCCAAACAGGCTGGACGCGCGTTGCACCGCCGTCTGCCAATGCGCGGCGTCGGGCAAGGCCTGCTCGCGCAGCTCCAGCTCGTCGGGCAGACTGTCGATGCTGGGCTCGTACGGCCCGCCACGCATCACGAAGCGGCGGTTCGTCGTGGCCGCGAAGGTCAGGATGATCAGGTTCTGCAGCTCCAGCGGCAGCCCCATCGGTGCGGGTGTGTCGATCCACTGGCGCAGCTTGGCCACGGTGATGACGCCACCACCGTCGCGGGCATGGCTTTGCGCAAATCGCGCTTGCCAGTGAGGCTCGATCAGCAGGTGCGTCTCGCCCATCTGCCCCAGCTGGCTGGGGTTCACCACGGCCCGTACCAATTTGCGGGTCGAGGCGTCTTGCACCAGGCCGCGCTGCCCGGGTGCCTCGATCGCCTTCTGCACCTCGGGCCAAACCTTCTTGATGACGCTGGCCTTGATCTCGGTCTCGAACTCGGGGTGCGCGGGGTACTGATGGGCAAAGAGCTGGCCCAGCAAGCTCTCGAATGCAGCGCGGAAGTCGGCCCCAACCGGCGGCCTGGGTGACAGCGTGGGGTCCAATGACTTGAACTGCTGATCAGCCGACAGCGGGTTGCTCACCGCATCACGCGGCTCGGTGCTGATGCCGTAGGCCACTTCCAACTGCGACCGCAGCTTGATGCGCAACTGGTCCAGCTGGTTCTTGGCCAGGGCCTTGGCCTGTACCTTGTCGACGAACGAGAGATGACCCGCGTAGTTGTCGAAGCGGTCGCCCTGCAGGATGTAGTCCAGCACCACAAGGCGCCCCAGGTCGGCCAGCGCCTTGTTGCTCAGGAACGAGGGCAGCCACACCAGCGTTCGGGTGTCGCCACCGCGGTACTCACCCAGTCGTGCCAGGTCATCGGCCGGGCCGAAACTGGCATCGTCGAACGGGAAGTCCAGCACCACGGTCCAGGCACCGCTGCGCCCGCGTAGCCGGTCGTCGGTCATCTCCCGCACGTTTTCGTACAGCAGCTCCACCTCGCGCTTGGTGCCGCGCCATGTGAACTCGTAGGTGGTGAACAGGCCGCCGCTGTCAGGGATGTTCAGCTCGCCGAACAGCGCTTCGCGGATGCGCTTGCGGCGGTTGCCGGCGTTGTCGTTGGCCTCTGCGGCACGCAGGATGGGCTCAATGTCGACGCCCGTCACCTGGATCGACACCACCGGGTTCTGGTCCTCGGTGATCTTGATCTCGCTGATCTCGCTGACCCAGTCTCGGCACTTGCGCAAAACGTCTTGCGCTTCGCGCCCGGGAATCGGCGACTTGAAGGTGCCGTGGTTCAGCGCAGCCAAGCGTTGCGCGGTCAGGCCCTTGAGCGACTCGACTTCGGGCACAAGTGCACCCAGCAGCAAGGTCTTCAGCAGGCGCGCGTCATTGCGAAGGTTCTTGGCAGCCGTCGTGTCCGCCTGGCCCAGCTTGATGGCGGCCCATGTCACGCCATGCTGGCGTTCCAGCATGGGCAGCATCCGCTGCGTGTACAGCCGCTTCGCATTTTCGAAGTGCAGCCGCATGCCTTCGCTGAACGGCTCGTCGCCTTCGGCGATGGCGTCGTAGAGGTCGCCTACCGGGATCAACTGCCCCAGCTCCAAATCGGCACGGCGGTCCACCAGCAGCTGCAACATCAGCTTGAGCGCCGTGCGCTCGCGCTGCAGCGCGGCCGACACTGCGATGAGCGTCTGCACCAGCGCCGGGCTGAAGGGGTAGACCTTGCGGAACATGTCCCGGTCGGCCGTCGTTGTCAGCAGGGTGTCGAGCACATCCTTGCGCACCTTCAGGATGTCGTCGAAGGCCGCCTGCATCGTCTGACGCGATGCCTCGTCCACTGGGCGCAGCACGCGCTTCTCGGCGATGGCGGGCAGGTTGCGGTCCTCCAGCGTGATGCGGTGGAAACGCGCTTCCCAGTGCTTCAGCACATCGCTGAACTGCACCTGCACCACGCCGGCCAGGTTCTCGCCCACCAGGTCGCGAAGGTCGCGCTGCCGCGCGACAAAGCTCACCAGCGGAATCGGCCGGTCTGCGTTGGTCGCCTCCACCAGCTTGACCAGCTTGGTGCCCTCGCGGCTGACGAAGTTGACATCGGCCGCATGGCTGGCCAGCCACAGCACCAGTTCGTCGAGGAAGAGGATGACCGCGTCGTAGCCTAGGTCACGCGCGTGCCGGCTCATGATGCTCAGGCCATCGTCGAGCGACACGTACGACTCGCCGCTGCCAGCGATCGTGCGGTAGGCCGAGAAGAACTGGCTGATCAGATCGCCCACCAGGCGCGAACGCTCTTCGCCATTCGGGGGCTCCAGCATCGCCGCTTCAAAGCTCGCTGCATCCCAGCCGCTGTCGAAGGAACCCCAGCCGCTGGCACCGCCGCTGCCGCCACCTTCTCGTTTCGCGCCTTCGTTCAGCTTGGCGAAGAACGACTCCTCGCCCATGCGCAGCCGCAACGCACTCGCGTCCTTGAACAGGCCTTCGGCCAGATAGAAGCCGGGCACCGGTGCCTCGGGGTGCTTCTTGCGCACGAACTCGGCGTACTGGCCCAGCACCGCGCTTTCCATGTCACGTGCACCGACCATGTGGTACGGCACCAGCAGGAACTTGCGACCCGTCGTCCAGCCGTTGCGAGCGACCACGTCGGCCAGCTCGGGCGTGGCGCGGGCCTGCGTGTTGCCGGCCAGCAGCAGGTTCAGTACGGCCATGAAGTGGCTCTTGCCTGAGCCGAAGCTGCCGTGCAGGTAGGCGGCCTTGCTACCGCCCGTCTGCACCGCTTGCTGAATGAAGCCCAGCGCATTGCCGAAGGCGTCCACCAACTGGGGCGTCACCACGTAGTCGCGCAGCGTCTGATCGGCGTGTGTCACGCCTTCCGACAGCTTTAGCACGAAGTCGCCTTGGTGCACCCGCTCTGGGATATGAATCAGGTCCTTCAGCAGCGGCACAGTCAAGCTCCTTGCATGCGGTTCGCCTCTTGGGGCGAACGTGTTCTTGGGTTCAGCCTTGCGCGGGCAGCGCTGGTTTGGCCCGTGCGGTCTTCTTGGCGGCGGGCAACGCCTTTGTCGTCTCAACGGCTAGCGCAGCCGGCTTGGCAGCGTTCTGCTTCAGGTCGTGAAAGTGCACGGTGGGCAGCATGGCCGGGCCGGCACGCATGCGGGACGTGATCGCAAGCACCTGCTCACGCACTGCCGACCACAGCAGAGAGGCGCCATTCACTGCCGCAAGGTCTTCAGGAGGGCCGAGCCGCTCAGCGCCCTTGGGAACCAGCACGATGCCTTCGACGGCCACATCAATCGCATAAGGAGAGAACTTCTGGTCCGGGACTTGAGCATCGGGCTTGTTGTCCACCCCCACGCGCAGTTCGATGAAGAAGACTCGCCCGCGCTCGTGATTCGGATCGGCCTCTCCAAAGCCGACCTCCGTCTGGATGCCGATACCGTCGAACGTGAAGGCAGAGATCAGCGGGTTCGGAATTTCCGGCGGCAGGTGCTTGGCATCGAGTTCAACACTGACTCGTTTGAACATCAGCTGCAGCAGCTGGATGGGGCTCGGCTTCATGCAGCCTCCAGCCAGCCGTCATCCGGCTGGGCCTCGACTTCAACCACCTCCGGTTCTTCGTAGACGAACTGCACAGGCAGGCGGAACTCTTGTGCTGCCACCACGCGCACCGCACGGCGCCCGTCCTCGCACCGCTCGCGCCACAGCGGAATCTCGACGCCAGCTTTGTCCGCCAGCCACTTCAGGCTGTCCGGCTTCTCGATCGCCATGGCCAGCATCAACGTGGTGCCTTCATCCGGATAGGTCACCTCGTTCTCGTAACGAGAGAACGCAATCTTGCCCTTGCCAAAAATGCGGGATGCAGCCTGCTGCGTCAGGCCATAGCGCTTGCGTAGCGCCACGATCTCCTCGCCCATCAGCAAGCCGCCATAGTGCACTTTGCGCGCAGCCAGGCGGCGCAGGTTCTCGTCGTGCTGCGAGGCACGGGTGGTCTCCACACCGCACGCGTCGCAACGCGAGGCCAGCAGGTCAACCGTCACCTCGTTGCCGTTCGGCCGAAAGATTTCCGTTCGGCTGATCGCATGCAGGCGACCCTTCCTGCACGCGGGGCACAGGGGCAGAAGGGTTGAGTCAGTCATGTTGATTCCTTGTTGCGTTCAGGACGCGTGACACGAGACGAGGGCGATGGTCACAAGGCCGTCGTCGTCGATCGAAAACTTCAGGTACACGGGCAAGCCCTGGGGATGCCGGCGCTTGTGTACGGCGTCGAAGCGCGTTGTGTAGACATCGCAGGCAACCATGCGTCCACCGGCCACTTGGCACCACTCGGACTTGCTGTAGTCCTCGGCGCCGTCCATGTTGACCAGCATCTGCAGCACATCGTCGACACTCCATTGCTCCTTGCGCAGGTCTTTCTCGCACTTGTCGGTGGCAAGCCAGAGTTGATCGGTATCGAAACTTCCACTGGAGAGCAGCGCCTTCAGCGCCCCCAAGTTGATCAACGGCCCGATTCGGATGAAGCGGCTGCGAGGGCTGGCTGGGTCGTACGCTGGGATGTCTTCAGGGGCTACTGTCCAAAAAGTGTTCGGGGAGTTTATCACCGTGATAAATCCTCCGGCACTTGGGGTTGCTCCCCAAAACAGTGGTTGTTCACGCTTTGCTCCCTGCAACCCGCCTCTTGGGGCGGACGTGTTGTCCAAACGAACATGTCGCCAGAACGTGTTAAAAAATAGCTTTCATTTTTAACGTGTACTGATCCGATGGGGGCTGGCTGGCTCATCGCGTCAGCAGCTCGAACAGTGCCTGGTTGATGAAGTACACCTCGCGGCCGATCTTCTGGCCGTGCAGCACGCCCAGCCGCTCCAGCTCGCGCAGGTACTTCGAGCAGGTCTGGCGGGTACCCATGCCCGCGCGTTCGAGGAACTGAATCTTGCAGTACGGCTGCCGGAAGATCTGCTCGATCAGGTCCTTGCTGTAGACGCCCGGCGCCTCGCGCTGCACCCGCTCGCGCACGGTTTCCATCAGCGCCAGGATGTCGGTGATCTGCTGCCGCGTACGCAGCGATGTCTGCTCCACCGCGTCCAGCATGTACAGCACCCAGTCGCCCCAGGCGCCTTCCTCCGTCACCCGCCGCAGGCCATCGTAGTAGGCCGGTTTGTGGTCGATGATGTAGCGCGACAGGTAGAGCACCGGCAGGTTCAACAGCCCCTGGTCCACCAGGTACAGGATGTTCAGGATGCGCCCCGTGCGCCCGTTACCGTCGGGGAAGGGGTGGATGGCCTCGAACTGGTAGTGCACCAGTGCCATCTTCACCAGCACGTCCAGCCCGTCGTCGGCGTGCATGAAGTTTTCAAGATCACGCAGCTTGTCGCGGATGACGGCTTCGCCTTCGGGCGGCGTGTAGATCGTTTCGCCACGGCTGTTGGCGATGCGCGTGCCGGGGGTACGACGCACGCTGAAGTCGGTTTGCTTGATGAGCTGCGCCACCTCGATGAACAGGCCTATGGCCAGCGGCCGTTCCTTGATCTGCCGGAAGCCGTGGTTCAGGGCTTGCCGGTATCGCAGCACCTCCTTGGCTTCGGCGCTGGCGGGTTGGGCCTCGTCCGACGCTGCCTTGAACAGCTCGTCGTTCGTCGTCAGGATGTTTTCTATCTCTGACGAGGCCCGCGCTTCCTGCAGCACCAGGCTGTCGATCAACATGGCCTGGTTGGGCATGCGCTCGGCCATGCCCTTCAG
>Ga0209985_10003464_pt1 | contig 13415 bp, 16 predicted proteins | sample NOAtaG_FD_187305 | JGI IMG/M metagenome (GOLD analysis project Ga0209985, IMG submission 187305) | Freshwater lake microbial communities from Lake Erie, under a cyanobacterial bloom - NOAA_Erie_Diel6S_1000h metaG (SPAdes) (version 2) | ecosystem: Environmental > Aquatic > Freshwater > Lake ...
AGGAGCCGGAGGAGGACACCCCCGAGGACGAGGCTCCGCCCTCGATCCCCGAGGAATTCCTGCTGGATCCGGAGGCCACGGCGATCGACCCCGACCTGCTGCTGTTCGGCGCCGCCAAGGCCAAGAGCGGCGGCAGCGGCAGCCGCGCCGTGGTGTTCAGCGACAGCCGCGGCCGCTACGTGAAGCCGATGCTGCCCCGGGGCCCGGTGAGGCGGATCGCCGTGGACGCCACCCTGCGGGCCGCCGCCCCGTATCAAAAGGCGCGGCGCGAGCGTGAGCCGCATCGCAAGGTGGTGGTGGAGGACGGCGACCTGCGGGCCAAGCAGCTGCAGCGCAAGGCCGGGGCCCTTGTGATCTTCCTGGTGGACGCCAGCGGCTCGATGGCCCTCAACCGGATGCAGAGCGCCAAGGGCGCCGTGATCCGACTGCTCACCGAGGCCTATGAGAACCGCGATGAGGTGGCTCTGATCCCCTTCCGGGGCGATCAGGCCGAGGTGCTGCTGCCCCCCACACGCTCGATCACCGCCGCGCGCCGGCGGCTCGAATCGATGCCCTGCGGCGGCGGCTCGCCCCTGGCCCATGGCCTCACCCAGGCGGCGCGGGTGGGGGCCAATGCCCTGGCCACCGGGGATCTGGGCCAGGTGGTGGTGGTGGCGATCACCGACGGCCGCGGCAACGTGCCCCTGAGCCGCTCGCTCGGTCAGCCGCTGCTGGAGGGAGAGGAGCCGGTGGATCTGCGCGAGGAGGTCAAGGGGGTGGCGGCCCGCTACCGGGCCCTGGGGATCAAGCTGCTGGTGATCGACACCGAGCGCAAGTTCATCGGCAGCGGCATGGGCCGCGAGCTGGCGGAAGCCGCCGGTGGGCGCTACGTCCAGCTGCCCAAGGCCAGTGACCAGGCGATCGCGGCGATCGCCATGGAGGCGATCAGCAGCGTCTGAGGCACCCCCGCCGGCCGGCAGCCATTCCCCCCCCGGGGGAACGTCAGCGCCGGCTGGAGGGCGGCAGCTGGGGCCCGCGCTGCTGCTCGTTGCGATCGGCGGCCGACAGAGGCCGCCCGCGCTGGGGGGGAGGCGGCAGGGCGAACAGATCGGTCAGGCGGCCAGCGACGCCGGTGGGCGGGGTGGAGGACTGGGGACCAGCCGCTGCAGCCGGCGGGCGACCCGCAGACGATCGCGCGGCGGCCGGTCCTGAGCTGGTGGCTCCTGGGGCCGTTGCCGCCCGCGGACGGGCCGGGCCGGCGGCGCCGGGGTAGAGCTCGTCGAAGAAGCGGCCCAGACCGACCGAGACGCTGCGCAGGCCGTCGAGGAAGCGGGGATCGCCGCTGAGCTTCTGGACGTCGCCGCCAACGGCCTCCCAGCGGGCCGTGAGCTGGCGGGCATTGGCCAGGGTGGTGCGCAGATCGGCCAGGGTCCGGGGATTGCCGAGGGCGGCCGTCAGCCGGCGCACGTCACGGGTGGCCTGAACCGCATCGGCGCTGGCGTTATTGAGATTGGACAGGATCGGATCGACCTTGCCAGCCGAACCGTTGAGCTGCCGAACAAGCACCTGGGCCTCGCTGAGGAACTGCTGGCCCTCGCGGGTGAGTTTCTCCGTCTCCTTGGCGGTGGTCTCGAAACTCACCGTCGCCGCCACCATCTTGTCCACCAGCCCCTGGCGATCGGCCTGATCCAGCAGTTTCTGGACCGTGGCGGTGACGGTGTCGAGGGTGGGAGAGGTGACGCCCCGCACCAGATCACCGTTGCAGATCATGCGCTGGCGTGGGCAGCTCTTGGCGGCGGGAGCCGGCAGGCCCGCCGGCAGGGCACGACCACCGCTCAGCAGGGCGACGACCGCATCCCCCCCGAGCAGGGAGCCGGCGGCGACCCGGGCCACCACGGGACGGGCGAGGCGCAGCTGCGGATCGGTGATCTCCAGCTCTGCCACCACAGCCTGGTCGGTGACCCGGATCCGGCGCACCGAGCCCACCACCACGCCGCGGAAGGTGACCGAGGAGCGCTCCGCCAGACCGGCGGCGTCGGTGAAGCTGGCCTGGATGGTCCAGTTGCGGCGCGAGAGGCTGATGCCCTTCAGCCACAGCCAGAGGCCGGCCGCACCAGCCAGAGCGGCCAACAGGGACAACCCCACAAGAGCCTCGCGGACACTGCGTCGCATGGGCTCAGAGCTCGGCCGGCTGCATCGGTCCGCGCAGACTACCCGTGCGGAACTGCTGCACGTATGGATTATCGCTGCGGCGGAACTCCTCGACGCTGCCCTGCCAGCGGAAGCGACCGTCGTAGAGCAGGGCCACCCGCTCGGCGCAGCGCTCGATCGTGCTGAGCACATGGCTGACCACCAGGGTGGAGGCGTGGGCGATCCGGGTGGTGCGGACGATCAGATCCTCGATCCGGGTGCAGGCCACCGGGTCGAGGCCGGCGGTGGGCTCGTCGAACAGCAGCAGGGGCACCCGCTCGCCGTGGTCGGCGGGATCGTCGATCAGGGCGCGGGCAAAACTGACGCGCTTCTGCATGCCCCCGCTCAGTTCGCCGGGCATCCGCTCCTCGATCCCCCCCAGACCCACCGCCTGCAGGGCGACCTGGACACGCCGTCGGATCTCGGCTTCGTCGAGGCGGCTGTAGCGATAAAGCAGAAAGCCGACGTTCTCCCGCACTGTGAGGGAGGCGAGCAGGGCGGGGTTCTGGAACACCAGCCGCACGTCGGGGGGATGGAGCTGATCGAGCCGGAGGTAGGTCTGGGGTTCGCCATGGATCAGCAGGCGGCCGGAGCTGGGCAGCAGCAACCCGGCCAGCAGGCGCAGGATGGTCGATTTGCCGGCTCCGGAGGGTCCGACCACCACCAGCCGTTCCCCGGGGTTGAGGGTCAGATCAACCTGATCGAGCACCGCGCGGCCGCCCCAGCGCATGCTGAGGGAGCGCATCTCGGCCACCGCCGCGGAGGACGGGGTCTGGGGCGTGAGGGTCAGAACCACGGGGTGGAACGGGGTCAGGCCGGGTCGACCACGGGCCGCACGGGGCCGGGGGCCGATTGCATCCTGGCGTTTCCCAGCCCGGGTTTCATCCGTACAGTTCTGGCAGTGTCCGCGGCGTCCTGGCGCCACGCCCTTGCCACCCCGAGGCCCGCAAGCCAGAGAGTCCCGCCGGCCCCGGGCGGACCGCCACAGCCGACCCAGCTGGGTCGGTCGCGGCGACCTGCACCGCCACGACCTGGTGACCCGTTCCCGTCGGGCGGTGCGCTGGCTGCAGCCGGGGCTGGTGGTCAAGCGCTGGGTGCTCACCTCCGGCATCGGCCTGCTGATCGCCCTGCTGGGAGCCGCGATCTGGGCGGATCTGCAACCGATCTACTGGATCCTGGCGACCGTGCGCTGGTCCCTCGGCCAGCTGACCCGGGTGCTGCCCAGCGGCATCACCGGCCCCCTGGTGCTGGTGATCGGCGGCGGCATGATCTGGCTCGGCCAGAGCCGCAGCTTCGGCACGATCCAGCAGGCCCTCGCCCCGGAGAAGGACACGGTCCTGGTGGATGCCCTGGTGGCCCAGCGACGGCTGAACCGCGGTCCGAACATCGTCGCCATCGGTGGTGGCACCGGCCTGTCCACCCTGCTGAGCGGCCTGAAGCGCTACAGCAGCAACATCACGGCGATCGTGACAGTGGCGGATGACGGCGGCAGCAGCGGCGTGCTGCGCCGCGAGCTGGGGGTGCTGCCCCCCGGCGACATCCGCAACTGCCTGGCGGCCCTCTCGACCGAGGAACCGCTGCTGACCCGCCTGTTCCAGTACCGCTTCCGGGCCGGCAGCGGCCTGGAGGGCCACAGTTTCGGCAACCTCTTCCTCTCGGCTCTCACCGCCATCACCGGCAGCCTCGAGGCGGCGATCACGGCCAGCAGCCGGGTGCTGGCGGTGCAAGGCCAGGTGGTGCCGGCCACCAATGCCGATGTGCGCCTGTGGGCCGAGCTGGAGAACGGCGAGCGCATCGAGGGGGAATCGCGCATCGGCAAGGCGACGAGCCCGATCGTGCGGCTCGGCTGCATCCCGGAGCGGCCGCCGGCGGTGCCGCGGGCCCTGGAGGCGATCGCCCACGCCGATCTGATCGTGCTGGGGCCAGGCAGCCTCTACACCTCGCTGCTGCCCAACCTGCTGGTGCCGGAGCTGGTCAGCGCGATCCGGCGCAGTCGGGCGCCGCGGCTGTATGTCTGCAATCTGATGACCCAGCCCGGGGAGACCGATGGCCTCGATGTCACCGGGCACCTGCGGGCGATCGAAGCCCAGCTGGCCAGCCTCGGGGTGGAGGAGCGGCTGTTCGGTGCGGTGCTGGCCCAGGAGAAGCTGGAGGAAACACCGCTGATGGACAGCTACCGGCGGCGCGGTGCCGAACCGGTGCGCTGTGACAGCCGCGGCCTGCGCAGCCAGGGGTATGAGGTGATGCTGGCCCCGCTCCAGGGGGCTCGTCCCTCGGCCACCCTGCGCCACGATCCCCGCAGTGTCGCCCTGGCGGTGATGCGGTTCTACCGCAAGCACATGCGGACGCGCACAGACGGCTGAGCAGACCCGCAGAGCTGATTGGCCGCCAACAAGCAGCAGACGCCGCCAGCCGGCACGAAGACAGCGGCAGCAGGAATCCGGCGGGCGGACACCAGCCGCAACGCGATCCGCGGCGGCCAGGAGCACCCGCCGGCGCCGCGGCGCACCGGTCCAACGCCCCGGACCCAGGCGATCCGTTCAGGCCATGACCCTGTCGCGCATGCTGCGCAGGGAGGCCTTGAGGCGCTGCGTCCAGGTCAGCACGGGCTGCGACTCCAGTGGCAGGGAGGCCCAGGGGGTGCGGGCAACGGCCTGGCGATAGAGGTGACGCATGGGATGAACGCAGTTGTAATTCCACGGCTTCACCAAGCCACCACCACCGGCGAAATGGATGATGGCTGGAGTATCCCGGGCCTGCCGCTCAGCCATGCTCAAGGCCTGATCGCTGGCATCAATGCTGGGATTCAACCCCCACAGATGGGGGCAGGCGTTGAAACGCTCAGACAGGCGAAGCCAACGGCCCTTGAACAGATGATTCAGCACATCCTGATCCCAATGAACGATCTTTTCAGGGTTATCCCTGGCGAAGGCGAGGCCATCGCGCATCACCTCCGCCCGGCGCCATTGCTCGAGGTTGATCAGCAGAACACCTGCATTGAAGTAGCCCATGTCCAAGGGGATTCCCATTCGCCCGCAATGAAGCCCCTGACTATGATCCAGGACCGCCGCCACCGGCGCATTGTCAAGGCTGGCATTCCACAGTGGCCGAAGAGAATCGGCGATCACCATATCTGCATCAAGAAACAGAACCTTGCGGATCGCATGGGGGAGGGCCGCAGGAAAGAGCAGGCGGAAGTAAGTGGCGACAGTGATATGCCCAAAAACTGGGAATCCTTCAAGCAGAGCAGGGTCCACCTGCAACATCGAAAAAGAGGGCAGGAACTCTCCGAGACAAGCCACAAAGCGGGCCCTCTCACCGGGATCAAGCTCACCATGGACGATGTAGACACTGATATCAGGTTCAGGGTTATGATCCCGAAACGTTCGCAGCATGGCGGCACAATGCCGCAGATAGTTGTCGTCAGTCGTACAGACAATGATCATCGGGTTGGAAAGCAGAGGCCTGCAGCAACAGACCAGTAGCGGACAGTTGACTCCACTCTAGCCGAAGCAGGCAAATGCACACACCAGGGTCAAGTGCCAGTAGTGACTGACAGCGCGATTCAGCACATCTGAGCCGGGCAACATGATGGATCGCCAGCGACCTGGGGGATGGCTGGACATGCGCAGACACAACATCAGGCCCGCAGGCTGATCGGCAGCACGGCCGGGTTGCGGGCCCCGGGGGTCTGCGCGCCTGAACAGACCATCACTCAGACAGCGCCGGGGCCAACCGGACCACGATCGGTTTGAGCCGGCACTTGAGCTGAAAGATCATGGCCTGCCAGGGACTGGGGGCAGTCGCAGCTGTGGGCGGCAGACGCTGAGCCAGCACCTCAGCGAGATCAAGGCCGCACAACTCGACCAGGGTAACCAGTTGCTCGGTGGGGAGATAGCGCATCACCCCGTTCAACTCCTGCTCACTCAGGCCGGGCTTCATCTGGTTGTGGAAATAGGCGACAGCAGCATCAAAAAGATCAGGAAACGACGCTCGCATCCAGGCGGTTGTGGCGGCCTTCATCTGACCGCCGGACTCGCGATACACAGGGTCAAGACTGTCCTGGCCGGGATGGGTGCGCACCACGACGGAAGCCGCCGGCCGATACACCAGAGGACCCAGCTCGCGCAGAAAGAGGGGAAATGTACGATCATTGTCATAGGGATTTCCGCTGGCCAGCGCGCTCTCCAGAGCCTGCCAGCAACAGCGCGTATCACCCACAAAAGTGGAGTAATGGAAACTGCTGTCGAGAAGATGAATTAACAGGTTCTGAACCCGGGTCAGGCTGATGACCTCACGACTGAAATCAAAGCCACTGGCCGCCCACACCCTGGGGGCCTTGTAGGAGGAAACGTGCGGATGGCGGGGGCTGTTCGCCTCGACAAAATGAGAGAAGACGGCAACGGCATGGCCCTGCCTCAAAGCCTCGAGCGATGCGTCAACGTGATCCGGCAGCCACCAGTCATCATCGTGGAGGATCGCGATGAACGGAGAATCGACAGACGGCTTGAGGCTGGGAAGGTGCTCCGTGATCGGCCGCGGAGGATCCTGATAGAAATACTCGATCGGCAATGACGGATAGCGGCTGCAGACGGCTTCGGAAGCCCTGTTGCCGCCGTTCTCAGAAACAATCACCTTGGCGATCAGATCCGCTCGCGTCTGACGGGAGAGCGAAAGCAGCGCCTGTTCGAGCATTTCCGGCCGATTGCAGGTGCAGACAACAACAGTCAGCATCAGCAGAAGCGGCCGTCGGGAATGGCTGACTCTACCGATGCCGGGCCATGCTTCCCCCCCCCCCGCCAGCCCGCTGCGGACAGCCCCCCCCCCCCCGGGCGCGGGCCCCGCGCCTGGCCCGTCACAGGCTGGACGCAGGCCAGCTCTGCGGCAGGGACAGGGCTGCAGGGGCAACGGTGGCGCTGTCGGTGAAGCGGTCGGCAGACCAGGCGGATGGCAGGCCCTCCCAGCACCACTGCGGCGCTGACTGCGGCGCTGGCCGCCGCGCACGACCGCACCCACAGGCTCCGGCAGGCGGGACTGTCGGGACGCCGACGGCAGCGATGCCTCAGACCGACCCGCCACACCGGTTCTGATCCACCCGGTTCACGCGCTCGGCGCGACGGCCAGCGGCGACAGCGATGCGCCCAGCGGCAGGGGAAGGGAAAGCGATCGGGGTTAAAATGGAAGATTCGCCGTCAATGATGGCCGGTCTGGATGCGTCAGTTCACGCCATTGGCTTCCGGACTCGGCTCACGCCATTCGTTCACATCGTCCGTCCATTCCATCGGTTCACGCGTTGATATTCTCATCGATTGCCAACATCATTGCCCCAACCAACGACACAGCTATCGCCAAGGGCATCAAGATGGTCGTCAGCCTGAGGATCGGCTGACATGATCAATCGCCGCGCCTTGATCAGCGGACTCAGTCGTCGCCTCAATCGCCGAGCTCTGGCAGAGACCGAGGCGATTCGGCGCCGGGTGCTGCCCAGCCGCACGACCCGGATCCTGCAGTTGTATCAACAGCAGCTGACGCCCGACCAACAGGTCAACATCGACGCGGATTCCGGAATCGACGACCTGGCCTATGCCATCCCTCATTACGACTTCCTACGCGATGCCCCAGCGCTTCGGCACGCCAGCCAGCTCTGCCGCCAGAGAGTTCAGCTGCCCCTGTTCGCCTGTCTCTACTGGCTGAACAACCCGAGTTTACAGATCCGTTTCCCACTGGCCCTGCGCACGCCGGCCTTTATCCGCTGGTGGCGAACACAGGCACCACCCCACCTGCTGGAAGCCGACCGCCAGCTGGAGGCGAGCCAGCACGAGCAGCGGGAGCTCAGGCCCTTCGGTGTCAATCTGATCGGCCATGCCTTCAATGTCTTCGGCCTCGGCGAATACGTGCGGATGATGGCGCGGGCGCTGCAAGCGGCCGAGATTCCGTATGTCGTGGTCAATGTTCCGGTGGCCAATGGATCCTCAGATCACGACCGGTTGCTCGAAGACAAAATCCTGCCCGACGACCAACCACTTCCCTATGCCTTCAACCTCTTCTGCATGACCGCCGACAGCCATCTGCAGCAGGTGGTGCTGCACAGACGGGCAGCGGATGCGGGCATCTATTCGATCGCCACCTGGTTCTGGGAAATGGAGGAGTGGCCTGTTGCGCTCACCAACAGCCTGGACCTGGCGGATGAATACTGGCCCTGCACCGCCATCATCCGCCAGGCCCTGGAGAGTGCCCGCCAGCGACGGACCCGCTCCGGCATCAGCAGCAACGACACGCCTCCGATCGTGCCGATGCCGGTGGTGATGGACCTCGGCGGCGGCTCGGAGCTCCAGACCCTGGCGGAGCATCGCCAGCAGACGCGCGCTGACTACGGCCTCGATCCGGAGGCCGTGATCTTCAGCTTCGTCTTCGACCTCAACTCCACCATCGCCCGCAAGAACCCCCAGGCTGTGCTCAGCAGCTTCCAGCGGGCCTTTGCAGGCAGCAACGAAGCCGCAGCCAAGGTGGGGCTGCTGATCAAGACATTCCCGCCCCACACCCCGGAACCGCTGTGGGAGAGCCTCAAGCAGGCGGCGGCCAACGATCCGCGCATCACGATCGTCGAAGCCGATCTCGAACGCCGATCGCTGCTGGCCTTGTTTGCCTGCTGTGATGTCTTTGTGTCACTGCATCGCAGCGAGGGACTGGGGATGGGCCTGGCCGAAGCGCTGCAGCTGGGCCTCGATGTGATCGCCACGAACTATGGCGGCAACACCGATTTCTGCACCGGCCCCCTGGCCCATCCCATCCCCTATCGCCTGGTTCCGGTTCAGCCGGGAGAGTATCCCCACTCTCAGGGCATGGTCTGGGCCGATCCCGATCTGGAGGCGGCCACCGCGACCATGCAGCGGGTGGCGCAGCTGCGACACGACCGGGGGCCCGTTCCGGAGGCCGTGCAGGAGCACTACCGGCAGCAGTTCTCCGCAGCGAGGGCGGGTGCCGCCTACCGCCGACGCCTGGAGCAGCTGTGGCAGCAACGCCAGGCGATCCAGGCGGAATGAAGCGCTGGCGCCACTCCGCCCCTCGGCTCAGTAGGCGTCCTGCATCTCGTAGAAATCGGGCTGGACGTAGTCCTTGCGCAGGGGCCAGCCCTTCCAGTCCTCCGGCATCAGCAGACGCTTGGGATGGGGATGCCCCTCGTAGACGATGCCGAACATGTCGAAGGTTTCGCGCTCCTGCCAGTCGGCGCCGCGGAACAGTCCATACAGGCTGGGAACCTGCAGGGAACCATCGCGGGGCAGAAACACCTTGAGGCGCACTTCCTCCGGTCGGGCATCGGCCGGGAGCGCCGAACCGCTGCCAGCCGGAGCGCCAGCGGGCGCGACGCGATCGGCCAGGGCAGCCAACTTGACCAGGTGATAGAAGCTGACCAGGCGTCCGCCGGGCCCCTCGTCGTAGCCCCCCTGGCACTGGAGATAGTCGAAACCGGTGGCCTTGAGAGCCGTGGCCACGAGCGGCAGGAACAGCGCCTCAACCCCGAGGACCTCGACGCCGAGGTGATCGGCCGGGAGCACCTGGTGCTCAAAGCCTTGGGAGCTCAGCCACGCACTGACGGGGCCGGGTGCCGGGGGCGCCTCAATCGCGGCGGCGGGCTGGGCGGGGGTGTCCTCAGGCATCGGTGGAAGAAGCGGCGGGGGCGGCAGGCTCGGCCTGGGTCGATGGTGCGGCGGCCGTCATCGGCAGACCCGCGGCAGCCGCCAGGGCAGCCTGCTGGGTCTCTGCCCGCAGGTAGCGGCCATCGACGATCGGCTCAACGGGCCGCAGGCTGTGGGGAACGGTGAAATAACGGTGGGTGGGCAGACGCTGCCCCCGCTCCGCCAGCCGTTCGTCACCCACCTTCTTGCGCAGCTTGATCACCGCGTCGAAGATCGCCTCCGGCCGGGGCGGACAGCCGGGCAGATAGAGATCCACCGGGATCAGCTTGTCGACGCCGCGCACGGCGGTGGTGGAGTCGGCGGAGAACATGCCGCCGGTGATCGTGCAGGCCCCCATGGCGATCACATACTTGGGCTCAGGCATCTGCTCGTACAGACGCACGAGGGCGGGGGCCATCTTCATGGTCACCGTTCCGGCCACGATCAGCAGATCCGCCTGGCGCGGACTGGAGCGCGGCACCAGGCCGAAGCGGTCGAAGTCGAAGCGGGAGCCGATCAGGGCGGCGAACTCGATGAAACAGCAGGCCGTGCCATAGAGCAGCGGCCAGAGGCTGCTCAGGCGAGCCCAGTTGTGCAGGTCATCGAGGCTGGTGAGAATCACATTCTCCGATAGATCGGAGGTGACCTGGGGAGCGCCGACGGGAGCGCAGCTGGCCGCGCGCAGATCGCGCAGGGCGGCGACGGAGGGGGATTCGGAAGGAGTGAGTGTCATGGTGCGGTTCAGCTCCACTCAAGCGCGCCCTTGCGCCAGGCATAGGCCAGGGCGATCACCAGGATGAAAATGAAGATCAGGGCCTCGACGAAGGCCAACAGGCCCAGTCGATGGAAGGCGACAGCCCAAGGATAGAGAAACACGGTCTCGACATCGAAGATGACGAAGACCAGGGCGAACATGTAATAACGGATGTTGAACTGAATCCAGGCTCCGCCGATCGGCTCCATGCCGGATTCATAGGTGAGCTCCCGCTCGCCCTGACGACTCTTCGGTGACAGCAGTTTGTTGGCCACCAGCGCCAGCACCGGTACCGCTGCCGAGATCAGCAGGAAACCGAGGAAGGCGTCGTAGCCGGAGAGCACGAACATGCGGAGCGGGCCCAGGCAGGCGCGCAGTCTGGCATCCATGCCTGGCGGCTGGGGGTGCGCGGACGAAGGCCCCGGGGGGCAGGGGCGGCATCGATAGAGTTCGCCCACCCCTGCCCGGTCACTGGATGAGCAGCGACGCTCCCTTGGACACCGCCGGCGCCAGCGCCGAACCGGCCCCCGATCCGGCCGCGGATCCAGGCCTCGACTCGACAGCCGAGCCGACCGCGGACGCCGCCCCTGAGGCGAGCCCGGCGGATGAGCCGACGGACGACCCGGCGGACCACCGCTTCGAATGCCGCAGCTGCGGATACGTCTATGACCCCGAGGAGGGCGTGCGGAAGCTCGGGATCATGCCCGGCACCCCGTTCACCGATCTCGATGTGGTGTCCTTCCGCTGTCCGGTGTGCCGCAGCAAGGTGGGGGCCTTCCAGGACATCGGCCCCCGCAACAAACCCAGCGGATTCGAGGAGAACCTCGACTTCGGCTTCGGGGTCAACCGGCTCACCCCCGGCCAGAAGAACGTGCTGATCTTCAGTGCCTTCGCCCTGGCCATCGCCTTCTTCCTTTCCCTGTACTCCCTGCGCTGATGCTGCCCCCGTCCCTGCGACGCCTGCTCGCGTCCCTTCTGCCGGTCGCCCTGACGGTCGTGCTCAGCTTCGGCCTCGGCGGCTGCGTCACCACCGGCCTGCCGGCCACCACCGCCAGCCCCTGGCAGGCGGTCCCCCTGGCCACCCGCTCCAACCCCCTCGATGTCGCCTTCACCGATGCCGACCACGGCTTCCTGGTGGGCAGCAACCGCCTGATCCTCGAAACCTCCGATGGCGGCGCCAGCTGGCAGGAGCGGGCGCTCGAGCTGCCCGAGGAAGAGAACTTCCGTCTGATCAGCATCGACTTCAAGGGCCGTGAAGGCTGGATCGTCGGCCAGCCGGGCCTGCTGCTGCACAGCACCGACGCCGGCCAGAACTGGAGTCGGCTGTTCCTGGACACGAAGCTGCCCGGTGAGCCCTACCTGGTGACAGCTCTCGGGCCGAAGACGGCGGAGCTGGCCACCAATGTGGGAGCGATCTACCGCACCGACGACGCCGGCTCGAGCTGGCAGTCGCTGGTGACAGACGCCGCCGGCGCGGTGCGCGACCTGCGCCGCGCCGGCGATGGCAGCTACGTGAGCGTCAGCAGCCTGGGCAACTTCTTCGCGACCTGGTCCCCCGGGCAGCCCACCTGGCAAGTGCACCAGCGGGTGAGCAGCCAACGGCTGCAAGCCATGGGCTTCCAGCCCGACGGGCGCCTGTGGATGGTGGCCCGTGGGGCCCAGCTGCGCTTCAACCCCGATGCCGGCAATCCCGAGGACTGGGGCAAGGCCGTGATCCCGATCACCAACGGCTTCGGCTATCTCGACCTGGCCTGGGACCCGCGCGGCGGCATCTGGAGCGGTGGCGGCAGCGGCACCCTGATCAGCAGCGCCGACGGCGGCAGCAGCTGGACCCGGGATCCGGTGGGCGCCGAGCAGCCCTCCAATTTCACCCGCATCAGCTTCCTGCCGGATGGCAAGGGCTTCGTGCTGGGTGAGCGCGGAACCCTGCTGCGCTGGGTGGGCTGATCCCACGGGCGATGCCGGGACGCTCCGCCGGGCTCTGCGTCCCTGTGTAACCAACCCCGCGGCCACCGGGCCGTGGGGGCTCCCCGCCCCCTAGGATCGCCGAGCTGAACGCTTCCTGCCATGGCCGCCGGCTCTACCGGAGAACGCCCGTTCTTCGAAATCATCACGAGCATCCGCTACTGGGTCATCCACGCAGTGACCCTGCCCGCCATCTTCCTGGCCGGCTTCCTGTTCGTGTCCACGGGCCTCGCCTACGACGCCTTCGGCACGCCGCGGCCCGATGCCTACTTCCAGGCCCAGGAGGCCAAGGCTCCTGTCGTGAGCCAGCGTTACGACGCCAAGAGCCAGCTTGACCAGCGCCTGAAATAAGCCATGACCCAGACCCCAGCCCCCACCACGCCGCGCAACTACCCGATCTTCACGGTGCGCTGGCTGTCCGTCCACGCCCTCGGCATCCCCACGGTCTTCTTCCTGGGAGCCTTGGCCGCCATGCAGTTCGTTCGCCGCTGAGACCATGGGCCTGCAACGCAACCAGAACCCCAACAACCTGCCGGTTGAACTGAACCGCACCAGCCTCTATCTGGGCCTGCTGTTCATCTTCGTGATCGGCGTGCTGTTCACCAGCTACTTCTTCAACTGAGCGGGAGACTTCCATCATGAGTGGCAAGAAATCCAATCTGCCTGACGGCCGGATCCCTGATCGCCTCCCCGATGGCCGCCCTGCGGTCGCCTGGAAGAGCCGCTGGACCGAGGGTGTTCTTCCCCTCTGGCTGGTGGCCACTGCCGGCGGCATGGCGGTGATCTTTGTTGTCGGTCTGTTCTTCTACGGCTCCTACGTCGGCGTGGGTTCGGCCTGAGTCGATCCCCTC
>Ga0209985_10003466_pt1 | contig 13413 bp, 20 predicted proteins | sample NOAtaG_FD_187305 | JGI IMG/M metagenome (GOLD analysis project Ga0209985, IMG submission 187305) | Freshwater lake microbial communities from Lake Erie, under a cyanobacterial bloom - NOAA_Erie_Diel6S_1000h metaG (SPAdes) (version 2) | ecosystem: Environmental > Aquatic > Freshwater > Lake ...
CGAATACGGTAGAAACTTAACCCGGGAATGCCAACTCTGTTGTCCTGAAGCAATTGCGGGCTTTGGCTGATTCTGTCCAAAGCGGCTGTGACATCGTCGAGATACTTATCCGCAACTTTTCTTCCCTACTCTTTGACCGAATGGCGTTCAATCTGCCGCAGATCTTCGATCGCACGTCGGGTCAGAGCGAGGCGTACCTTGCTGCGTGACCGTTTCACTGGCCGGCCTTCTTCAGAAGTTGCCGCAGGTCTCCCTGCCATGCAACCGTCCTTCCGGCAACAGCATCCTGGTAACCATCAAGAATCGCATCGCGAATCTGTGCCGCTTCTATCCGCTCTTTTTTCTCCCTGAGCACTTGACGGACGAACTCACTGGGAGTGGCGTACAGCGTACCGTCACCGCAGTTGCTGTCGATAAACGAACGAAGTTCATCAGTCAGTGACAGATTCAGTGTGCTGCCCAACTTGCCTGCTCCCAAAAAACGCACCGCGACAAATAAGCGCGGCAGTTTACTCGGAGCATTGTTTGATGTCAAATTTTGCCAAGAGCCTGAGCAGTTGTCCTCGGGGGAAGGTGGATGGTGCAAATGCTGCGCGTCATGTTTTAGCCCACCGCGAGAATGCCGCCACTCCATTTTCCGCTCGTCGCGCATCCTCAATTTCTCCCCACGCTTATCCAGCGGTACCGGAAATCAGGCGTGTGAGTGCCGGATAGTCGCTGAGCGTCGAGCGAGTTGAATTTGATGGCACAGCGAACGATGGTCTTTTCCTGACGCGCAGTTCGCGGGGTCTGGCGACTCATGAACGGCCTCCTTTCTGCAGCCTGAAGTACAGGAATCCGTTGATATGAGTGCCGGTCACGAGGATGGTTCCGGCAAGGGAAGGCGGAAATCCTCCGGCAGCGTGATGGGTTGCGGGCACGTTCGGTGAGTCCGCCTTCGTGGTTGGCCTGCATCCGCCACGCGATGCGTTTGATGAGTCTGCGAATGGCGGCAGCGAAGACTCGGGAGGGCGAGGCTCCTGCCGAGCCTTTGAACACTGCTCTGCGTGACACGCTGTTGCAAATATTCTTGCGGAGCAACAGGGATGCGGCTCAGCAGGAGCTTCGCCCTCCCGCTACGTCCCCCGGCCAGAACAGAAATGCGACCAGGCCCACCGTTTGCGTTCGGGCGAAACGGTCTCCATAGTCGCTCTCCGGGTGCGTTCTGTTGCTGGACAGGTGTGGGCTGTCAGGCAAAGACAGCCCCTCTGCCTCGAGAACTACCCGGTCCGACCTGGAGATGACGGAAAAAGGGTGGCGGGGGAGACGGGGTGTTAACGGCAGGACGGGGGCGTGCTGTCAATTCAGAGTGGTGTGCAGCGTGGCAGAATGGAATAGTATCTGCGAGACGTGTAATCTGAGACGGAAACGAAGGGGGCCCGTTCGAAGACGGTAATACTAATGCTGAAATGACGCAGGGATCAGTGATGACTCTCTGTATCAGAGCGGAGGTGATAATTGGAATCGGTCTATTTGGAAACGTCAGTGGTGAGCTATCTTCGTCAAAGACAAGGCTCAAACGTCGTGGCTGCAGCGCGGCAGGTGCTGACACACCGATGGTGGCGGGACGAGAAGAAAAAGTTTGCGATCTATTCTTCACAGTTTGTCATGGACGAGGCGTCAGCGGGGAACGCAGAACTCGCAGCCGAGCGCCTGCGATTGCTCGAAAATATTCCCCTTCTGCCACTTGATCAGCTGGTTGCGGAAATTGCTGAAGAAATCATGAATCGCGCTGTTCTTCCGGAAAAAGCTCGAACGGATGCACTTCATATCGCAGTTGCTGTGCGCCATCGAGTACAATACCTGCTGACATGGAACTGCCGGCACATCGCCAATGCGCGGATCACGCCTCGACTTCGAAACGTGATTGCAGACCCTGGACTGCAACTTCCTGTCATCTGCACTCCAGAGGAGTTACTTTCTGATGACTCTCATGACGACAATGACTGATCTTGTATTGGATGAAATCCATGAAACGAGGAGAAAGATCTCCGAGCGTTTTGGTGGCGATCTGCGGGCAATCGTAGAGGATGCTCGGCAGCGTCAGGCGGCATCGGGGCACACGACAAGTGCGCCCGATTGGCAGATCACTTTGACGGCAGGCAGCGACTCAAGCGGTCCGGCAGAAAGTTCAGAAACTCGGTCTGTTGCAACCCACGTTTCAACCCCCTGATCGCTGTCCGTTGCGGCAGGCTAAGCTCAGCCGCCTGTGGCTTCGTTGACAACGATCAGAACCTCGGCGGTCAAATACCTGATTGGCAGCCCACACAGACATCTTCAGCATATGTTTATCCCCACATCATTCCGCGTCGATGATCGCGAAACGCTGCTTGCGTTCATGGGACGGTACGGCTTTGCCACGCTTGTGAGCACCTGTCATGGCGCACTATCTGCGACCCATGTGCCGCTTATAGTCGATCACGAAAACGAACGTCTTCTGGGCCACTTCGCGCGCGGCAATCCACAGTGGGAAGGCTTTGGCGATACCGAGGCCCTCGCGATCTTTATGGGGCCGCATGCCTACGTATCACCGACGTGGTACGCCACCGGACCAGCAGTCCCAACGTGGAACTACGCTGTTGTGCATGTATACGGCGTGCCTCGCCTTCTGTCGGCAGACGAGACCCGCCAGGTTGTTGATTTGACCGTTCGCAAATATGAGTCCGGTCGGCAGTCCCCGTGGTCGAACGATCTGCCGGATGACTTTCGCCAGCGGCTGCTGGCTGGCGTTATCGGATTCGAGATACCGTTAACTCGTATCGAGGGCAAATACAAACTGGGCCAGAACAGGTCGGCGGCAGATCAGACGGGAATGCTCAATGGGCTACACAATGATGGCGTCGAATCACGGTTGCTGGCAGAATTCATCGAACACACTCTGGCCGATGCGTCTCGTGCCGAACCAGGCGATGCAGCGGACTCGCGATAGATTCCGGTAGCGTGGTTAATTCCTGGTCGCGAGCCGCTGATCGCCACCGTTCACAAGGGTACTCGTACTCAGTGCAACGGTACTCGTACTCGAAAGGATCGCTGATGCCAGAGCCGACTTTCGATAATGAACGCCTCGACGTGGATCGGGTCTCGATCGAGCACGTTGCGTTCTCTTATCAAACCGCAAAATCCCTCGGCGGTTCGAATTGACACACTCGGGATCAATGGCTGCGTGCGGCGCAATCAATTCCACTGAACATTGCGGAAGGCAATGGTAAACAAAGCCTCAAGGACAAGAATCGATTCCTTGAAATTGCTCGAGGGTCGGCCCTTGAATTTGCAGCGATTAATCCTGACGAAAAAAAGCAATGAACCGAAGTGCTGGAAAAGCCTCGAATTGATGGCAGCATCATTCGCTCGCACGCGGCTACAGCAGTCGCTACGAATGTGCCAACAGCCCACGTTCCCAAGCAAATCCCGCGATTCACACGCCTGTCGATCCTGTCCTTCCACGCGAGTGCCAGACACTGCTTGTCCTCGTTGATCGCCAGGAAAAAACGCACTCCGTGCTTCTTCGGGAACGGCCGATCGTTCGCAGAGTTCGCGTACACCACGTGGAATGCGAGCCTGCGGAATCCTGTTAACTCACCCCCAACTTTCCGCAGCCGTCTCGCTGGCGCCCCCGGAGAAGACGGGCTGTTCACTTTTCGCGGCTGTTTACCGGAGAGTGTGAGAGTTCGAGACTTTTATTTTTGGGGTGTCGGGAGAGACCTGAGGGTCTCTTTCGGGGGCGCAGTTGTTTTTACTGCGGACTGAGAGTTGCCGGCGGGTGGGTGTGGGGGCTGGAGATTTCCTAAAATGCTGGCCAACGCTGCCAGCAAAACGCGTATCGCACAGAACCCGGTTTGACTCGCTCCGGGGCTCACGGGTACCATTATTCGATTGAAAGGAAACCACCTATGCCCACATCACTCGATCAGCTTCACAGTTTTCAGGCCTACGCAACCGCCAGGCTTCAGACAGGTGGTGCCCAACTTGAACTTGATGATCTGCTGGATGAATGGAAAAGCCAGCATACTGAATATCAAACAGGTCCCGACGATGCTCTGGCGGTGAGTGCATCCCTGCGTGACATTGAACGGGGCGAACGCGGAGCACTGGTCGAAGATGTGATTGCCGACCTGAAAACCAGGTATCACGTGGCTGAGGCCAAATGACAGATTATCAGATCCGGATCCTGCCACGAGCCATTCAGGACCTCGAGGCGATTACCAGCTGGATACACGCTCATTCACCTCGCGGTGCTCTCGCCCTCGTGCTGGCGTTTGAGGCCGCTGTCACCCGACTGAAACGATCACCAGAGGCATATTCGCTCGCCCCGGAATCGGATCACTGCGGGATGCCGTTGAGGCAGGTGTTTTTTCGAACCCGCAAGGGCAACACATACCGAATGGTCATACTGATACGCGATCAGGAAGTGCAGATACTGCGTATCCGCGGTCCCGGACAGCCACCATTGTTTCCGGATGAATTGGCCTCCGGCGAAACGTAGTCCAGGCAATTTTCCGAGGACTTGCGGGTGCAGATCGCGTTGCGGACTGGTGTGCCTTCCTGACGAGCGGCAGCACGCCTGGGGGGAGTCCGCCTGCGTGGTTGGACTGCATCCGACACGCGATGCGTTTGATGAGCCACCAGGCACTCTCAACCGTGCCGACCATTGAGCCTGGTTTGCGGAGGAACATCAAATCGACTGGCCGAGAGTTCCGGAGAGATTGGCGAGGTCAGAACCTCGCGTTCGAGCAACCTGCGAATGGCGGCGGCAAAGAGTGCGGCCAGTTCAGATCGCGGGGCGGAATTCGTGCGTTCGGGCGAAACGGTCTCCATAGTCGCTCTCCGGGGTGCGTTCTGTTGCTGCACAGGTGTGGGCTGTCAGCCAAGACAGTCCCTCTGTCTGGAGAGCTACCCGGTCCGACCCGGAGATGACGGAAAAAGGGTGGCGGGGTAGACGGGTTGTTAACTTTGTGGCAGGGGTACGTTGGCCTCGGAAATCCGAGGCGGGCTGCAGTTGACTTCGGATGCAGGTGTCGCTTAGCGGCGATTGAATGCGGGCCACAGCGATGGTCCGCCCGACAGCCTGCACCCAATCAATCCGCTCACGCCACACCTGCTCCAACTCGTTCATGGACAACCTCATCACGGGAAATCTGGAAACCGGAGGACACCGGGCTCCGGGCTGCAGACTCTGACAAGAATGGATTTGTCGGACGCTTACGCCGGCCCAGCCGCGTAGATCGTCTCGTGCTGGCGCCGTGCCACTGCTGCTGGCACGGCTTTATGGAAGTTCCATAGCGCACCTAAATTGGCTGCGAGCTTTATTGAATGGTGCGGTCGACGGTTGCCAGAAGTTTCCAGTTCGCTTTTCAGGATGTCCTGCCAGGAAGAATTCCGGGGCTGTCGGACCAATTCCTTCAGTAACACTGGTCCGACACTGACGACCTGAGAATGCCAGTCCTCTGACAGACATGACGATCGATTCGATAATCCGATCGTCCACGAGATGGGCGGCAAATTCACTTTTTTGAATTACTTTCACCAGTTCTTCCCCGGTTGCTCACGGTCTTCAATCCAAAGCCAGTTTGGGTATGGGAAACGTCTGGGCTTTACTCGTGGCTCTGGAACCTGAGGATCATCCTGTGTTTCTGGAATCGCCGGGCTCGAGGGACGCGGTAGAGGTGTCACATCGATGACCGGCGGGTACTTGGGTAAAGACCAGGGGGACGGCTCCCCTGCAACTCTCGGTCTGCCCTCCCATGGTCTTCTGACAGGGGGTTGATTCAGGATACGAGGCTCAAGAACAATTCCCGGTGGTGTGCCGCGTTGGGGAATGTCATAGCCGCGACTATCCCTGGCGAACACCAGTTCTCGGGTTGCGGGATCAAAAAAAAACCTTGCGATGTCCCAGTCGCCCTGTGGGTTGGTCGCATAGACGACGAACGTGTCGATGCTGTCACAGTTGTCTGGGGCGGGAATGTAAAGCATAAGTTGGGAGTCGTGGTCGTAGTCGAAATAGCCGAACTCCGGTCCGTCCACCCAGACCACTTCAGATTGCGCTGCAGGCAGATAATCGCTTGTGAAAGCATCAAACCGATCACAGGTCGGATCGACTATGACAATTGCTGTTGACGTTGCCGGAAGTTTTGGTTCTTCAGCGCATGCGATTGGCAGGCACAAATCTTTTAAGAATAAAAGGTATGTCAGCAGAGCAGCGTATTTGAACATTCCTGAAGGCATCTGAGTTTCTCCGGCAAGGTACATTTGAAGGAGCGGCCGCTTTGAAGTAGCCAGTGCCAGACCGCGTTGACGCCCTGCAGCGATCATACACAAATCTGCCAAGTTCGTTCAGAGTGACTGCTGCGAGAGTTCGCTGTGTTGAACGGGATTGCTGAGCACGGCGGGGTGCCCGTCGATGTCTGCCACGATGCTACCGGGCAACCGAGAAACAAATGGCTGTTGAATCTTCGTCGGAGGACCAGATTCCGGTTAACGACGCCGAAGCCCACAAAGCCCACGGTGGCCAAGCAAGTTTTTTTTATACTTCTGATGGTATCCTTGGTCAAGTCAAGGATTTCTGCCGATGGGATGTTTTTTCGAGATGCGGGCCAACTGATTCGGTGGCACCAGGATTGTCACCGTCCTGCACTTTCTGGCATCTCTGTATGACATTGAACCGCGAGACTGCCGCAGGAAACGTAACCGTTCACAGTTTCAGGATTCATCTTTGAAAATGGAGAAGAATGTGCGATACGTCGTGCACGACACGGATGTCGGACATACCTCTGGAATTGTTGAATGAGTTGACGCCTGCAGGGCGGGCGTTGGTCAAAATGCTGTGCGCGCGTATCAGGAGCAGGATCAGATCATTGCATCACAGCAAAAGCGAATCGAGGAACTCGAGCGACGAGTTGGCATGAACTTGGGCAATTCCTCGCTGCCAACGACAAACCGGCACCCAAACTGATCCCGCAAAACTGACAGCTCGGTGCACGGCGACAACAGCAGAGAATCGCACAGACACTGGACTGAAAAGCTCCCATCATCTGTGAAATCTGTGGTCCAGATCGGAATCCCTTGTTTTAATCACAGCTCACGCCGATTGCACAGATACGCGACCGAGCCTGTGATCTGGAATCTGTTCCAAAACGGGCTGATTCATGATACACGCAGAACTCTAAGGCCCGCCTGACCAGCCACATTCCGATGCGAAGCCCGCACGCCCGACGATCCTGTGTTTCCGCGTGAGTACCGGGTGCTGGGCGTCTCAGATGATCGCCTGTGAAGAGTACATTCCGTGCTGATTCAGGAATGGCGGCCAGTTCGCACAGTTGGCGTACACTACGCGGAACTGAGCCTCTGGGTCTGTTAACTCACCCGCACTTTCCGCAACTGTCTTCCTCGCGCCCCCGGAGAAGACGGGCTGTTCACTTTTCGCGGCTGTTGACCGGAGAGTGTGAGAGTTCGAGACTTTTTTTTGGGGGGTGCCGGGAGAGACCTGAGGGTCTCTTTCGGGGGCGCAGTTGTTTTTTCTGCGGACTGAGAGTTGCCGGCGGGTGGGTGCGGGGGCCGGAAAGTGGCGAAAATACTGGGAAAAGTGGCCGGGAAACGAAAAACGCCGAGAGCAGTCACTCTCGGCGTTTTGGCGTTTGGTACTGGGTTTTGTTTTTCCGCAGAACAACAAAAAGCTCCTCCGGTAGGAACCCTCTTCGTAACAATGCGCGCTGCTTTTCGATGGAGGAGATCGACGTAAGCTGCTGCGAGCATATGACTTAAGGATTTCGGAGAGTGTTAAAGCTGTGCTGAAAAGCAGAGCGACCCACTTCGAACTATTCAAGACGCAATTAACAGCCGGAGAGAAAAGCTGTTAACTGGCGGGTTGTTTTTCCGCAGGCTCACCAAATCGACCGGCTTGTTAACAGGTGGCGCGATAGATGGGCGGGGATCAGCACCAGAACCATGCGTGGTATGGCGTCCGAATGCCCGCCGTATTTTGTCGAAAAACACGCGCAGACCGAATCGGATTCCAACTCAGGACACGCGCTCATGAGTCGTTTGGCGTAGAAGCGTCGGTGGCTCAGGATGCGGTTACCTCCACACTTAGCGAAATCGCGTTTGTGATCGATTTTAATACGCCACCTGATGAAGTTCCACCAACTTGGAAAATCAAAAGATGTCGCCTCGGTTGACAATGCCTGACGACCGGGTGAAACCGATTCAGAATTCTCTGCGATGGAGTCACCATAGCGTTCCCATGAGCTTGCTGATCAACTGGTGCCAGCAATCTCATAATCGATCCAGCGGGCTCTTGACTCCCAATGGTCCGGACTGCAACACATGCGTGTAAATCATGGTCGTGCTGACATCGGCGTGACCGAGTAATTCCTGAACAGTTCGAATATCAGCCCCGGACTGCAGGAGATGCGTGGCGAAGCTGTGGCGAAATGTGTGAGGCGTCACCCGTTTGTGGATTCCGGATTCCTCGACTGCGCGATGCAGAGCACTTTGAAAAACACTCTCGTGCATATGGTGTCGATGAATGGCCCCGTCGTGCGGATCAACAGACATTTTCGAGGCGGGAAAGAGGAACTGCCATTCGAACTGATATGCGGCGCTGGGAGCCTTGCGTGCGAACGCATAGGGAAGCCAGACAGAACCGAAACCGTCTGCAAGATCTGCATCATGTAATCGCCGAACCATCTCCTTCTGTGCAAGTAGATCTGCAATCACGGATTCCGGCAGCACCGTCACTCGATCCTTCGCTCCCTTGCCATCACGGACGATCAGTTGCCGAGCTTCAATGTCAACATCTTTGACTCGCAAACGCAAACCCTCATAATGACGCAGCCCCCCGCCGTACAGAATTCGAGCAAACAACAGATCTCGACCTTTGAGGTGCCGAAAAATGGTCGTCACTTCTGACGTGGTCAGGACCACCGGAATACGGCTTGGCTTCTTCGCACGTTCGGTGTCAAGAAACTGAAGGTCACGTTTCAGCACTTCACGAAACAGGAAGAGTAGCGCGTTGAACGCCTGATTCTGGGTACTCGCTGCAACTCGATCCTCCACAGCCAAGTCGCCCAGGAATTCCTTCACTTGCATCTCGCCGACATTGGACAAGTCTTTGTTCCAGCCACCAACGAATAATACAAACCTCTGAATCCATCCGACATAAGCACGTTCAGTTCGAACTGCATAGTGCCGAATCCGCATCAGCGTTCGAATCTCCTGCAGAAGTGGGGGTTCACGAGGATCGATTCGACCAATCAACATTTTGTCATCGACGGGATCAGCACCAGCGTGCCCTGAATTCGCATCGGAACGTCGTTTTTCGGCTCGCTCTTTTTTCGCAAGCTCCTCCAGCGTCAACCGGACGTCACTGAGGTCTGGAACCGAACTTTGCAGAACAGATTTTTGATAGAACTCGACCGCTCGAACAACCTGCAACCGAACCCATGCAGACTTTCCGGAATCACGCATCCGCTGAAGCAGTGAGATCAAACTTTCCCGCGAAATGTCGATTCGCGGCGCATCCACTTGATGAACGGAACGAGCATAGGCTTCCATCCACTTTGGCCACCACTGAGCGTCATTCTTTGCCAAACCACTGCTTTTCGCCAATCTTGCCATTTCACTCAGAGACATCCTACACCTCGCAGCCCATTACGAGTTTGTTCAACTTGACACCCCTCAGGCATGTTGATACCGTAATATCCGCGGCGCGTCCAATATTTGATATTGAACGCGCCGTGTGATATTGGAAGAAACCATCATTTCGCCCGTGTTTTTTGCCCCTCTTGGCCAATATCACGCGGCGCGTGTAATTCAGAGTTAGCTGACACAAATCGCCACAAACAATGTTCTCAACCTTCACGTCTCTCTATCACCGGAGTATTCATGTCAACCGACTCACCCCATAGCGCCTGCACTAACGCACAGCGATACGTTCTTCAAGATGATGCCGTGTTGTCAGCAGCCTCTACCAGGTTTCCTGACTCGCTTGTCGCTGTCATTAACTCACCAGCAAACACCGCAACAACGCTCGCCAGTCATCTTCACGTCATTAAGCTGCCGCAAGGCAAAACGATGAAGCTCGATATCGCGTTTCACGCGGACAAAGAATGCGCGGTGAAGGTCTCCGACCAAGATGGTTGGACAAAGTGGATTCGCAATAACATTGAAGGCGCCGGTGCACACACCTTTGGCCCATTCGCAAACGAGCGAACGTTTGTTGTCGAAGGTCTTTCGAAGGACTGCTATGTTGGAAACGACTGCGGCAGACGCCCATGGTACGGCGCCTATAAGGTCGTGGCATCAGATTCTCCCGGCCAGGGACTCTCACTCTGGTGGGACGATTCACGCAACCCACCGTCTCATGAAAATATTGTCTTATCTGCCACCATAAGATGAGATGCCAGTTTACAATCTCTTGCGAACGAAACCGCAGGCCGCGCGACTTCGACACCGAAACTCGCTCTCTGCGGCCCGGAAGTCAAACAAACATTAAAATGAGGAACAAATGATAAATCGCTCTCTCTCGACTATTTCCGCTGAAGTGCAGGGTCTTCGAGTTTACCTCGCACCTCGACTCCGATTCAATTTCGACTGACGGTGCGAGTGCGAGGTTTGTGGACACACTTGGACTTTCCTATTACCCTCGCGACGGCGGAACACGCAATGACATTCGAGTCTATCGTGTTCTTGGATTGCAGTTGGGTTCGTTAAACTGTAACAGTACGACTTTGATAGCAACTTGGAAGACGCCGAAACCTGAAACAGTTTTATGCGGCGGAGACGCTGTGGTGTCTCTGCTGATTCCGCCTGGGGATGTTGTCCCATGGATTGACTTACGATACGGTAATTCACTGGCGGAATTGCTTAGTGAGGAAGCAGTTCAGCCGCTTGCATGTAACGCAACAAATCATGAGGATACATCAACAGGCACCAGAGTTCGAATTCGCCGCGCATCGAAACCATTCCCATTAACTGGCTGCTACCGGACTTCTGCTGATATTCATCTTGGCAAGGACGTTGCTGAGCAGATTGTTAATGGCACGCAAGCGGCGACACGCGCAATTTCAGCTGCCCTAGCTGGATGCGGCCTTGGTGTCGCTGCAATATGGACTGCACTTGCCGGCGAACTTGTTGGGATTGGCTACAACAGTCTCAAAAATGAAGATGGATCGATCGATCTCAAAACTGACAACGCGCAGGTACGCGCTGGCAGAACCCTCCAGTTCCCGATCGGCGGTGCCGTAGAGGGGAAACGACTTCTCGATTCATTGTAGGACCAATCTAAGGAAGCAATTCAGCTAACCAAGCCATGCACCCGAGCACGCGAACGACCGTTTTCCAATGGCGGCGTCATTCTCGCGTGCCGGGTGATGGCGAGCGTTCTGCCATCAAACAATGACCACTGAGAAACCGCGTCTACGATTTTCGCTCTCGTCATTGCTCATTGGGATGGGGAACCACAAAAGGGGACATTCTACTTTTCCTGTTGTTTTGGTCGTCCTCGCGGTCGAAGCGAAGATTCAAGGCCGAGCATTGCAGCCGTTTTTGTCTGCCAGTGAGTGTCACCGAATGGAGTGCCGCGAGCAAGGCTGTGTCTCAGTGCTTTGAGTTCGGCTTCTGTTTCCACACCGTTGACATGGCGAGTCCACTGAGCGGGCTTCAGGATCGGGCCGTCGCAAAGCAGTCCGTCGGGCCCGCTTCGAACTGTTGGCTTCAGGCTGGACCATTCCCAGTCCTGACTTCGCGGGACCATGTTTGCTCTCAGCGGATTCCGCTCCACATAACGCAGCACCGTGAGATGGTGCTCATCGGACTGGACGGGAAACGCTTTGAATCGCCCCTGCCAGACGTGCCCGCTGCCTCTGTAGTGCCGATGGTAACGGCGGACGTGAGACGTCATGAGCCACTGCATCCAGCGACTGAGATCTCCATCTTCATGCGGCCACAACAGCAGGTGGAAATGGTTTGTCATCAGACAATATCCAGTCAGCCGCATCGGAACTTTTTCGTGAGCCTCCCGCATCAGACTCACAAACGCGGCGAAGTCATCATCTTTATGAAAAACGTCACGGCGACCATTGCCCCGGTTCAGGACATGGTAAACAAACCCACCTCGTGATGCTCTGGATGTGCGCGGCATTCCCGAAAAGCTAACCGAACGACATCCCCACGTAAAGTAGAATGTCCCCTTTAGCGCCCCCTTCATTCTTCGCCCTGATGGCTGTTGTATTGTCAGACCGCAATCTTCGAAAAGCCGGAGGGCGATGCGGCCTTCATGCGTGTTGTGGAAGAAACATGGGAAATCGTATCACTGCCAATTGATGCGATGGCATGCGTACTACAGGGCAGGCGGCACAGGGCAACTTTATCAGGGGCGGCTCAGTAACCACGTCTCGTCATGACAGACGTTCAAATAGTAGTCGCACCCGAGCAGATGCCGGTTGGCGACACTGCATTCAGGAACGAATATCGCAGGAAATCAGTGGTGTTAAAAGTCAACACATGTGTAATGAGGTGACGTTGGGCAGCAGCAGCCAATCGCGCGTCATGAGCCTGCTTGCCGCGGACAGCATGCTGGACCACAAGTGTATGCCACATGGAATAAATCCCTCGCTCATCCTGGAGCAGCCGAAACAGTCTTCGAAGCATTGCCAATTCCACGATGGCCTCGGCTGGACTCAACCCGAACCCATTATTGGCCAACGGACGAGTGGCTACTGACCAGTACTCGTAAAGGATTTGTGGCACCAGCACCAGGTCGTGTCCGTGACTTCGGAGAAAATCGATCGCGTCAACACTGAATTGAAAGTGGGCGTGACCCGGCTCAGCAGATCTCAGCAGAACGTTGGTGTCGACAAGAATACGCATCAGGCGTACATACTCTCGCGACTGTCATCGAAGTCGGGGTTGCGGGTTTTATGCGTTCGCACCCACTGCTGGAACTGTTGTCTCCAGCGTTCGTATGGAAGATCACCACCTGACGCCTCGTCAGCGGAATCGGCATCGAAGACCATCTGCATGAGCAGGGTGTGAACGTCCGTGCCGGCCAGCGAAGCACGTCGCTGTAGCTCAGCAGCCTGATGGGGTTGAAGTGTCAGTGTGAGATTCATTTCAGCCCCTCCGTCAGCAAAACCACGCAAAAAGCAACGGATACTGACCCGTGTCGGCTGCCGAGCTGAGCAGGAGTTTACCCTCTGGGTTTCTTTGAGGCAAGACTTTTCATGCCTGGACTTGAATCAATCCAGTGCAGCGGACGGTTTCGTTTCAACGTGCCAGACGGTTGGGTTCATGTGCGGTTGCAATTATCCGATGTCCGAAGGCTGATTTGCCTTGCGAGCCGTGGCAAGCTGTTAACTCACCCGCACTTTCCGCAACTGT
>Ga0209985_10003468_pt1 | contig 13407 bp, 9 predicted proteins | sample NOAtaG_FD_187305 | JGI IMG/M metagenome (GOLD analysis project Ga0209985, IMG submission 187305) | Freshwater lake microbial communities from Lake Erie, under a cyanobacterial bloom - NOAA_Erie_Diel6S_1000h metaG (SPAdes) (version 2) | ecosystem: Environmental > Aquatic > Freshwater > Lake ...
AAGGCCGATGTGCTCGCGGCTCGCGGCGTCAACCGAGTGTCGATCGGCGCGCAGAGCTTCGACCCGAAGCATCTCAAGACGCTCGAGCGCTGGCATGACCCCGCGAATGTCGTGCGGGCGGCCGAGGTGCTGCGCGCGGCGGGGCTGTCGAACTTCAACCTCGACCTCATCTTCGGCGTTCCCGGCCAGACGCTCGACGAGTGGCGCGCGGACCTTGCGCAGGCGCTTGCGCTGTCGCCCGAGCATCTCTCGTGCTACGGCTTGACCTACGAGCCGAACACCGCGATGACGAAGCGCCTGCTCAAGGGCGAGTTCGAGCCGTGCGACGACGAGGTCGAGGCCGCGATGTACGACGCGACGCGCGCGACGCTCGCCGAGCAGGGGTTCGCGCAGTACGAGATCTCGAACTTCGCGCGCGCGGGCCGCGAGTGCCGGCACAACCTCGTCTACTGGCGCAACGAGCCGTGGTGGGCGATCGGCCCGAGCGCCAGCGGCTTCGTGGCGGGGCACCGGTTCAAGGTCGTGCCGAGGCTTGGCGATTGGCTCGCGCGTGGGGATGAGGATTCACAGCCCGTCGTCGATGTCGAGGCGCCCGACGCGAAGCGCCACACGAGCGAGGCGCTGATGCTCGGGCTGCGGTTGATGGAGGGAATCGACGCCGCGCTCGAAGGCCGCGCGGTCGAACTCGAGCCCGGGCGTGCGGCGGTCTTCGCGCGCGCGATCGCGGGCGGTCTGCTCGAACGCACCGGCGCAGGGCGCCTGCGCTTCACCCACCGCGGAGCGTTGCTCGCGAACGAGGTACTGTCGGAGATCGTGTAGGGAGTGCAGCCGAGGGCGCAGCCCGAGCACAGCGTGGGCGCGTCGACAGCCAAAATGGGTGCCACTGCTTCTAGCAGTGCGTCGTGTGCCCTCAAATCACAGTGATCAGATCACAGGGCTCGGATCACAGGGCTCGGATCACAGGGCTCGAATCACAGGGCTCGAATCACATTCGACTCCGCACTACTGGAAGTAGTGGCACCCATTTTGGCTGTCGTAGTCGGAAGCCATCCGCTCGGGCTTCGCCCTCGAGACACCTAGCACCTAGCACCAAAGGGAGCGGCCGCAGCCGCGACCGCTCATCAATTCGCGTGACCAGCACCAAAGGGAGCGGCCGCAGCCGCGACCGCTCATCAATTCGCGTGACCAGCACCAAAGGGAGCGGCCGCAGCCGCGACCGCTCATCAATTCGCGTGACCAGCACCAAAGGGAGCGGCCGCAGCCGCGACCGCTCATCAATTCGCGTGACCAGCACCAAAGGGAGCGGCCGCAGCCGCGACCGCTCAGATACGCCGCGACCGCTCAACTATCGCCCGCTGAAGAACTTCTTCACCGCGTGCACCGTGACGGCGCGGCCGACGGCTGCGATCGACTCGGTGAGCGGGATCTCCTTCGGGCAGACCTTCACGCAGTTCTGCGCGTTGCCGCAGTCGTTCACGCCGCCCTTTGCCATGAGGACATCGAGGCGCTCGCCGGCGAGCGTCGCGCCGGTCGGGTGCGTGTTGAAGAGCCGCGCCTGCGAGATCGCGTGGGCGCCGATGAACTCGCTGTCCCACTTGCTCGCGTCTTCCTCGAGGTTGAACTGCGGGCACGCCTCGAGGCAGCACGCGCAGGTCATGCAGGTCGAGAGCGTGTAGCGCATCTCCTGGTTCTGCGGCGTGTCCTTCGGGCCGGCGCCGAGGTGGTAGGTGCCGTCGATCGGGACCCACGCCTTCACGCGCTCGAGGTTGTGGAACGCGCGCGCGCGGTTCACCGAGAGGTCGCGGATGACGGGGAACTTCGACATCGGCTCGAGCGTGATCGTGTTGTCGTCGCCGACGACCTTGTCGACGAGCGCCGAGCACGACGGGCGCACCTTGCCGTTGATGACCATCGCGCACGAGCCGCAGACTTCCTCAAGGCAGCCCGAGTCGTAGCAGACGGGGGTGGTCGCCTTGCCGTCGGCGGTCTTCGACATGCGGGCGATCTGCTGAAGGCAGGCGATCACATTGGCGCCGGCCTCGGCCTCGACGACGAACTCCTCCCAGCGGGGAGCCTCGCCCGGGCGGTCTTGCCGCTTGATGCGGAACTTGACCGTGCGGGAGGCGTTCGCGGAAGGGCGAGGGGAGGAGGGGGTGGGGGCGCTCTGGGTGTCAGAAACCATGGCGTTCTCGTTGGATCCCGCATGATAGTCGGAAGAAGGCCGAGCCTGCTTGCGGGAATCGGTGGGAAGAAGGAACCTGCGGATCGTCGGCTGCGTTCGCACAGACCCTTCAGGATGCACCCGCGAAACCGCCGATAGAAGATCACCGTGCCGAGCCCAAGAGCCATCCTCAGATTGATGCGACCCGGCGACTGGACGAAGAACGCCTTCGTCCTGCTGGCGTTCATCTTCTGGGCGGCGAACGCCGTCCGCACCGAGCCCTCCGGCGAGATCCTCGCGCGCGGGCTCGACGCGCTCGTCGCGTTCGCGGCATTCTCGCTTGCGGCGAGCGGCTTCTACGCGATCAACGATGCGATCGACGCGGAGAAGGACCGACAGCATCCGGTGAAGTCGCGGCGGCCGGTCGCGTCGGGCGCGGTGTCGCGCCCGTTCGCGATCGCGCTTGGCGTCGCGCTCGAGATCGGTGCGATCGCACTTGCCGCAAGCCTGTCGAAGGCGCTCGTCGCCGCCATCGCGCTCTACGCGGTGCTGCAGGTGCTCTACAACCTGAAGCTGAAGCGCATGCCCGTCGTCGATGTCACGACGATCGCGACCGGCTTCGCGCTGCGCGCCGCCGCCGGCGCGGCGGCGATCGATGTGCGCATCAGCGTCTGGCTCGTGCTCTGCGTCTTCTTCCTCTGCCTCTACCTCGGCTTCATCAAGCGCATGTGCGACCTCGTGTCGGCGGAGCGCGCGGGGAGCGCGTGGAAGCCGTCGGCCGACTACCGCGGCATGGCCGAGCTCGAATGGCTGCTCGGGATCTCGGCGGTGATGACGGTGCTGATGTACCTCTCGTACACGCTGAGCGACCACGCGCAGTCGCTCTTCGGCTCGCGCGCGACGGGGCTCGCGCTCCTCACGCCGCTCGTCCTGATCGCGATCCACCGGTTCTGGCGCCGCGCGCATGCCGGCACCTCGGACAGCCCGCTCGACGCCCTCCGCAGCGACGGGATCGTGCTCACGGCGATCCTTCTGTTCGTGGCGCTGCTCGGCGTCGTGCTCTTCGTGCCGCAGGTTTCGGAGGCGCTGGAGAGCGTGTTCCTCTCGAATTCGCGTGGAGGATCGACGGCATGAGCGGCGGGACCGGACGCAGGGAAGTGCTTGCCGCCGCGGCAGGCGCCGCCGCGATCCACATGCTGGTCGCCGGTGCGGCGATCTTCGCGGGAATCACGGGAACGCCCGCTTGGCACGACGAGGTCGGCTACCACTATCCGGCGATCGAGCGCTTCGCGAGCGAACTGCCGACGCCCGTCCTGACCGACTACAAGTCCGCGACCGCTCCCGGGTACCACCTCGTGATGGCGGTGCTCCTCCGCCTCGGTCTCGAGGGCATTCCGCTTCATCTCGCGAACACGCTTTTTGGCGCGCTGCTTGCGGCGCTCCTTGCCGGTTTCGTCGCATGCCGCGCAGGTGGCCTCGTCGGGCTTCTCGCCGGCGCAGCGCTCGGGCTCTCGAAGTACACCGTGAACCCGTCGGTGTTCATCGCGACCGACAACCCCGCCGCGCTTCTCGTGGTCCTGTCGTTCGTGGCCGCGACGCCGATCGCGCTCGGCACGGCGAGATTCCCGATGCGGTCGGGCATTGCGGCCGCGTGCGCGGCGATGGCCGCGGTGATGGTCCGCCAGGTGGCGGCCTACGCCGCAGGCTTCACGGGCGCAGCGTTCGTCGCGCGCGCGTGCGCGGAGCGCCGCTGGCCGCGGATCGGCGAGACGGTTGGCTCGATCGTGGCGCTTGTTCCCGCAATCCTCGTGATCGGACTCTTCGTCAAGATGTGGGGAGGCCTCGTGCCGCCCTCGTTCAAGGAGTACCACGCGAGCGGCGGAAACGCAGCGACGCCCGTCTATGCGCTCGCGCTCGTCGCCGTGTGGGGCGGTGCGGCGTTCCTTGCGATCCCCGGATTCCTTCGAGAGCTGTTCTCGCGGCGCGCGCTCGCGATCGGCGCGCTCGCGGCCCTGGTGTGCTGCGCCGTGCCGACGACCTACCTCGTCCATGTGCGCTTCGGCGGCACGCTCTGGTCGGTGGCGGCGAGGATGCCGTCGATCGCGGATCGGTCGATCTTCCTCGTCGTGTTCGCAGGCATCGGCGCCGCAGCGCTGGGCGCGTACCTGCGGCTCTGGTCGCGCAGCACCGATGGAGCCGCGCGCGGACTCGGGGCCTACGCGCTGCTCGCCTTCGTGGGGATGGTGCTGGCGCAGACGACGAACAGCCAGTGCTTCGAGCGCTACATCCAGCCGTTGACGCTTGTCTTCATGACGATCGCTGCGACCGCGATCGCCGGCCGCAGCGCCCGCTGGTGGCCGTTTGCGGCGATGTGCGGCGTCTCGGCCGCGTGGACGGCGCTGAGCCTCATCAGTGCATGATCAAGGCATGATCAAGTCATGATCAATTCATGATCAAGTCATGATCGCGCACAGACCCCGAGCGATCAGCCGCCGACCTTGCCGTAGGTGCGGGCGCGCGGCTGCACGAGCGGCAGGTCGTACGCCTCGAACGAGATCGACGGACGCGATGACTCGGGGTCGAACTTCGCAACGGTCGTCTTCATGAAGTTCGCGTCGTCGCGCTGCTGGTAGTCGGTGCGGAAGTGGCTTCCGCGCGACTCCTTGCGCTCGAGGCCGCCCTCGATCATCGCCTCTGCGAGGATGAGCATGTCGCCGGTCGCGCGCGCGAACGAGAGGTTCTGGTTGGTCCAGAGGCCCGTGTCGGAGAGCGTGATGCGCTTGAAGCGCTCGCGCAGTTCGGCGAGCTTGACGCGCGCCTGCATGAGGCGCTCGGCGCTCTTCACGACGGTGCTCGCGGCGGTCATCTCGTCGCCCATCTCCTTGGCGATCGCGTACGGATTCTCCGTGCCCTTCGAGTCGATGAGGCGCTGCTGCTTGTCCTGCTCCATCTTCTCGTTGTTCGAGAAGACCGACGCATCGATGGATTCGGACGCGTTCTTGCGGTCGCGCGCGAAGTTCGCGACGCCTGCGCCGCAGAAGAGACCGTCGAAGATGCACGAGAGCAGGGCGTTCGCGCCGAGGCGGTTCGCGCCGTGGTACTGGTAGTTCGCCTCGCCGAAGGCGAAGAGGCCGTCGATGTTCGTCATCATCGAGTTCGGCGCCCCGTAGACCATGCCCTTGCCGTCCGGCTTCGCGGTGTAGGTGGTCCAGAGGCCGCCCATCGAGTAGTGGACGCCGGGGAAGATCTTCATCGGGAGTTCGGCCGGATCGTCGCCGACGAACTTGCGGTAGATCTCGATGATGCCGCCGAGCTTGCGCTCCAAATACTCGCGCCCGAGGTGGGTGAGGTCGAGGAACACCATGTTGCCGCCGCCGACGCCGAGGCCGTCCTTCACGCAGATCTCGAAGATCTCGCGGGTGGCGATGTCGCGGGGAACGATGTTGCCGTACTTCGGATAGCGCTCTTCGAGGAAGTAGTAGCGCTCTGCCTCGGGGATCTGGCGCGGGTCGCGGTTGTCGCCCTTCTTGCGGGGCACCCACACGCGGCCGCCCTCGCCGCGCGCCGACTCGCTCATCAGGCGCAGCTTGTCGGAGCCGGGGATCGAGGTCGGGTGGACCTGGATGAACTCGCCGTTCGCGTAGTACGCGCCGAGTTGGTAGCAGCGGCTCGCGGCGCCGCCCGTGCACATGACGGAGTTGGTGCTCTTGCCGAAGATCAAGCCGTTGCCGCCGGTCGCCATGACGACGCCATCCGAGCGGAACGCGCGGATCGTCATCGAGCGGAGGTCCTGCGCGACGATGCCCTGGCAGGAGCCGTTCGCGTCAAGCACCGGACGGAGGAACTCCCAGTGCTCGTACTTCGTGATCTTGCCTTCGCTCTCGTAGCGGCGGACCTGCTCGTCGAAGGCGTAGATCAGCTGCTGTCCTGTGGTGGCGCCGGCAAAATGGGTGCGCTTGTAGAGCGAGCCGCCGAAGAGACGGAGGTCGCGCTGACCTTCGAAGGTGCGGTTGAACGGCACGCCCATCCGGTCGAGGAGGTCGATGATGCGCGGAGCCCAGTGCGCCATCTCGTAGACGGGCGGCTGGTGCGCGAGGAAGTCGCCGCCGTAGATCGACTCGTCGAAGTGCTCGTACTCAGAGTAGCCCTGCTGGCGGGCGATCTCGTTGCACGCGTTGATGCCGCCCTGCGCGCATACCGAGTGCGAGCGCTTGACGGGAACGATCGAGAAGAGGTCGACATGCAGGCCGGCCTCTGCGATGCGGACAGCGGCCGAGAGGCCTGCGAGTCCGCCGCCGACAACGATCACGCGACGCTTGGAAGGGGCTGCCATGGGGGTGGGTTCCTGGGATTCGTTCCGAGTGCGGATCGGGATGGGTTACGGATTGGCGGCGGGTTCCGAGAGCACGGCGACTTCGGCCTGCATCTTGTTCTCGACTTCGGCTGCGCTGGATGCATCGAGCGTGGTGAAGCCGACGATGGCCGTCGCGCCGGCGGCTGCGAGCGCGACGCCGATCGCGGTGCAGACGACGCCCCAGCGCTGCTGGGCCTGCTTGCTGACGGTGAGGCCCCAGGTGATCGCGGCGGTCCAGAGGCCGTTGGCGAAGTGGAACACGAGGGCGAGCACGCAGACGAGGTAGAACGCGGCGTTGAAGTAGGGGAGCACGCCGCCCTGGAGGTGCAGCGCCGTCGAGCTCGCCGCGTTGTCGGCGTCGAACGAAGGCATGATTCCGCCGTAGGTCCAGCCCCAGCGCAGGCTCGAGATGTGCATGAAGAGGAAGAGCACGCCGAGGTAGCCCGTCGCGCGCTGCATGGTGTAGCGCCAATTCGCCTGGTAGCCGTAGCGCTCGGTGTTGGCGCGGCCGCTGCGGGCGAAGTAGACGCCGAGGATCGAGTGGTAGGCGATCGGAAGCCAGAGGACGAAGATCTCGATGAAGATCAGCGCCGGGAGATCATGGATGAAGTTCACCTCGTGCTGGAAGGTGGCGACGCCGGCCGAGCCCGCTCCGAACTCGGCGTACTTCTTGGCGTTGAACACCTCGCCCCAGACGATCGACGAGTTCGTCGTCAGGTGGGGGATCAGGAACACGCCGATCGGGAAGACTCCGGTCAGCGAGTGCAGGCGCCGGAGCAGGTGGTAGTGGCGCTCGAGGAACGAGTTGCCGGCGGTCGCGGTTGCGGCGGTTGCTGAGGTTTCCGACAAGGGGCGTCTCCAGACTCAGGGGAATCGCAGAGTATAGAAGATCGCCCCCGTGTGGCGGGCGCGGCAGTTGCTGCGTCCGCGAAGGGGGCGACTTCGATTGGATGCGTTCGAAGGCGGTCAGTCGGGCATGATGAGGCCGCCCGGCGAGGTCGGCTTTGGCGCCGCGCCGCCGAGACCGATCGAGCCGGCCACGCCCGCTTCGGCGCCTGCGCCCGCATCGCGCTGCATCTGCGTCGCGACAAGGCGGGCGATCTGGACGAAGCGAGCCCGCAGGTGTGCGATCACCTCCGAGAGTTCGGCGGCCTCTTCGGCGGTCAGGTTCCCCTTTGTCTTCTCCTCGATGACTCCGAGGAGATCGATGGCGAACTGGGCGCCCACCACATCGATGACGACACGTCCGGTTTGCGGATCGCCGTAGGCGCCGAGGCCCATCATCGCCTGGCTGGCGAGGGTGGCGACGAGGGTGCGGAAGTCGGCCGGGGGCATCTCGCCGGGGGCGCCGGCGTGCTCGTGACCTGCCTTCGTGGCTTCCTTCGTGGCTTCCTTCGTGGCTTCCTTTTGGGCGAGGCGCTCCTTCTCGGCTTGGGCCTGGGCCTTCCAGTCGGAATCGATGTGCAGCTTCGGGGCTTCTTCGCTCATGCGGCGAGAATAGCGTCCCCGCGACACGCGCGGTGCGCGTGTCGGTAGGATTCCCGCCATGTCGCGGAATCGCGGGTCCTTCCTCCCGTTCCTTCTCACGGGCTCCGTGCTGCTTGCGGCGGGCTGCTCGACAAACGCCGGCACCGAGCGCGCCGCGCTTTCCATCCGCGACTTCGCGCACCCGCCCGCGGGACTGAAGACCGATACCCTCGCGATGAGCCCGGCCGTGACCGCGCCTCCTGTCGTGACGGTCGAAGGCGTCGAGATCGCCGAGCGCGATGCGAGCGGAACGCGTGACTTCGTGAAGGAGAACGGGCGCATCGAGTCGCGGACCGCCGATGGCAAGACCGTGGTCGACGCGCAGTCGCCTGAAGTCGTGGCGCGTCGCGTCGAGGCCGGCGAGGTGTGGCCCGTCGAGGGACTCGTCGGTCAGGTGAACGGACGCCCCGTCTTCGCGGATGCGTTCTTCAATCCGATCGAGGACCAGCTGATCGCGATCGCGGCGATGCCCGATCGCGTCGAGGCGCGGCGCGCGCTCGTCACCGTCGTGTCGAGGCAGTTTCAGGAAGTCGTCGAGAGCGAGCTGATTCTCGCGGAGGCGGAGTCGCGCCTGTCGCCCGAGCAGCAGGAAGGCCTCTTCGCCTGGATCCGCTCGCTGCAGGAAGAGACGATCGCGCAGCGTGGCGGAAGCCGCGCCGAGGCCGAACGAAGCCTCGCGTCCGAGGACTCGATGTCGCTCGACGACTTCCTGCAGATGGAGCGCGACAAGGCGCTCGTGCGGCGACTGCTCAGCCAGCGCATCGAGCCCCGCACGATCGTGTCGTGGCGCGATGTCGTGCAGGAGTACGAGCGGCGCAAGGGCGAGTTCAATCCGCCGCCCGCCATCAAGATCGGCCGCATCCGTCTCGACACCGCCAACGAGGCCGAGTCGATTGCGAAGGTGCGGGCGCTGCTTGCCGAGGGCAAGGGCTTCGCCGAGATCGTGCGCACCCTGAACCTGCCCGAGGGCGGATTCTGGAACCGCTACGAGCTCCCGGCCAACGGCATCGAGGGGCTCGAGCTCTCCGAGGCGATCAAGCAGCGGCTCGACGGGCTCAAGGTCGACCAGGTCAGCGAGCCGATCGAGGCGCGCGGATTCGTCTCCTGGCTCGCGATCATGGAGGTCGAGACGCAGCAGCAGCGCTCGCTGTACGACCGCGAGGTCCAGCTCGCGCTCGAGAGCGAACTGCGCGGCCGCCGCCGCATCATCGAGCGCGACCGCTACATCGAGACCCTGCGGAGCCGCTGGGTCACCGACGACATCCAGGAGATGGAGAGCCGTCTGGTCGAGATCGCGTTGCAGCGCTACTGGCGCTGACCGCACTCCGCCTCACGGCGGCCTCCCGCGCCTCCGCAGCACGCTTCGTTCGAACATTCCCGCGACATGGCGCGTGGCCGTGGCCGTGCGCCCTTCGCCGCGCACGCCGACGAGATCGACGCGGATCGCGGACACGCTGCGCACCGCGCGCGGATAGCCGGCCGGAGGATGGCTGCGGTCGACCGCGGCGTCCTCGAGATCGCGCAACAGCCGCCAGAGAACCGACTTCTTGCGGGTGTCGACGCGTTCGAGCGGATCCCACGGCCCCGCGGCGCGCTTGACCTCGACGATGACGAGCGTGCTTCCGTCGGGGGTGCGGACGATGAGGTCGGCTTCGTCGCGTGGATCGCGCGGGCTTCGCCAGTTCCTCGCCTCGATCGAGTAGCCGAGTGCGCGCAGCAGACGCTCCGCAGCGCGCTCGCCGGCGTCGCGCGGCGCGCGCCGCACCAGCGGTCCGATGGCGTGCACCAGCCACGCGACGGCCACGCCGATCCCGTCGCGCCGCGCGTGAAGGACCGCGTGGCGAGCGGCATCGACGACGGCGCGGAGCCGCCCGCGCGCCGCGGCGCGTCTTTCCCGAGTCATGCTTGAATCTCCTTTCCGACCACCCGCCGACACCGCCGGCGGCCCCTCGATTGTGGCCGACGGTCCGCCGCCTCCGCGAAAGTTCGGACGAAATTCAGGAAGATCGCGCCGGAGACCGCTGGGTCAATGAAAGCGCCGCGCCCTGATGGACGCGGCGCTCGGGTGCGTTGGACTGGCGAGGATCAGCTCGCGGGAATCACATCGAGGTTCGCCTTGGCGATCCACTTGTCGCCGAGCTTCACGCCGACGATCTTGCGTCCGACCGCGGGGGTGAACAGCACGAACAGGTCGTCCGCGCCCGAACTCGCGAGGTTGGGGAAGCTGTTGATCTTGTGGTAGCCGCCGTCGCGATCGAGACGGATGGCCACGCGGCGCTCCGACGCGTTCTCGACATGGATGTAGCCGATCGCGTTGTAGACGCGGCCGAGGTCGTCGACGAGCATGAGCTTGGCTTCCTCGCCGGCTTCCTCGCGGTCCTTGTTGCGGTCGTTCCAGACATCGACCGAGCTCTTCTTGCGGGAGATGTTGAGGCGAACCACGCGCGTGTTCGGCGGGGCCCAGACGCCCTTCACCATCACGCTCTTGTTGCCGGCGAATCCGCCGACCATGTAGTCGCCGAGGCCCTTGAAGAGGAACCGCTCGTCCTTGACATCCATCGCGCCAAGGTTGTTGAGGTTCACATTCGCGGGCATGATCGAGTCGTTCACGCTGATGTCGTCGGGCGACATGGCGGCGACCGCCGCGGGAATCGAGACGCCGCCCGCGGCCGAGCCGAGCTGCATCGACTGCGCGTCCTGCATGGTGGAGCCGGTCTGGTCGAACGCAGGGAGCGCAAGGCGCTGGCCCATGGCGTGCAGGAAGCGGGGCTGCTGCTGCCAGCCGTTTGCGTCGAAGACGAGCGTCACATCGAGGGTCGTGGTGCCCGGCGGCGCGGAGATGTAGTTCTTCGCGTCGTCGAACATGTAGAACGAGCGGCCGCCGCCGGCGTTCGGCTGCGACCAGCCGATCGGATACGCGACGCGGGTGTTCGTGCCCTCGGCTGCGCCGATGAGCCGAAGCTGCGAGGCCGACACGGCGAAGCCCTGGCCCTCGGTCGTGGCGCCCGAATCGAAGTGCAGGTCGACGACATAGGCGCGGAAGGGCGCGCCGCGCGACAGCTGGTACTCGGGGACGAAGATGACCTTGTCGACGCGGAGCGAGTTGTTGCCCGCGACCGTGCGCGCGATGCGGCCGGACTTCTCGTAGGTGTCGCGCTGGAGCGCCATCGCCTGCTCGCCGAGGTTCGGATGGAGCGAGGCGAGGGTGTCGCCGCGACCGAGGGTCGGGGCCATCGACTTCTCGGAGAGCCACGAGTAGGCCTCGGCCGTCCAGGTGTGCACGGGCAGCCAGAGGGTGTTGACCGCGAGGTCGGGCTGGCCCTTCGCGCGGTTGGTGCGCGAGGCGCCGGTGACTCCAAGGATCTCGGAGGACGAGTGGATGTGGCCGACGCCGATCAGGGCGATGCCGACCGTCAGGATGCCGGCGAGGGCACCGACGCCTCCGCCGACGCCGAGGTTGATCAGCTGCGGGAAGTTGAGGTTGTCGGGCGCGAGCTTGTCGGCGATCAGGCGGAGGGCGAAGAGGTACACGGCGAACGGCAGGAGCAGGCCGACGCCGAGGGCGTACGGCTCCATCCAGCGCTGGGTGAGGAGGAGCCCGATGATGGGCTCCCAGCTTGCGAAGGCGAGCACGCCCGCGCAGAACACGCACACGAAGTGCAGCGTCGCGCTGAAGAGGCCCTGGTTTGCCCACCAGTACGCGATCAGGCCGATGAATCCGATCACCAGGATGTTGAAGACGATGTCCATGCGTTGCTTCTCACGAAAGCGACCATCGGTCGCGGTTGATTCGATTGGGACGACTTCGATCGGACGGGGTCGGACTCAGCGCGCGCTTGGCGCGGATGGGGGCGACGGGGGCTGCGAGGAGGCTCCGGCGCCTGCCGCCGCGGGCTTCGCGCCTGCGGCCTGCTTCGGTGCGAACACGCGCTGCACTTCCTCGAGGCTGGTGAGGCCCTCGCGCACCTTGAGGAGCGCCGCTTCCTGCAGCTGGATCATCTTGGTGTCGCGGACCGCACGGGCGTAGGCCCCGCGGAAGTCGTTGTCGGCGAGCATCTGCCGCGACTCCTTGTCCATCATCATCACCTCGAAGATGCCGATCTGCCCGAAGTACGCGCTTCCCTGGCAGACGGGGCAGTCCTCGATGCGGTTCTTGACCTGGATCTTGCCGCTCGGGCGGAAGAGCTCGACGGTCTTGCCGGCGGGGATGCCGAGCTTCTTCGCCTGCTCGGGCGCCGGGGTGAACGGCGACTTGCAGTTCGGGCAGAGCTGGCGGATGAGCCGCTGATGCACGACCGCGTTGAGGCCCTTGGTCGCCGCCTTTGGATCGCCGACGGCCTGCATCCAGGTCGCCACGGCGCCCGCCATGCTCTCCGAGGGGACGAGCACATAGACGAGCGGGCGGTCGAGGCCGGTCAGCGTCGCGGCCTTCGCGGCGCCCGGCTCCGAGATGTCGGCGGCGAGCACGACATCGGGGTCGCGACGGATGATCTTCGTGAGCGCGGAGCCGTAGTCCTCGACGCCGGGCTCGGGCGTGAACGCCTTGTGCTCGACGCCTTCGACCCGGTAGACGAGCTCGCGCTCGAGCGTCTTGATGTTGCTCGTGTACGCGTCGTGGCGCGAGAGCAGCGCGAAGCCGAGGGTGGTGAGGCCCTGTCCCGGCGGGGCGCTGACGAGGACGACGCCCACGCGCTTGCCCGGATCCTCGAGCGTGCGGAGCGCCTCGAGCTGCGACGGCGCGAGGCCGATCGAGTCGATGGCCTTGCCGAGCCGCTCCTCGCGGTCGAAGTCGAGGCGGACGGTCTGGCCGCTCGACGAGCCGATGGTGGTGACGGTGACGCGGCTCGAGGCGCTGGCCGTGGTGACGGTGAACGCGCCGGTCTGGCGACGGCGGCGGTCGTTCACATCGAGACCGGCGAGCCGCTTGATCATGTCGATCGCCGCGTTGCCGAGGTCGGCCGGCATCGGCTCGCCCTTGGCGCGCACGCCGTCGATGAGCATCGAGTTGGCGACGCCGCCCTGGGCGCTCGCGAGGTCGGTGCGGCTGGCGCGGCGCTCGAGGGCGGGGATGAGGAGCTGCTCGACCGCGAGGTAGACCGGGAACGCGGGCTCTTCCTTCTGCGGGACGGGCTCCTGGCCGCCGTTGGCGCGGACGAAGGTCGCGCTCGCGGCCTTCGCGGCGGCGGCCTGCTTGCGCGCGGCCATGGCCTTCGCGAACTGCTCGCCGCCGAAGCGGAACTTGCGGTTCTCGGGGACGCGGGCGTCGCGGTACTTCCAGTAGGCGAACATCGTGCCGGTGAGGATCATCAACGCGAGGATCCAGCCGACGAAGAACCACGGGATCAGGAAGATGAGCGCGAGGCTC
>Ga0209985_10003472_pt1 | contig 13391 bp, 9 predicted proteins | sample NOAtaG_FD_187305 | JGI IMG/M metagenome (GOLD analysis project Ga0209985, IMG submission 187305) | Freshwater lake microbial communities from Lake Erie, under a cyanobacterial bloom - NOAA_Erie_Diel6S_1000h metaG (SPAdes) (version 2) | ecosystem: Environmental > Aquatic > Freshwater > Lake ...
AAAGGCATCGGCAAAGGCCTGGGGATCGGCCAGGAAGCGACGCGAGATCTTCTCGTAGGCCGGGTCCATGCGCAGCGCCATGTCGGCGGTGGACATCATCGGCGCATGGCGCTTCGTCGGGTCATGCGCATCGACGACCGTGCTCGCCGCGGCCGGGTCGGTGGGCGTCCACTGCTGGGCCCCTGCGGGGCTGCGGGTCAGTGTCCACTCGTAGCCGAACAGGGTCTCGAAGTAGCCGTTGTCCCAGGTCGTCGGGTTGGGCTTCCAGGCCCCTTCCAGGCCGCTGGTGATGGTGTCACCGCCCTTGCCGCTGCCGAGCGTGTTCTTCCAGCCCAGGCCCTGTTCTTCGAGGCTCGCGCCTTCGGGCTCGGGGCCGACATGCCGGCCCGGATCGCCGGCGCCGTGGGCCTTGCCGAAGGTGTGGCCGCCGGCGACCAGGGCGACGGTCTCCTCGTCGTCCATCGCCATGCGGGCAAAGGTTTCGCGGATGTCGCGCGCCGAGGCCAGCGGGTCGGGCTTGCCGTTCGGGCCTTCGGGGTTGACGTAGATCAGGCCCATCTGCACCGCCGCCAGCGGGTTGTCCAGCTCGCGCGCGCCGCGGTAGCGCTCGTCGCCCAGCCACTGGGCCTCGGGGCCCCAGTCGATGTCCTCTTCAGGCTCCCAGATGTCGGGCCGGCCACCTCCGAATCCGAAGGTCTTGAAGCCCATCGAATCCAACGCGACGTTGCCGGCCAGCACCATCAGGTCGGCCCACGACAGCTTGGCGCCGTACTTCTGCTTGATGGGCCACAGCAGCCGGCGCGCCTTGTCGAGGTTGCCGTTGTCGGGCCAGCTGTTCAGCGGTGCGAAGCGCTGCGAGCCCGAACCGGCGCCGCCGCGACCATCGGCGGTGCGGTAGGTGCCTGCGGCATGCCAGGCCATGCGGATGAAAAACGGGCCGTAATGGCCGTAGTCGGCCGGCCACCAGTCCTGCGAATCCGTCATCAGCGCGTGCAGGTCGGCGACCACCGCGTGCAGGTCCAGCGTCGCGAACTCGGCGGCGTAGTCGAAGCCGCTGTCCATCGGATCGGACTTGGCCGAATGCTGGTGCAGGATCTTCAGGTTCAGCTGGTTCGGCCACCAGTCGGCATTGCCACGCGCACTGGCCAGGGCCTGCTGGCGCACACCGCCCGAGAACGGGCACTTCGATTCCTGCGTCATCGTCATCTCCTTCGACTGTCGTGGGGTCCACGGTGGCACGCAGTCTAGGAAGCGGCGCCGCGTTTGCCCAACAGTTTCGGCCGATGACCGCGATAGCCCCGGTCGCGGCGGTCACCCACGGTCGCAACTCGCGCAGGGGCCTGTCGCGATGGGGGGCCAGGTCAGCCCATGGGTCAGGCCGACGGCGCCTTGCTGCAGGACGCGGTGCGGTGCGGTGGCGAACAGACGCCGCCTCTCCCGCGATGCAGGCTGATCGAGATCAAGGGGGCCGGCGCCAGGCGGAGCACAGTTCCCCCCGGAGGACACCAACATGAAGATCAAGGTTCCAGGGTCGGGCTGCAGCAAGTGCCGCAGCACGATCGGCTTCATCGAGCAACCGACGCGGCATCTGTTCTTCACCGGCAAGGGCGGCGTCGGCAAGACCTCGCTGTCCACGGCCGCCGCGCTGACGCTGGCCGATGCCGGCCAGCGGGTGCTGCTCGTCAGCACCGATGCCGCGTCCAACCTCGACGAGATGCTGGGCATCGAACTGCGCAACACGCCGGTCCCGGTGCCCGGGGCGCCTGGCCTGTCGGTCCTCAACATCGACCCCGACAACGCCGCCGAGTCGTACCGCCAGCGCGTGCTGGCGCAGATGGGCGCAGGCGCGACTGCAGTGGAACTGTCGACCGTGCGCGAGCAGCTGTCGGGTGCGTGCACGACCGAGATCGCCTCGTTCGACGAGTTCTCGTCGCTGCTGGCCGACGGCGCGCAAGCCTGGGACCACATCGTCTTCGACACGGCGCCGACCGGGCACGCGCTGCGCCTGCTCAGCCTGCCCAAGGCCTGGGCCGGCTTCCTGGATGGCAACGACCGCGGTGCCTCGTGTCTCGGGCCGCACTCGGGCCTGAAGATGCAGGAGGCCCGGTTCAAGGCCGCACTCGATGCGCTGAGCGACCCCGCAAGGACCACGGTCGTCCTGGTGACCCGACCCGACCGCGGCGCGATTGCCGAGGCGGCTCGCACCTCGGTCGAACTGCGCGAGCTGGGACTGAACAATCAGCGCCTGGCCATCAACGGCGTGTTCCACGCCAGCGACCGCAGTGACGCCACGGCCTGTGCGATCGAGGCCCTGGGGCGGCAGGCGCTGGACGCCATGCCGGCATCGCTGCGAGCGCTGCCGCAGGATCGGGTACCGCTGCGCCCGTTCGACACCGTCGGCCTGCCCGCCCTGCGCGCCCTCCTCGTTCCCGGTGCCGCACCGGTGGCCCTGCAGGCGAAACCGCAGGACGCAGACCGCCACCCGATCCCGGGTCTGGCGGCATTGGCCGATGACCTGGCCGCGGGCGGTCACGGCCTGATCATGGTGATGGGCAAGGGCGGTGTCGGCAAGACCACCATCGCCGCGGCCCTGGCCATCGGCCTGGTGCAGCGCGGCAAGTCCGTGCACCTGAGCACCACCGATCCGGCGGCACACCTGGCCGGCACGCTGGAGGGCGAGCTGCCGGGCCTCAAGGTGAGCCGCATCGACCCGAAGGTCGAGACGCAGCGCTACATCGACAAGATCATGGCCGCCCGATCCCCCCAGCTCGACGCGCAGGAGCAAGCCTTGCTGCTGGAGGACCTGCAGTCACCCTGCACCGAGGAGGTGGCGGTCTTCCACGCCTTCTCGCGCATCGTCAGCGAAGGTCGAAGCGCCTTCGTCGTGCTGGACACCGCGCCCACCGGACACTCGATGCTGCTGATGGACGCAACCGGGGCCTACCACCGCGAGATGACCCGCGAGTTCGAAGGCCGAGGCGCGGCACGTGTCGTGACGCCGCTGATGCGGCTGCAGGATGGGGCGTACACCAGGATCATTCTGGTGACCCTGCCCGAGGTGACGCCGGTGTCGCAGGCCGCCGCGCTGCAGGACGACCTGCGCCGCGCCCGCATCGAGCCCTACGCCTGGGTGCTCAACAAGAGCGTGCTGGCGGCGGGAACACACGACCCCGTGCTGCAGGCCCGGCTCGCGGGCGAGAGCAAGCAGATCGAGCGCATGTCCGCTGGCCTCGCACAGCGGCTGTATGCGCTGCCATGGCTGGCCGTGCCACCGATCGGCCTCGGTGAGCTGTCGAAGCTGGTCCGCGCGCCGGCGACGGCAGCCGTCGTCGCGGCCTGAGTCACCACCCAACCCGGAGGTTCACCGCAGGCACGCCGTCACCCCCACGCCCACCGGCCCGTCGTTTGCCGCCGAACAGCGGCTGCGCCGGTCCTGCGAGCGCCTGGGCGGCAGCCCGAGCCAGGCCACCCGAGAGGCGATCGGGTCGGCGACTCCCGAGTCTTGTTCATCGCCTTTGACTGTCGTGGGGCCCACGGTGAAGGGCCGTCCAGGGAGCGGCCCGTGTCTGGCCGACAGCATCGACCGGTGATGGCGGTGGCCCCGGTCGCAGCGGTCACGCTCGGTTGCAACTCGCGCGATGCCGGCCCACCTAGACTGGCGATCAATCGCCACGACAGGGAGCGCGAATTTGAAGCCAAAGGTCAGCCGGTTCTTGTGGTCGACGCACCTGGCCCTGATCGCACCGATCACATGGATCGCGCTGATGCCGCTGGTGGCGGCGCAAGCCCTGGCACAGACGCCCGCCGACGTTGCCGGTGCACGCGACCATCCCGTCATCAGCCGCTATGCCGGGTCCTGGCTGGTGGGTCAGGATCTGCGTGGCTTCGACACCATGACGATGCCATCGGGTCCGACGGCGACGGCACCGGTCGAAGGCAAGGTCACACGGCTGTTCTACCTGGCCCCCGCCGGCCGCAGCCTGGGCGAGGTGCAGCGCAACTACGAAGACGCGCTCGCCCGCGCCGGTGCCCGCAGAGTCGATGCCTGTGCCGGCAACGGCTGCGGAAGCCGGGCACTGAGCGCGCTGTTTGCACCGCCGGCCCAGCGTTCGACCGGTGAGATCGAAGGCTGGGACGCGAAGACGCTGACCGACGAGTTCCTGGCCTTTGACGATGCGCGTTACTGGTACGGCACGCTCGACACCGGCGGCCGCAGCGCGCACGTGGTCGTGCTGTCCGGGCGCAGCGCCATCCATGCCCTGCGCGACAAGCGGGTCGCAACACTGGTGCAGGTGATCGAACCCCAGGCCATGGAAGGCAACAGGGTGATGGTGGACGCCAGCGCGCTGGCCAAGGGCTTGCAGGCGCAGGGCCGGATCGCGCTGTATGGCGTGTTCTTCGACACGGCGAAGGCCGAGATCAAGCCCGAGTCCAGGGCCCAGCTCGACGAGATGGCGCGTCTCTTGAAGAGCCAGCCAGCGCTGAAGGTCCACGTCGTCGGCCATACCGACAACCAAGGCGCGTTGGAGGCCAATCTGACGCTGTCGCGCCAACGCGCGCAGGCGGTCGTCGACGCCCTGGTCAAGACCCACGGCATCGACGCCCGGCGCCTGGGCGCGGCGGGCGTGGCCAGCTACGCGCCGCTGGCCTCCAACGGCGACGACGCCGGCCGCGCACGCAACCGGCGGGTGGAATTGGTCGTTCAGTGAGTGGCCCGCGGCCTCGGGGCCGGGTTCAGGACGTTGTGCTGAAGCGATAGCCGACCCGGCTTCGGGGCCGTCAGTCCCTCTGGCCCACCGTCACAGCCTTGGCCGAGTGCATGACCGGTCACGGGCCTGCCCGAGGACTCCTCACGCCACCCGTTGCCAGAAGTCGAGCTGCACGCTGCTGGGGTCGATCAGCGCCAGGTAGTCCTGGCAGGCCGCAGGCGGCGGGTTCGAGCGCCACAGATCGCAAAGCTCGCGCGCTCGGGCGGCGCTGTCGGCCAACAGCACGTCGGCGTACTCGCCCTTGTCGTTGCAGACGACCAGATGACCCTGGAATCCGGGCTCTCCTGCATACAGGCTCGCGGCCATCTGCGCGGCGGCGGCGGCCAGTTGGGCGTGGCCCACCCCAGGCAGCGGGCGGAACCGCGAGAACTCCAATCCGCCGGGCTGCCCACCGCCCGTGTCGTTGCCGGTGTCCAGGCCGCCATGCTGCTGCAGCACCTCGCCCATCAGCGGGGACTGATCCACCGCCATGAGCTCGAAGTAAGCCAGGCAGGCGGGGTGCTGCGGGGCACGCTCCAGCGCCTGCTCGGCGGCCAGGGGCGAGGCCCACTGCACCAGGTCCGCGCAATGACCATCGCCCAAGCTCAGCAAGTGGCGCGAGACGAAGCCCGGCTGCACGGACAGGAACTGGTCCTGCATCTGAAGCGAGGCCTGACGCAGGGTGTCGAGGGTGACGCCGGATTGCAGGCGGAAGGCTGCCCATTCGATGGTGCGCATGAAGATCTCCTGTGAGGTGAAGTGAACGCCCATGGTCCCGACATCGCTGCCATAAGATGGCAGCCATGCGTGAACCTGCCCTGAGCCAGCGCCTTGCGCGCCTGGATGCGCTGGCCGCGCGGCTGTCGGATGGCGAGCTCCATGCGGTGGCCGCGCTGTCGGCGGAGCTGGGCGTGAGTCCGCGCACGCTGGCTCGTGACCTTTCCTTGCTGCGTGCGCGCGGCTGGGATCTGGAGAGCGCCTCGGGCCTGGGTGGTGGCGTGCGCCTGAACCAGCGTTGGGCCGTCAGCCCGATCAGCCTGCGCCGCGACGACGCCTTGTCCCTGTTGCTGGCGCTGGGTGTCGCCGAGGCGCTGGGCCTGTCGCTGGGCGCTCAGCCTGCGGTGCTCCGCGGACAGCTGACGCGCGGTTTCGCCCCGGCCGATCGCGCCGACATCGCACGGCTGCGCAGTCGTTTGCGCGTCGCGTCGGCGCTGACGCCAGATGCCGTCCTGCGACTGGCGGCCAAGGCACCCACCGAAGCCGTACGGGCCGAGGTGCTGCCCGCCTTTGTGGCCCAGCGGCTGCTGTCCCTGCGCTACCAGGACGGCCAGGCCCGCGCGAGCGAGCGTCGGGTCGAGCCCCAGGTCCTGCTGCTGGCCTGGCCGGCCTGGTACCTGATCGCCTGGGACCTGGACCGCGCCGCGGTGCGCACCTTCCGCCTGGACCGCATCCGCCAGGCCCATGCCCTGCCCGACCGCTTCCGCCTGCGGCCGCCAGCGCCCTTCTGGGCCAGTTGCGACAACGTGGGGCAGTCCCTCTGAGACTGGGCACGGCTCCTGTGGCGGCGTGACTGGCGCTGCATCCAGGGGCGCGGGTGCACGTCGTTGGCGTCGTTGCCGTGCGGTGCAGGAGAGAAACGAACCGGGTTGCAGGTGTCAATCGGGTCGGCACCGGTCTGCCTGGCTGACCGTACGATTGCCGCAAAACAGGGAGATCCATGTCCGCCCGAGCCGCCGCACCCGTCGAAGCTCGCGTCGCCGTTCTGGTGGACTGCGACAACACGAGCCCCGAGGTCCTGGAGTACGCCCTCCGCGTCGTCGCGCAGTTCGGCCGCGTCGTGCTGCGCCGTGGCTACGGCAACCACACCACACTGGCCAACAAGTGGCAGGAGGCCCTCGTCCGCCTGGCCTTCACGCCCTGCCTGCAGTACCAATACGCCTCAGGCAAGAACACGTCCGACATCGCACTGGCCCTGGACGCGATAGAGGCTCTGTTCGACGACCGCGCCGACACCTTCTGCCTCGTCACCAGCGACTCCGATTTCGCCTACCTGTGCCGCAAGCTGCGCGAGCGCGGCGCCACGGTGCACATCGTCGGCGAAGCGAAGACCCCTGACGCGCTCCGCAATGCCAGCGACCAGTTCTTCGAGTGGTTGAAGCCAGCCAGCACGCCCGAGCCCGTCCCCAGTGGCGTCACGCTGGCGCCAAAGCCGACCGATACCAAGCCCGCCGCGTCCAAGACGGAAGCTGCCAAGCCCGCCCCAAAGCGCCGGCCGCTGATGGTGGTGGAGGCCGTGAAGCTGCTGGCCGCCAACACGCCGGAAGGCAAGGTCCACCTCGGCCCGCTGGGCCAGTACCTCAAGCGCACCGACCCCGCGTTTTCGCCGCAGACCTACGGCCATACCGGCTTGGTAGACATGCTGCGAACATACGAGTTGCTTGCGCTGCAGCAAGAGCCTGGCGGGCACTGGACCGTGCGTTTGGCGTCATCGGCCGAGCCGGCCGCCACCGCCTCCGACCCCACCCCCGCGAACACCGACTGACCCCCTGATGGCGATCAAGAAGTCCGACCTCTACTCCTCCCTCTGGGCCAGCTGCGACGAACTGCGCGGCGGCATGGATGCCAGCCAGTACAAGGACTACGTCCTGTTCATGCTGTTCATCAAGTACATCAGCGACAAGTACGGCAACAGCGACGACTTCGCGCCGCCCGTGGTCATCCCCAAAGGCGCCGGCTTCCAGGACATGGTGGCGCTGAAGGGCAAGGCCGACATCGGCGACAAGATCAACACGCAGGTCATCCAGCCGCTGATCGACGCCAACACCCGCCTGGCGCGCAGCGACTTCCCCGACTTCAACGACCCCAACAAGCTGGGCGAGGGCTCGGCGATGGTCGAGCGGCTGAGCAACCTGGTCGGCATCTTCCAGAAGCCCGAGCTCGACTTCTCGGACAACCGCGCCGAGAACGACGACATCCTGGGCGACGCCTACGAATACCTGATGCGCCACTTCGCCACCGAGAGTGGCAAGAGCAAGGGCCAGTTCTACACGCCGAGTGAAGTCAGCCGCGTCGTCGCCAAGGTGCTGGGCATCGGGCCGCACAACGCCAAGGCTTCGACCACGGCCTACGACCCCACTTGCGGTTCGGGCTCGCTGCTGCTGAAGGTGGCGGCCCAGGCCGGCACGCACATCACCCTGGAAGGCCAGGAGATGGACGTGACCACCGCCGGCCTGGCGCGCATGAACATGATCCTGCACGACTTCCCGACGGCCAGCATCCTGACGGGCAACACGCTGGCCGACCCGAAGTTCAAGGACGGACAGCAACTGCGCACCTACGACTACGTGGTGGCCAACCCGCCGTTCTCGGTGAAGACCTGGAGCACCGGCCTGACCCCGGCCACCGACCCCTGGCAGCGCTTCGCCTGGGGCGAGCCGCCGGCCAAGCAGGGCGACTACGCCTTCCTGCTGCACATCATCCGGTCGATGAAGGGCACGGCCCAGGGCGCCTGCATCCTGCCGCACGGCGTGCTGTTCCGCGGCAATGCCGAGTCTGTCATCCGCAAGCAACTGGTGCGCTCGGGCATCCTGAAGGGCATCGTCGGCCTGCCGGCCAACCTGTTCTACGGCACCGGCATCCCCGCCTGCATCCTGGTGCTGGACAAGGCCGGCGCCGCGGCGCGCGCGGCCGCGGGTACCGGCATCTTCATGGTCGACGCCAGCAAGGGCTACATCAAGGACGGCAACAAGAACCGCCTGCGCGAGCAGGACATCCACCGCATCGTCGACACCTTCCAGCGCCAAGCCGACGTGCCCCGCTATGCACGCCTGGTGCCACTGGCCGAGATCGCCGACCCGAAGAACGACTTCAACCTCAACCTGCCGCGCTACATCGACAGCAGCGAGCCCGAAGACCTGCACGACATCACCGCCCACCTGCGCGGCGGCATCCCGGCGCGCGACCTGGACGACCCCACCAGCCCGCTGGCGCTCTACTGGCAGGTGCTGCCGGGCGTGCGCTGGGGCTTCTTCGAATCTGCCGGCCACGCGGGCTACGTGCAGTTGAAGCTGCCGCTGCCCGAGCTGAAGGCCGCCATCCTGGGCCACGCGGAGTTCCAGGCCTTCAACGGCCAGGCCACCAAGCGCTTTGCCGACTGGCGCACCGCCGCCACCCAGCGCCTGCAAGCCTTTGGCGCCGGGGGCCATCCCAAGGCACTGATCGAGACGCTGGCTGAAGAGTTGCTGGCCGCCTTCGCCGACGTGCCGCTGATCGACGCCTACGACGTCTACCAGCACCTGATGGACTACTGGGCCGCCACGATGCAGGACGACGCCTATCTCATCGCCGCCGACGGCTGGGTGGCCAAGACCAGCCGCATCCTGGAAACCGACAAGAAGGGCAAAACCAAGGACCGCGGCTGGACCTGCGAGCTGATCCCCAAGCCCTCGATCGTGGCCCGCTACTTCGCCAAGGTGCAGGCCGCGCTCGACGCGCTACATGCCGAGCTGGACGCGGCGGTGGCCAGCCAGACCGAGCTGGAGGAAGAGCAAGGCGGCGACGAGGGTATCTTTGCCGGCTACGACAGCATCACGGCCGTGGCGGTGAAGGAGCGCATCCGCGAGATCGGCAGCGACCGCGACAGCGGCGACGAGTTGAAACTGCTCAAGCAGTGGCTGGACCTGGGCAACCGCATCGCCGTGCTGAAGAAGCAGATCCGCGAGAGCGAGGCCGAGCTGGATGCCCTGGCCTACGACAAGTACCCGGAGCTGACCCAGGCCAACATCCAGTCGCTGGTGATCGACAACAAGTGGATGGCGACGCTCGCCGGCACAGTGCAGGGCGAGCTCGACCGTGTCTCGCAGACGCTGACCGGCCGCATCCGGGAACTGGCCGAGCGCTATGCGACGCCGCTGCCGCTCTTGACTGATGAGGTCGCGGCGCTGACTGCAAAGGTTGCGGTGCACCTGGCGAAGATGGTGGCGTCATGACTATGAGGCCAACGAGTAAGGTAACGGAGTTAGGTCTGATCCCAAAAGAATGGGAAGTGAAGCGAATCGGTGAACTGGGAAGCGTAGTCCGCGGCGGATCGCCACGCCCTGCCGGAGATCCGCGGTACTTCAACGGGAGCTTCATTCCCTGGCTAACAGTCGCCGCTCTGACGAACATACCTGAGCATCAACTTGAGGTGATTGAGACTGCGAGCGGCTTGACGGCGGAGGGCGCCCAGCACAGCCGCACTCTGGTAAGCGGCACCGTGATCATCGCCAACAGCGGCGCAACGCTTGGCGTCGCAAAGGTCCTCGGAATCACATGCTGCGCGAACGACGGCATCGCGGCGATTACAAACCAGCACGCTGGGGACAAGTCCTTCGTCTGCCACTACATCAACACGAGAACGAACTATCTCCGGGAGGTTGTGGCCACGGGAAATGGCCAACCGAACCTCAATACCACGCTCATTCGAGGAATACCGATTCCGTTCCCGCCGCTCGCTGAACAGACCGCGATAGCGGAGGCGCTGAGCGACGTGGACGCCCTGCTTGCCGGTTTGGACCGCCTCATCGCCAAGAAGCGCGACCTCAAGGAGGCCGCCGTGCAGCAACTCCTCACTGGCCAGACCCGACTTCCGGGTTTTCATGGTGAGTGGGTTATGAACCGGCTCGGCGATACGGCGTCATTGAAGGCGCGTATCGGCTGGCAGGGTCTGACTACGGCGGAGTATTTGGACTCGGGCGAGTTCTTCTTGGTGACAGGCACGGAATTCCAAAACGGGTACATCGAATGGCGCCGTTGCCACTTCGTAGATGAGGTTCGCTACAAGCAGGACACGAACATACAACTTCGCCCGCACGATGTGTTGGTGACAAAGGACGGCACGATCGGCAAGGTTGCCCTTGTACCGAGTCTCCCTGGGCCTGCTACGCTGAACAGCGGAGTTTTTGTCATCCGGCCGCTACGCAACTCGTTCCATCCGGAGTTCTTCTACTACGTGCTTTGCTCGCGCCAGTTCTCAGAATTTCTTTCGCAACTGGCGGCGGGGTCAACGATCAGCCACCTCTACCAGAAGGACTTTGTTTCCTTTGCCTATCGGGGTCCAGCGAGTCTCGAAGAGCAGGCAGCCATCGCCAAAATCCTTGCCGATATGGATGCCGAACTCACTACCCTTGAAGCCCGCCGCAACAAGACCCGCACGCTCAAGCAAGGGATGATGCAAGAACTCCTGACCGGAAGAACCCGCCTGGTATGAGCGCCACGTCATATCGCCGACAGGCGTCTGAATCGGCTCTGCGCGCCGGCGCGAACCTGCAGGATCAGACGCTCTACGCACTGCGGAGACAATGGCAGAGCACGTACACGTATCGGCAGGCGCCTGCGCAGCGCGAACCATTCGTGGGGTCACCGCGCAACAGCACAGCTTGACAGGGACCAGCGTAAAGGCAGCGTTCGCCCGCAGACAGCCACCCCGCTTCACCCGCAGAAGGACCGCACATGAGTCTGACGCAACACAACTTCACCCAGATCTGGGATCAACTTCGTGGCAAGAAGCCGCAGCTCGCGCGCTTTCTGGAGTCGGTTCGCATCTGCAACCTGCGCGGTATCACGGACCTTCAGGTCAATCTGGGCTACCCCGTCACCGTGATCGCCGGGCCTAATGGCTCTGGCAAGTCCACAGTGCTGTTTGCTTGCGCGTGTGCGTACGACGTACCTGGGGCGCGCGACTACAGCCCCGCCGTGTTGTTCCCCAACCTGAAGGCGCGCGCTGACGATACTGTGTCTGACCGGCTCGGTAGCCCGAGCTTCGAGTATTACTTTGTCGACAGTGGGACACGCGTGGGCATGACGTGGCGTCGGCTCAAGTCCTGGAGCAAGAGCTTTATGGGGCGCAAGGGCGGCAGACAGCCGCAGCGCGAGCTGTACCTCCGAACGCTCGCTAACCTGACCAGTCCGTCAGAGGTGCGCAGCATTTTGCAGATCGGCAATCAGGCCTTCACCAAAACCGATCTGGACGCTGACTTGATCGCATTCGCGCATCGCGTGTTGCCCTTCAAGTACCGCGGGTTGAAGTTGCTGACGGTCAAGGGCAAGGACTTGCTATTTGCCGACCGCGAGGATGCGCGTACTGCCTATTCGGAATTCCACATGTCTGCCGGTGAGCGGGCCCTGCTTCGCATCTCCAAGGACATCGGTCGCCTGCGCAATGCGTTGATCCTCATCGACGAAGTCGAGGCGGGGCTGCACCCCTACACCCAGCAGCAGTTGATGCTGGAACTGCAGCGCTTGGCGCTGCGGAACGACTTGCAGATCGTCGTGACCTCGCACAGTTCTGTAGTGCTGGAGAGCGTGCCGCCAGAAGGGCGTGTGTTCCTGGAGCGCATGCACGACAACGTGCTTGTGCAACCGGCGTATCGCGACATCTTCCAGCGCGCGTTTTACGGCCGGCCACAGGATCGACTGTCGGTGCTGTGCGAAGACGCGGTAGCCGAAGCGCTGATTCTGGGCGTGCTGGACCGCATCAACCCGCTGCTGCAGTTGACGCCCGACGACATCACGGTGGGTCGTGACACCGGGAAGGATCAGTTCCCCCAACACGTGGATGCGCTCGGCAAGTTCAAGCTGCTCGACGAGTTCGTCTTCGTCCTGGACGGTGACGCAAGAGGCGCTGAAGCAGGCATGGCCGCCACCGCGGCCAAGTACAACCGGGTCATCAGACCGCTGTACTTGCCTGGGGAGGGGCCGCCGGAGGATTGGATTTACACCGTGTTGGAAGCCAGTACGCCCGAGTACGCCGAAGAACTGGGGGCGCCAGGGCTTGGCGAACTGCTGCTGCAGTTGCGTCAGCAGTTCGACAACGCGGCGGACCGGCCTGCAAACATCATCAAGGCGCGCTATGCGACGTTGGCTGACAGCCTGCAACGCACTCCCGCTGACATCGCGCGCCGTGTCGGGCGGATAGCTTCCAAGAGCGGTGCGCTGAAAGTGTTTGCTGACGACCTGATGCAGGCCGTCGCCGACTGGCGTAGCCGCGCGGCGCCCTAGCCGAGGCAGCTATCGCGCTAGCTTGATGTGGGCGAACCGTGCCACGGGCTGCTGCAGCTTCTGCTCAAGCTGGGCCACCGGTCGGCCCGTCTCCACGGCAGTCGAGCTGGCGACGGCGCGCAGCAAGGCCTTTGGGCTCGGCGTCTTGCGCTGGGGTGTCGTGGGTTTGATCATGATGCGGCCGGGATCAGCGAAATGCCAGTGTAGTACCCCCGGCTTGGCGGGACACCGGCCGAGAATCATCATCCGCAGGCCCTGTGGCGCCGACGGGAGGGAATCGGTTTGAGCACACCACTGCGCCCCGAGCGCGTGACGCAGAACCGCGTCGTCCACCGCTTCACCGCGCCCGTGTCGGCCGGCGGGCTGGGCTACCGCGCATTGGGCGACTGGCACCAGCGCGAGAACAACCGCGGCATCGAAGCGGCCCTGCTGCGCGACAACCTCACCGCGCGCGGCTACACGCCGGCGCAGATCGGCGCCGCGCTGCAGAAGCTGGAGACGGCGGCCGATTCCACCGGCATCACGCTGTACGCCGCCAACCTGCGCACCTATCAGCTGCTGCGCTACGGCGTGCCCGTGCAGACCGCGGCCGGCCAGGCGCACGAG
>Ga0209985_10003477_pt1 | contig 13375 bp, 10 predicted proteins | sample NOAtaG_FD_187305 | JGI IMG/M metagenome (GOLD analysis project Ga0209985, IMG submission 187305) | Freshwater lake microbial communities from Lake Erie, under a cyanobacterial bloom - NOAA_Erie_Diel6S_1000h metaG (SPAdes) (version 2) | ecosystem: Environmental > Aquatic > Freshwater > Lake ...
TCGACATGCCCTTCGCCTGCGCGGCGCGAGCGACCTCGAGCGCGAGGCGGGTCTTGCCGACGCCGCTCTCGCCGGCCACGAGGACGAGCTCCGTGCCGCCTCGCTCGACCCGCTCGAGGGCCGAGCGGAGGAAGGTGACCGCCGCAGCGCGGCCGACCATCGCGGGGCGGTAGAGGTACGGACGCGGCGCGAGCGGGCGCGGCGCAGGAGGCTGGCCGAGGACCTGCGACAGGACGCGACCGACGTCGGCCGCGTACCCCGGGCGCTCGTCGGGGGTCTTGGCCAGGAGTGATAGGACGAGCCGCACCAGGGGCTCGGGCACGTCCGGAGCGAGCTCCGAGAGCGGCACGGGAGCCGTCTGCAGGTGCGCGAACACGATCGCCGCGGCGTGGCTCCCCTCGAAGGGTGTGCCACCGGCCACCGCCTCGTGCAGCATCACGCCGAGCGCATACAGGTCCGCGCGGGCATCCACCGGATCGCCCCGCAATTGCTCGGGGGAGATGTAGAGCGCGGTCCCGGCGCCGCGGTTGCTGAAGTCGAGCGACTCCCGTCCCTGCGCGGCGGAGGAGCGCGTCGCGAGTCCGAAGTCCATCAGCACGACGCGCCCGTCGTCGGCGAGGAACACGTTGTCGGGCTTCAGGTCGAGGTGCACCACGCCTTCGCCGTGAAGAAACGCGAGCGCCTCGCAGAGCGGAGGGAAGACCTTCAGCAGCTCGGCGCGGCGCGCCGGCGAAGGAGCGCTCCGGGCCGTGCGGGGGGCGACGCGCTCGGGACCGGTGGTTTGCTGGGTGGCCGCCGCCTCGGCGGTGATCGTCACGGCACCGGAGTCGGCGCCCTCGCACGCGGCGAGCCATTCGCGGAGCGTGCACCCCTCGAGCAGCTCCATCGCATACCACGGCACCGCATCGGCGAGCCCCACGTCGAGGATGCGGACGATGCTGGGGTGCTCGAGGCGCGCGAGGGCGCGGATCTCGCGTCGCATGCCCCGCAGCAGCGCGGTCTCGACGCCGCGGACGGTCTTCAGCGCCGCGGTGCGTCCGTCGCCTTCGTGCACGACCCGGTACACGACCCCCATGCCGCCCTCGCCGAGGGTGCCGATGACACGCCAGGGCCCGAAGCGGCCCGCGTCGTCGTCGCGCTCGCGGCCGTCGCGGACTGCCTCCGCCACCGGGGCGCGTGCCCCCCGTCTCATGCGCCCTCCGGCCCCAGCCCTGCCCCGACCACGTGCACGTTCGCGCCGAGGGCGCGGGCCGCCATCATCCCCGAGGTCACGGCCGCCTCGACGCAGCCCGCGTTGAGGACCGGGTTCGCCGTCCAGTCACCCGCGAGGACGAGGTTCGTGACGCCCGAGCCGCCGCTGGGGAGCCGGCTCGCGGTCGAGCCCTTCACCGAGAGCACGTAGAGCTCGTTCGGATCGATGTTCACCCGCAGCCACTGGGCACGCCAGCGCGACTCCGCGGTCGTGCCGCCCCCAGGATCCACGAGCAGGCTCGGATCGAGGCCGTCGGGCTGCTGGGGCGTGCGGGCTGCGGGCCAGAGCCATCCCGCGTTCGTCGCGGCCCACGCCATCGCCTGCCGGAGCAGGCGCTCGCGCTCACGGCGCGGATAGCCGTGATCGGTGAAGGGACGAGGCGGACCGGGCGGCTCCTGCCACGGCCCGCACCAGTACTGCACGCTGGCGGGCTCGCTGCCCTCCTTCCACGCCTCGACGGGCAAGAGGTGGCTCATGTCGGCCCACGTATCGAGCGCCTGCGCGTAGCCTCCGAGGAGCGCGGAGAGGCCGATCGGCGCGCCCCAGCTGCGCTCGAATTCGAGGGCCCAGTCGGGCGTCTGCCAGCCGAGCTGCTCGCTGGTCTTCGTCATCCACAGCTGCACGCCCTGCGTGGGCGTGGCCTGCACCGCGCGGGCGGCACCGTCGCCCTCGACCATCCGCCTCCACGACGGCAGGCGCGCGACCAGCTCCGAGGCCACGTGGGGCAGCGCCCCGACCGGGATGCCGCAGAGGACGACGTCGAAGTCCTGGCCGCGGACGAGCGTGCGTCGCTCCACACCGGGCCACGAGGTCCACCACGACTCGAGGTCGTAGGGATGGCCGGGATCATAGGGGTCCTCGCGCAGGCGCTCGGCGTCGTCGATCTGGTCCCACAGCGGCGCGCTCGGCCAGCAGTCGAGGCCCTTCACCTCGCGGAGCGGCCAGTACTCGGCAGCGCGGTCCTTGAGGTGCACCTGCCGCGTCACCTCGATGCCCTCGATCGCATCGCCCGCCTGCGAGAGGCGGAGCGCGTCGACCTTGTGGAAGAACTCGAAGCGGACGCCGCGGTGCTTCAGCAGGCCGTAGAAGGGCGTGAAGATCGTGTCGCCCATCCCCGCGTTCATCTTGAACATCAGCGCACCCTGGTAGGTGAGCAGCATGCGCAAGAGGCCGCGGGTCGCGGTTCCGGCCGCGAAATTGGGGCGATCGGTGTCGCCCGCTTCGAAGCCGAACACGAGGTCGTAGACGGTACGGATGGGCGCCGAGGTCGTGCTGACGTCGCGCGCGCCGTGACGGGTGAGCCACTCCACCCAGTCCTCGCCGTCCGCGGCCTCGAAGCCCCGCGCGAGGAGATCGTCGCGGAGGATGCCGACGAGGAAGGTGCCCGCGAGGTCGTTGAGCACGAAGAAGCGCCGCGCCTCGACGTCGTCCATCGCGGACTCGAGCACCCACCAGAGCGTGTCGAGGTAGAGGCGCACGAGCTCGGCGATGGCGGCCTCGGCCTCGCGGCGAACCAGCGCGGCGCCGGGCAGACCGCGGGACGCCGCGAGCGCCCGGTGCAGCAGGGTCTCGCCTGCCTTCGCCGCGACCGTGACGCCGGCCTCGGCCGCACCGGCGAGCAGCTTCGCGACGATGCCGCCCGCGGGGTTCGATCCCGCGGCGAGGCGGGGCTCGTGGGGCCGCCCCTCGAAGAACGCGTCGTGGGCCTCGACCATCCAGCCGAGCGCGGTCTCGAGAAATGCGATGGGCGCGAGATCGGGCCCTCGACCCGGCACGCCGTGGTTCGGCGGGAAGAGGATGGACCAGTGCGACCACTGGCCCTTCCACCACTCCTCGAACGTGACGAGCGACTGCGGCGTGAAGGCCGCTTCGACATCGGCGAAGGTGCGGACCGGCTTCGGGTCGAGCTCGTGCAGGGCGTCGAGGGCATGCCGCAACGTGCGGAACGCGTTCTCGTAGAAGCCGAACCAGATGTGCAGCCCGTGCTCTTCGATCCGCTCGCCGTACGCGGCGTTGCGGCCGCTCGCGCCCTTGCCGCCGAGGCGCCAGCCCATCTGGTAGACGGTGATGTCGTAGGCGTCTCGGGTGCGGGGATCGCCCGTGAGCCAGGCCAGCGACGCCATCGATCCGAGTCCGCCTCCGAGCACTGCGAGCTTCTTCTTCACGAACGCCTCCGCGCTCGGTGAGCGCCGGGCCGGGAGGCTACCGAAATCCCCGGTCGATGTCGCCTTCGACGGAGCCGCGCTCAGCGGTAGTGCGGCGTCCAGCCCGTCTCGTCGACGAAGAGACGGGCGCATCGCATCGAGAGGGCGTCGGTGAGGAGGAATCGGTGGTGCCGGTTCTTGGGCACCGCGAGCAGGTCCTCGGCGTGCACGACGATCCGCATCCAGCGATCGTCGGTGCTCCGGATGTCGAAGATGCCCTCGCCCTCGAGGACGTAGCGGACCTCGTCGTCGGTGTGCAGGTGCTCGCGGTCGAACTTGGCGCGGATCGCCGGGAGATTCGGCGTGTCCTTCGTGAGCCGGATCTCGTCCCGTGTGGCGTAGCCGTGTTCGCGCATGAACCCATCGAGGCGCGCCTCGTGCCCCGCGATGGGCAGGCGGCGGTAGGTCACCCCGTGCGCGGCGAGGGTGGACTCGTCGATGGGCCGGCTCGCATCGCTCGGGTCGGTCTCGTTCAGCCAGTAGGCGCGCATCGACGTCATCCTCCCGCAGGCGGACGGGACGCGTCCAGCCCGAGCTTCCTCATCTCCACCGCTGCGGCGAAGACGTAGTCGAGGCACTCGGCGTGGACCTTCGCCTCGCGCCAGTCGCGGCCCCACACGTACACGCCGTGCCGCCGCACGAGCACCGCGACCGCCCGCGGAAACGCGTCGATCGCCGCACCGAGCGCGTCCGCGAGGTCGCACTCGTGGGCGGTGTTCTCGAGGATCGGCACCTCGAGCAGATCGTGGTAGCCGTGCCCCGCGACGCCTTTGATCATCTCGAGGTGCGTTGCGCGGAAGGTCTCGCCCGAGATCAGCGTCGCAGCGAGCGCGTGGAGGGAGTGGCTGTGAAGGACCGCGCCGGCGCCGCGTTTCTGGAACGCGTGGAGAAAAAGCGGTGCGCACTGGCTGAGCTTCAGCGCGGGATCACGCGGACGCTCGACGACGTCGCCCGCCGCATCGAGCACGAAGAGGTCTTCGGGCTCGACCAGCTCCTTGTGCACACCGCTCGGGGCCATCAGGATGCGCTCACCGTCGCGCACCGCGATCCCTCCGCCGGTCCCGCTGACCCAGCCGAGCGCGTGGAAGCGGCGCAGCAGCGCGCAGATCACCGCGCGCGGGTCACGGCCTTCGCGGAGCACGAGGTCGGAGGTCACGGGTCCGAGCGTGCCCGAGCCCCGGACGAGCACAAGGGGCATCCCGGCGACGGCCGCGCGGCGGCTCCGGGACGTGCGTTGCCGCGGGGGAGGCCCGTGCCATCCTCGCGGCCCCATGTCGCGCATCTTCCGAGCCCTCCCCCCCTCCGGCACCAAGATCGGCCTCGCCTTCTCCGGCGGCCTCGACACCCGCGCCGCGGTCGCGTGGATGTCACGTCAGGGCATGGACGTGTACTGCTACACGGCCGACCTCGCCCAGCCCGACGAGAAGAACCCCGCCGACATCCCGCCCATCGCGATGGAGCACGGCGCGAAGAAGGCGCGGCTGCTCGACTGCCGCGAGGCGATGGTCCGCGAGGGCCTGATCGCCATCCAGTGCGGCGCCTTCCACCTCAGCGTGGGCGGCAAGAAGTACTTCAACACGACGCCGCTCGGCCGCGCCGTCACCACGACGGCCATCGTGCGGGCGATGAAGGAAGACGACGTCCACGTCTTCGGCGATGGCTCGACCCACAAGGGCAACGACATCCAGCGCTTCTACCGCTACGGCATCCTCGTCGACCCCACGCTGAAGATCTACAAGCCCTGGCTCGACCCGAAGTTCGTCAGCGCGTTCGGCGGCCGCAAGGAGATGAGCGAGTTCCTCGAAGAGGTCGGACTGCCCTACAAGATGGGCACCGAGAAGGCCTACTCGACCGACGCGAACGTGCTCGGCGCGACCCACGAAGCGAAGGACCTCGAGCGGCTCGACGTCGGCATGCACATCGTCGCGCCGATCATGGGCGTGGCGCACTGGAAGAGCGACGTCGCCGTCGCCGCCGAGCGCGTGACCATCGAGTACGAGGCGGGCGTCGCCACCAAGATCAACGGCAAGAGCTTTCCGGGCATCTTCGAGATGTTCGTCGAGGCGAACGCGATCGGCGGCCGGCACGGCCTCGGGATGAGCGATCAGATCGAGAACCGCGTCATCGACGCCAAGAGCCGCGGCATCTACGAGGCGCCCGGCATGGCGCTCCTGCACATCGCCTACGAGCGTCTGCTCTCGGCCATCCACAACGAGTCCACGACCGACCTCTACGCCACGCTCGGCCGCCGCCTCGGCCGCCTTCTCTACGAAGGCAAGTGGTTCGACCCCGAGAGCATGATGCTCAAGGACGCGCTCACCCGGTGGATCGCGCCGAGCGTGACCGGATCGGTGACCCTCGAGCTCCGCCGTGGCGACGACTACACGCTGCTCGAGACGCACGCCCCGTACATGGCCTACGCGCCCGACAAGCTCTCCATGGAGAAGGTCGAGAGCGCCTTCAGCCCCGAGGACCGCATCGGCGCGCTCGAGATGCAGACGCTCGCGGTCGGCGACAACCGCGCGCTCCTCCTGCACCACCTCGACAGCATCAAGCGCATCGGCACCGGCAGCCCGGTCGCGCACCTGCTCCCCATCGGAGAGGAAGAGTGAGCCTGCAGGCCCGGATCGAGGCGGCCTTCGCCGATCGCGCGCTGCTCGCCGACCCCGCGCACCGGGACGCGGTGCTCGAGGCGCTCGCCGCCCTCGATGCAGGCCGGCTGCGGGTCGCCACCCCGGAGGCGGATGGCACCTGGACCGTCCATCCCTGGGTGAAGCAGGCCATCCTGCTCTTCTTCGCCATCCAGAAGATGGAGCGGATCGAGGTCGGCCCCTTCGAGTTCCACGACAAGATCCCGCTGAAGAAGCACCTGGACGAGGCCGGCGTGCGCGTCGTGCCCCCGGGCGTGGCCCGCTACGGGTCGTTCCTCGAACGCGGCGTCATCCTCATGCCCGGCTACGTGAACCTCGGCGCGTGGGTCGGCGCCGGGACGATGGTCGACACCTGGGCGACGGTCGGCTCGTGCGCCCAGATCGGCCGCGACGTGCACCTCTCGGGCGGCGTGGGCATCGGCGGCGTCCTCGAGCCCCCCGGCGCCCAGCCGGTGATCGTCGAGGACGGCTGCTTCGTCGGCTCGCGCGCCATCGTCGTCGAGGGCGTGCGGGTCGAGAAGGAAGCCGTGATCGGCGCGAACGTCGTGCTCACCGCCTCGACGCCCATCGTCGACGTGACCGGCAGCGAGCCCGTCGAGCTGCGCGGACGCGTGCCGGCGCGATCGGTGGTCATCCCCGGCACGCGCCCGAAGAAGTTCCCCGCGGGGGAATTCGGCGTGCCCTGCGCGCTCATCATCGGCCGCCGCCGCGAGAGCACGGACAAGAAGGTGTCGCTGAACGCCGCCCTGCGGGACTTCGGCGTCTCGGTCTGACAACCCGGCCAATGAACCCCGGCGGCGGTGGGGCCGAGCGCTGCGCCGGGCGTGCATCGCCCGGCCACGGGGCCACCGCGGGCACCGGCGGTCGTTTCCCGAAAGGACCCTTCCATGCGTCGCTTGCTGCTGATCACCCTCATCACCTGCGCCCCCGCGCTCGCCCACGCGCGCCGGGTCGTCGTGACCGAACGCGAGGCGCCAGGCGCCTCCGTGCCCGGCGGAGCGGCCTCGAGCATGGCGGCGGATCCCTACCGCACGCCGGGCAGGCGGACTCCGGCGCGGCGCCTCGACCTCGACACCGCCTCCCTCCGCCGCGCCCTGACGCGCGCCCAGCCCGAGTTCGAGCGCTGCCTCGCCGAGGCGGGGGTGCGGAGCGGCACGGTGCGGGCCCGCATCACCCGAGACGCTGCGATGCGGATCACGCCGCGCAGCCGCCCGCGCAGCGACGCCGCCGAGGCCTGCATGGATCTCGCCGCGCGCCGGCATCTCACCCCGCTGCTCGGTACGCCGGTGCGCCGGGCCGTGACCGCGTCGGTCCGCGTGCGCGCGCCGAGCGCGCCGCCCCCGCCCCCCGCAGGCGACGAGCGCGAGCTCCGCGACCGGCTGTCGAGCGCGGACGGCGCCCTGCGCAGCTGCCTCGGCGACGCGGCCCCGGGCGTGCCGGGCACGGTCACGCTCAGGGTGGTCGCGCACCGTGACGGATCGATGGCGCTCGAGAGCGCCGCGCTGCCGACCGGCGTGCCCGCTGGGCCGATGCTCGTGTGCCTGCAGTCGGAGGTCGCCCGCCTGCGGGTGAGCCCGGGCGGCGAGCGCTCGACGAGCCACGAGCTGCTGCTCGGACGCTGACACGGCTGCACTTCCACCTCCGTACCCGGCTCGACCTGATGATCGGCGGGCGGAGCGGCGGGTACCGCTCGGGGCCGGAGTGCGCTCGACGGGGGCGAGCGCGTGCAGGTGCCGCTCTCCAGAGCGGTTCAGGGCACGGCGATGAACACGAACGAGTCGATCATCCCCGCGCCCCCGAACGTGCGGTCGACGGCCCCGGTCGTGGTGGGCAGGTTCGGCGAGCGGCTCTCGCCGGTGAGCGCGATGCGTCCGTCCGGCCCTCCGGTCACGGCGCGCGTCGAGTCGAAGCCGCTGCCGCCGTAGTACGTCGAGTACTCGAGGCGCGAGAGGTCCGGCGAGAGGACCGAGAAGATCCCATCCGCGTTGCCCGCGAGCGTCGTCTGGAATGCGCCGGTGCTCGTCGGGTAGTTCGTCGAGAAGCTCGCACCTCCGATCGCGACGCGGCCGCTCGCATCGACGTAGATGCCCTCCACGCCGTCTCCGTTGCTACCGCCGAGGTAGGTCGCGTGAAGGATCGAGCGACCGTCGGCCGAGAGGATCGCGATGTAGCCGTCGCCGGCGAAGTTCGTCATGAGCCCCGTCGCCGGCGACGTGGCGTTGCCGCCGTGGGTCGGCTGCAGGGCGCCGGCCGTGGTCGTCATGTCGAGCGAGGTCGACACGAAGCCCACCACCACGCGACCGTCGGCGAGCAGCTCCACGTTGTGGGTCTCCGAGCCGTCGTTGCCCGAGCCGCCGAGGTAGGTGCCGAAGCGGAGCGATGTCCCATCGGCGGCGTAGCGCGCGACGAACATGTCGAAGCCGCCGCCGAACGCAGGTTGCAGCACGCCCGCGGTGCTCGGCACGTCGACCGATCCGGTGCCGAACACGACGACGGCCTCGCGGCTCGCCGGATCGACCCGGATGGACGGCTGCGGTCCATCGAAGCCGCTGCCGCCGAGGTACGACGCCCACCGGTAGGTCGTCCCGTCCGCGCTGATCCGGGCGAAGGCGGCCTCTCCGCCGGAGAACGTCGTGTCCGCCGCCGAGGACGAGATGAACGGCAGGGGCTCGTCGGTGACGACCGCGACGTACACCTCGCCGTCGGGGTCCACCGCGACGTCGCGCACGATCTCGCCGCCCGGCCCGCCGACGTAGGTGGACCAGACGATGGCCCCTGTCTCGCCCGAGAGGCGGGTGACGAAGCCGTCCTGCTCGCCGTACGAGTTGGGCATGACGCTGCCCGAGAAGGTGGGCTGCACCACGCCCGCCGTCGTCGGGTACGCCGTGCCCGCGCGCCCCGCGACGATGACGTCTCCGTCGGCCGTCAGCTCGAGGGCGTAGGCGCGGTCGTAGCCCGAACCCCCGAAGCGGACCGACCAGACCGTCGAGCCGTCGGGGGCGAGCTTGGTCACGAACACATCCTTGTTGCCGGCTGCCGCGCCGGTCGCGGGGAAGTCCGCCGAGTCGGTGCCACCGGCGACGTAGAGGTAGCCCTCGCAGTCGAAGGCGACGTCGCGCCCCTGATCGAACGCCGCGCCGCCGAGGTACGAGGCGTACAGCGCGGCGGGAAGCGCCACGCAGGGGGCAGGACCCGCGTCCGCGCCGCCATCCGCGCCGCCCCCATCCGCGCCGCCCCCATCCGCGCCCCCGCCATCCGCGCCGCCACCGGTGTCGAGGACGGTCAAGACGTCGGCGGCGGTTGCATCGCGCTCGGTCGCGCCGTCCAACCCACCGGCATCGGTGGTTCCATCGCCGCTGCCGCAGCCGAGGCCCAAGGCCACACCGATCGCCGCTGACCACGCCGTTCTTCGCATGGGACGGACGGTACCCGAAACGCGCCCGCCCGCGGGGTTCAGGGCGCGCCGTGCGCTTGCCAGTACGCGGCGAGGCGCCGGAAGCCCTCGTCGGTGCGGAGCGGGGCCTCGTAGCCGAGGTCCCGCCGGGCGGCGTCGAGCCGGTACCAGTGCGCGGTGCCGAGCTGCTCGGCGACGAAGCGGGTGAGCGGCGGCTCGACGCCGGGCCGGAAGGTCCGGTAGGCGCTCTCGACGATGGTGCCGAGGGCGAGCGCGATCGGCAGCGGGATCGACCGCGCCCGCTCGGGCAGGCCCGCGGCACGAAGAAAGCGGAAGACGAGCTCGCGGAGCGGCATGGGCTCGCCCTGGGCGATGAAGTACGGACGGCCCGCGCAGGCGGCGCCGGGGCCGAGGCGGTCGAAGGCGCAGAGGTGTGCGTGCACCGCCGCATCGAGGTGCGTCGCGTCCACCCGCTTCACGCCGCCGCCGACCAGCGCGAGGCGACCTCGACGTGCGCGCGCCAGAATCCGCGGCGCGAAATTCGGGTCGTCCGGCCCCCACACGAGGTGCGGCCGGATCGCCACCGTCAAGAGGCGCTTGCCCCCGCCGAGCTCGGTGCCGCTCGCCGCGAGCACCGCGCGCTCGGCGATGGCCTTCGTCTCGGGATAGGCCGAAGCGAAGTGGTCCGCATAGGGCAAGGACTCGTCCCCGCCCTCGAGGTCTCCACCCGGGTGCACGACGCTGGGCGTCGAGGTGTGCACCAGCTTCTCGATGCGGTGCGTCCGCATCGCGTGCAGCACGTGCTCGGTGCCGCGCACGTTCGCGTCGTAGAAGTCCGCGTAGCGGCCCACGAGCCCGGGCCGGCCCGCGACGTGGAAGACCGCCTCGACGCCCGCCGCGGCGGCCACGACCGCGTCCTTGTCGGCGAGGTCCGCGCGGACGATCCGCACCTGCCCTCCCCGCTCGAGCGCGGCGAGCGCAGGCGGAGCGCTGCGGTTCAAGGCCACCACGCGGCATCCGCGGGCGACGAGCGCGCGGGTGATGGCGAGGCCGATGAAGCCGGACGCGCCGGTGACGAGGACCGCGCTCAACGCCCCCTCCGCGCCAGCTCCGCGTCCGCCCACACCGCGAGCTTCTCCCGGCCGATCTTCGCGTTGTGGCGGATGTCGACCGGGAACGGGTGCGCGGCGACGAGCACGTGATCGACGCCCGGAACGAGGCCCGTCAACTCCGCCTCGAGCGCGCTCCGGCCGCGCGCTCCGAGCGTGCGGTCGTCGGGCTCGATGCAGACGACGACCTGCATCCGCGCGCGCGCCACGCCCACGAGCGCGCTGCGCTTCACCTTCGGGTGCGCGTTGAAGGGCCCCTCGAGCCGCTCGGTGTACAGATCACCGGCCGCGGTCCGCACCCGCTGGGACTTGCGGCCGCAGTACCAGAGGCGTCCGGCTTCGTCGCGGTAGCCCACGTCCCCGGTGCGGTGAAAGAGCCGGCCGTCCTTGCGGAGCTTGTGCCGCGCGGTCTCCTCCTCCTGGCCGAAGTACGCCTCGGTCACCTGGGGACCGGCGACGGCGATCTCGCCCACGCTTCCGTCGGGTACGGCGAGCGCAGGGTCCCACGCCGCGATGGCCTCGTCCCGCACCTGCATCACCAGCACCTCGGCGCTCGGCACCGGGCGACCGACGCAGATCCCCGCGCCCTGCCCCATCTTCGCCCCGGTCTCGCCGAGGATCTCGCGGTGATCGATGCTCGCGACCGGCAGGCTCTCGGTGGCCCCGTAGGGCGTGTGGATGCGCGCGCCCTCGGGCAGGCAGCGGACCATGCGCGCGAGGATCCGCGGCGCGACCGGGGCGCCGGCGCTGATCACCCGGCGGATCGACGCGAAGACGTGCCCGCGGGGCGCCGCCCAGCGCGAGACGGTGTCGAGCAGCGCCGGCGAGCCGAAGAGGTTCGTGGGCCGGAAGTCCGCCACCGCCGCGGCGAGCCGCGCCGGATCCACCGAGGCCGGACGGGTGTAGTCCATCTCCGGTAGGACCGTGGTCATACCGAGCGCGGGGTCGAAGAGCGCGAAGAGGGGAAAGGTCGGCAGATCGATCTCACCCGGCGCGATGTCGTAGAGCGCGCGGATCGCCTCGACCTGCGCGTCGAAGTTGCGGTGCCGGTAGACCGCGCCCTTGGGGATGCCGGTCGAGCCGCTGGTGAAGAGGATCGCCGCCTCGTCGTCGGGGGACGTGGCGCCGGTGGGTGCGACGCCGCGGGCCAGGAAGTCGGCGAAGGGCATGCCGCCGAGGGCCCGGGCGGCGAGCGCGCCGCCCCCGACGACGACCGAGGTCGCGGCCGAAGGCGCCCAGCCGAGGACGCGCCGGGCCAGGTGCGCCCGCGGCACCCCGACGAAGGCATGCGGCTCGGCCCGCGCCAGGCAGGTCTTGAGCGACGCGGTCCCCATGCCCGGATCGACCATCACCGGGACGACGCCCGCGTGGAAGAAGCCGAAGACCAGCTGGAAGAGCTCGAGCGAGGGCGGCACCATCAAGACGGCGCGGGCGCCCCGCTCGAGCCCCGCACCGCGAAGGCCCCGCGCGACGGCGCGCGCGCCTTCTTCGAGGGCCCGATAGGTGAGCCGCTCGCGGCTCCCGCGCCGATCGTGGCAGACGATGGCCAGGGCCTCGGGCCGCTCGGCGGCCATCTTCGTCAGGTGCTCGGCGACGCTGCCCAGGCGGCTCATGCGGGGTTCAGGAACGAGCGCACGAGCGGCACGACCTCGTCGGGTGCGTCCTCGATGACGTAGTGCCCCGCGCCCTCGATCCGGTGCACGTCCGCCCACGGACAGCGGCGCTGCCACTCGCGGAGGAAGGCCTCGCCGAAGATGAAGTCCTCGGTGCCCCAGACGAGCCGCATCGGCACCGCAGAGAGCTCGCTCAGCCGTCGCCCGGTCTCCTCGACGATGGCGTAGGCCGGATCCTGCGGGTCGAGCGGGATGTCCTCGACGAAGCGGAGCGTGCTGCGGCGGCTCTCCCAGTCGTGGTAGGGCGCGCGGTAGGCGTGGCGCAGCGCCCTAGGCATGCGGCTTCGGGTCGTGCAGAGGTGCGAGGCGCCGAGCGCGAAGGCGTTGCCGCCCCGCACGAGAAGAGCGCCGAGCGGGCTCCGGGTGAAGCGCAAGACGCCGGGAAAGCGCATCTCCGCCGGCATCGGGAAGGCCGCGGTGTTCATCAGCACGAGGCGCTCGAGGCGCGCGGCGTGCTTCACCGCCCACGCCATCGCGATCATGCCGCCCCAGTCGTGCGCCACGAGCGAGACCTTGCCCTCGGGCGCGACCGCCGCGAGGAGCGCCTCGAGGTCCTCGACCCGGCTCGCCAGCGTGTAGCGGTAACGGGCGTCGTCGGGCTTGTCCGAGAGGCCCATGCCGACGTGGTCGGGCACGATGCAGCGGTGCGTGCGGGAGAGCTCGGGCACGAGCAGGCGGTAGAGGATGGACCAGCTCGGGTTGCCGTGGACCATCACGACGGTGCGCGGGCCTTCGCCCTCGTCGAGGTAGCTCAGGCCGATGCCGCCGCGATCGAAGCGGCGCGGCGTCCACGGATAGAAGCGGGGATCGGGCGCGAACATGGCGCGCGGGCCTACCACACCACTTCGGCCATCGCGCAGTTCAGGCCGCTGCCGATGCCCATCAGCGCGATGCGGTCGCCCTTCTTCAGGCGGCCGAGCTCCTCGGACTTCGCCAGCACCATCGGCACCGCCGCGGGCCCGACGTTGCCATGCTGGGGGTAGATCGAGGGCACGCGGTCGAGCGGCACGCCGACGAGCACGGCGAGCTTCTCGGTGTGCATGCGGCTCACCTGGTGGATGACGATCTCCTTGAGCAGTTCGCTCGTCCAGC
>Ga0209985_10003481_pt1 | contig 13366 bp, 12 predicted proteins | sample NOAtaG_FD_187305 | JGI IMG/M metagenome (GOLD analysis project Ga0209985, IMG submission 187305) | Freshwater lake microbial communities from Lake Erie, under a cyanobacterial bloom - NOAA_Erie_Diel6S_1000h metaG (SPAdes) (version 2) | ecosystem: Environmental > Aquatic > Freshwater > Lake ...
ATTTTTGAGTCTCCGGTAGGTGTTGGCGCCCGGGCGGCTTCGGCGTAGGAGGCGCCATGCCCGTCATCGACCTCGACGACCTCCCCGCCAGACGCCCCCGGAAGGGTCCCCTGACGGGTGTGGATGCCGGTGAGAGGACACTAGGGGTCGCCTTCAGCGACGCTCTCTGGACCCTCGCGACCCCCCATTCGGTCATCCGCAGGTCGAAGTTCACCGACGACGCCGCCGCCCTCTTCCGGCTGATGGACGCGCGCGGTTCCGACGTCCTGGTCATCGGCCTGCCCCTCAACATGGACGGGACGGAGGGGCCCCGCTGCCAGTCCTGCCGGGCCCTCGGTCGCAACCTCCTGCGCCTGCGCCCGGACCTCGTCGTGGCCTTCCAGGACGAGCGCCTGTCCACCGCCGCCGTGGAGCGCACCCTGATCGGCGAGGCGGACCTGTCGCGGAGCAAGCGCAGCCAGGTCGTGGACCGCGCGGCGGCGGCCTGGATCCTCGATGCGGCGCTCGACCGGCTGCGAACCCTGGGCGGCGGCTGAGCCTTTTCCTTGGCTTGGACCGGAAACCCCCCTAAGACGGCGCTTTGATGAGCCGCGACGCGCAAGGTCTGACCGAGGTCCTGGAACGGACCTTTCCCTTTCCCCGGCGGCATTTTCTCTCCGTCCTGGACCTGAACCCCGTCGAGGTGGCCCGGCTGCTCGACCTCGCCGAGGGCTTCGTCGCCCTGAACCGGCAGGTCTCGAAGAACCTGGACCTCCTCAAGGGCCGGACCCTCATCAACCTCTTCTTCGAGAACTCGACGCGGACACAGAGCTCCTTCGAGCTGGCCGCCAAGCGGCTGGGCGCCGACACCATCAACATGAGCCCGGGCGGCTCCTCCATCGCCAAGGGCGAGACCCTGATCGATACGGCGGTGACGCTGAACGCCATGCGGCCGGACATCCTGGTGATCCGCCACGCCGCCTCGGGCGCGGCCTCCCTCCTGGCGCAGAAGGTCTCCTGCTCGGTGATCAACGCCGGCGACGGCCAGCACGAGCATCCGACCCAGGCCCTGCTGGACGCCCTGTCCATGCGCCGGGCCTTCGGGCGCATCGCCGGCCTGAGGGTCGCCATCTGCGGCGACATCCTGCATTCCCGGGTCGCCCGCTCGAATGTCGGCCTCCTGCAGATGATGGGCGCCGAGGTGCGGCTGGTGGGTCCGCCGACCCTGATCCCGGCCAAGGCCGAGCGGTGGGGCGTGCAGGTCTTCAACGACCTGCGAGAAGGCATCGCCGGCTGCGACGTCGTGATGATGCTGCGCCTGCAGCTGGAGCGGATGGACGGCGCCTTCGCCCCCTCCCCGCGGGAGTATTTCCGCTTCTGGGGCCTGGACCGCGAGAAGCTGGGCGCCGCCGCCGACCATGTGAAGGTCATGCATCCGGGCCCCATGAACCGGGGTGTGGAGATCGATTCCGACGTCGCCGACGACCTGACCCTCTCGCTCATCCAGGACCAGGTGGAGATGGGCGTCGCGGCCCGGATGGCCATCCTGGCCGCCCTCGCCGCCCGGCTGGAGAACGGATGATGCGCAGTATCTGCGTCTTCTGCGGCTCCAGCCCCGGCTTCCGGCCGGTCTATGCCGAGGCCGCCGCCCGGACGGGCCGGATCCTGGCCGAGGCGGGCCTGTCGATGGTCTTCGGCGGCTCGAAGGTCGGCCTGATGGGCGCGGCCGCCGACGGCGCCCTGGCGGCCGGCGGCGAGGTCTTCGGGGTCCTGCCCCGCGCCCTGGCCCGCAAGGAACTGGAGCACACGGGCCTGACCCGGCTGGAGATCGTCGAGACCATGCACCAGCGCAAGGCGCGCATGGCGGAGCTCTCCGACGCCTTCATCGCCCTGCCCGGCGGCGCCGGGACCCTGGAGGAGGTCTTCGAGATCTGGACCTGGGGCCAGCTGGCGATCCACGCCAAGCCGGCGGCCTTCCTGAATGTCGAGGGTTACTACGACCCGCTGCGGACCTTCATCGATCATGCAGTGGGCGAAGGTTTCCTGCGCGAGGCGCACCGAGACATGCTGATCTTCGGTGAGGACCCGGCGGACCTCATCACGGCCCTGGCGGCCTACCAGGCGCCCGCCCAGGAAAAATGGCTCGAGAGGTTCCAGCTGTGAGCCCGGCCGACCGCCCCCTGGCCCTCCTCAACGCCCGGATCGTCGATCCGGCAGCCAGGCTCGACGCCAAGGGCGCCCTGTTCGTGCGGGACGGCCGGATCGAGGCGGTTGTCACCGACGGCGATCCCGGCGCCGTAGGCGCAGACTACGAGACCCTCGACGCCGCAGGCGCCCTCCTCATCCCGGGCCTGGTCGACCTCCGCGCCAAGACCGGCGAGCCCGGCTTCGAGACCCGCGAGACCCTGCGCTCGGCCTCCGAGGCGGCGGCGGCGGGCGGCGTGACGACCTTCGTGGTCCAGCCCGACACCGACCCGGTGATCGACGAGGCCTCGGTGGTGGACTTCATCCGCCGCCGGGCGCGGGACTCCAGCCTGGTCAACATCCTGCCCGCCGGCGCCGCGACCCAGGGCTGCCTGGGCGAGCGTATGGCCGAGATCGGACTGATGGCCGAGGCCGGCTGCGTCTACGTCACCGACGCCGACCGTCCGATCATGAACTCCAAGGTGATGCGACGGGTCCTGGCCTATGCGAAGGGCTTCGGCATGCTGGTGGCCCACAGGCCCGCCGATCCCTGGCTGAGCGAAGGCGCCGCCGCCACCTCAGGGGAGTTCGCCGGCCGCATGGGCCTGCCGAGCGCCCCGCCCGAGGCCGAGAAGATCATGCTGGAGCGGGACCTGGCCCTGGTGGAGATGACGGGCGCCCGCTTCCTGGCTGACCAGGTGACCACCGCCTGCGCCCTGGAGGCCCTGGAGCGCGGCAAGACGCGCGGCCTTCCCGTCTTCGCCTCGACCTCGATCAACCACCTGACCTTCAACGAGATCGATATCGGCGACTACCGCACCTTCCTGAAGTTCGATCCCCCCGTCCGGGGCGAGGACGACCGGCAGGCGGTGATCCAGGCCCTCGCCAGCGGCCTGATCGACGTGGTGGTCTCCGCCCACGCCCCGGCCCCCCCGGAAGACAAGCGCCTGCCCTACGCCGAAGCGGCTCCGGGGGCGGTCGGCCTGCAGACTCTGTTGCCGGCCCTGCTGGCCTTCCACCATGACGGGCGGATTCCCCTCATCGACCTTATCGCCGCCGTGACGGTCCGGCCGGCGGACCTCCTGGGCCTGCCCTGCGGCCGCCTGGCCCGGGGTGCGCCGGCGGACCTGGTGCTGTGCGACCTGAACGCCCCCCTGGTCGTGGACCCCGACGCGCTGAAGTCGCGCTCGCGAAACACGCCCTTCGACGGCCGCCGCCTGCAGGGCGTGGTTCAGAGGACCCTCGTCGCCGGACGGGTGGTCTTCAGCGTTTGACGATGTTCTTTGAAGAGGAACATTTGACGAACATTGCCGGACATGCTTGTTTTACGCCCGAGGGTGACGCGGGGGTGGCGGCGACCTAGACTGCCCGGGCCATCGGAGGAGCCCGCCGCCCATGCCCAATGAACCGCTCGTCATCGCCGCCGTCATGATCGGGGGATACCTCCTGGGATCGACGCCGTTTGGCGTGATCATCATGAAGCTGGCCGGCGCCGGCGATCCCCGGAACATCGGCTCGGGCAATATCGGAGCAACCAATGTCCTGCGGTCCGGCCGGAAGGACCTGGCCCTGCTGACCCTGCTCGGCGATGGCGGCAAGGGCGCGATTGCAGTTCTGGCCGCCTACCTGCTGACTCGGGGCGCGCCTGAGGCCACACGGAACGCGATGGTGGCCCTGGCGGCGGGCTCCGCCTTCCTCGGCCACCTCTTCCCGGTCTTCCTGAAGTTCAGGGGCGGCAAGGGAGTCGCCACATATTTCGGCACCCTGCTCGCCGCCGCCTTCCCCCTGGGGGCCGCCGCTGCGGCGACCTGGCTCTTGATGGCGTTCCTCTTCCGGATCTCCTCGCTGGCCGCCCTCACCGCCGCCGCCCTGGCCCCCCTGTTCGCCCTCTTCGTCTTCCACTCCCCCCACGCCATCGTGACCCTGACCCTCTTCATGGGCGCCCTGATCTTCGTGCGCCATCAGGAGAACCTGCGGCGCATCCTCAAGGGCCAGGAGCCCCGCATCGGCGGCGGGAAAGCGGCCGAAGCCCCGCCCGAATCCCCGCCCGAATCCCCGCCCGGGACCCCGTGACGGACCGCGCCGCCGCCTTCAGACGGGACTGGCTGCGGCTGGCGCGGACACCGAGCGTCGGGGCCGTCACCTTCCGGGAGCTGATCCGGCGGTTCGGCGATCCTTCCCACGCTCTCGAGGCCCTGCCGGACCTGGCCCGCAGGGTGGGAAGGGTTGCGCCCCTCGCCCCCCAGACCGCAGCGCAGGCGGAGGACGAGATCGCAGCGGGAGAAGCCCTCGGCGCACGCCTGCTCTTGTCCTGTGATCCCGACTTTCCGGCCCTGCTGGCCGCCCTCGATCCGCCGCCGCCGCTGATCTGGGTGCTGGGCGACCTTCGGCCCCTCGAGCGGACGTGCGCCGCTGTCGTTGGCGCGCGAGCCGCCTCGGCCCTCGGCCTCAGGTTCGCTGGAACCCTCGCCACCGAACTCGGCGCCGCGGGCCTGACCGTCGTGTCGGGTCTGGCGCGGGGGATCGATGGCGCGGCCCACCAGGGGGCCCTGGCCACCGGGACGGCGGCGGTCCTCGCGGGAGGCGTGGATGACATCTATCCCGCCCAGCACGCCGACCTTTACGCCGCCATCCTCGCCGCCGGAGGATGCATGGTCTCCGAGAACCCGCCCGGCCGCACGGCTACGGCGGCGGACTTTCCCCGACGCAACCGGATCATCGCCGGGCTTGCCCGCGCCGTCGTGGTGGTGGAGGCCGAACTCCGGTCCGGCTCGCTCATCACCGCCCGGCTGGCGGCGGAGATGGGCCGCGAAGTCCTCGCCGTCCCGGGCTCGCCCCTCGACCCCCGATCCCGTGGCGGCAATGACCTGCTCCGGCAGGGCGCGGCCGTCTGCGAGGGCGCCGAGGACGTGCTTCGCGCCCTGGCCGGCCTGTCCGGCCTCGCCGAGCCAGACCGCTCCTTCGATCCCTTCCCCCCGACCGGGCGCGAGTCCGGCGGCGAGTCGCCGGACACGGCGCGGGAAAGGATCTTGGACCTCCTGTCGCCCTCATCCGCGCCCAGGGACGATATTGTTCGACTTTCCGGCCTCACAACCTCAGAAGTGAACGCCGCCCTGGCCGAGCTGGAGCTGTCCGGACGTGTGGTCTTCACCACCGGAGGGGGCGCGGCGCTCGCCTGACACCGGTCCCTTCTGCGGGCCAAGTTGACAGCCGCCCTATCTGCAGCCCACTTTCCCGCCCCTTCACAGGGCCAGCGGCCCCCAAGGAACTGCATGCACCTCGTCATCGTCGAGAGCCCCGCCAAGGCCAAGACCATCAACAAGTACCTGGGGTCGGACTACAAGGTCCTGGCGAGCTATGGCCATGTCCGCGACCTGCCGCCCAAGGATGGCTCGGTCCGCCCGGACGAGGACTTCGCCATGTCCTGGGAGGTCGACGCCAAGGCGGCCAAGCGGCTTTCCGAGATCGCCGAGGCGGCGAAGGCGTCCGATCGCATCATCCTGGCCACCGACCCGGACCGCGAGGGCGAGGCCATCTCCTGGCACGTCCTGGACGTGCTGCGCCAGAAGCGGGCGGTGAAGGACAAGCCTGTTGAGCGCGTGGTGTTCAACGCCATCACGAAGTCGGCGGTGACCGAGGCGATGAAGTCGCCGCGCCAGATCGACATGGAGCTGGTGGAGGCCTACCTGGCCCGCCGGGCCCTCGACTACCTGGTGGGCTTCAACCTCTCGCCCGTGCTTTGGCGCAAGCTGCCGGGCGCCCGGTCCGCGGGCCGGGTCCAGTCGGTCGCCCTGCGCCTGGTGGTGGATCGCGAGATCGAGATCGAGCGCTTCATCACCCGCGAGTACTGGACGGTGGAGGCCGACATGACCTCGGCCGGCGCCCCCTTCACTGCAAGGCTGGCGGTGCACGAGGGGCGGAAGCTGACCAAGTTCGACCTGGGCGATGTGGACGCCGCCGAGGCCGCCCGCAAGGCGGTGGAAGCCGGCGCCTTCACCATCTCGGCCGTGGAGAAGAAACCGGCCCGGCGTTCTCCCGCCCCGCCCTTCACCACCTCCACGCTGCAACAGGAGGCCGCGCGCAAGCTGGGCTTCTCGGCTCAGCGGACCATGCAGGCGGCGCAGAAGCTCTACGAGGGCGTCGACATCGGCGGCGAGACCGTCGGCCTGATCACCTACATGCGGACCGATGGCGTCCAGTCGGCGCCGGAGGCCCTGCAGGAAGCCCGGGAAGTCATCTCCGGCCTGTTCGGCGGGACCTATCTGCCGGAGGCGCCCCGGCAGTACCGGACCAAGGCGCGGAACGCCCAGGAGGCCCACGAGGCGATCCGACCCACGAGCCTGGCGCGGAATCCCGGCTCCCTGCGGCTGGAGGGCGACCTGGGCCGCCTCTACGAGCTGATCTGGAAGCGGATGCTGGCCTCGCAGATGGAGTCGGCCCGGATCGAGCGGACGACGGTGGACCTCTCTACCCCCGATGGCCGGACCGGCCTGAGGGCGACGGGCCAGGTCATCCTCTTCGACGGCTACCTCAAGGTCTACGAGGAAGGCCGGGACGATCCCGAGGACGAGGAAGGGGGCCGCCTGCCGGTCCTGAACGAGGGCGCCGTGGCGCAGGTGCGCAAGGCCAAGGCCGACCAGCACTTCACCGAACCGCCGCCGCGCTATTCCGAAGCCAGCCTGGTCCGGAAGATGGAGGAACTCGGGATCGGGCGCCCCTCCACCTACGCCTCCATCCTGTCGGTCCTGCGGGACCGCAGCTATGTGCGGATGGACAAGAACCGCTTCATCCCGGAGGACAAGGGGCGCCTGGTGACGGTGTTCCTTGAGTCCTTCTTCAACCGCTATGTCGAGTACGACTTCACGGCGGCGCTGGAGGAGAAGCTGGACCAGGTCTCGGCCGGCGACCTCGACTGGAAGGCCCTGCTCCGGGAGTTCTGGGGCGAGTTCCAGCCGGCGACCGCCGAGGTCCTCAAACAGCCCACCCGCGATGTCATCGAGGCCCTGAACACCACCCTGGGGCCCTTCCTGTTCCCGGGCGAGGGGGGCCGGACCTGTCCGAAGTGCGGGACGGGAGAGTTGTCTCTCAAGCCCAGCCGCTTCGAGCCCTTCATCGGCTGCTCCAACTATCCGGAGTGCCGCTACACCCGGAAGTTCGGCCCCCCTTCAGAGGATGGCGAGACGCCCTCCGGCGACCGCGAGCTGGGAACGGACCCCGAGACGGGGCTCACCGTCTTCCTGAAGTCCGGCCGGTTCGGCCCCTTCGTCCAGCTGGGCGAAGGCGACAAGCCCAAGCGCGCCTCCCTGCCCAAGGGCTGGTCGCCCGAGGCCATGGACCTGGAGAAGGGCCTGAGGCTTCTGCGCCTGCCTCGGGAGGTGGGTCTTCACCCTGAGGATGGCGGCGTCATCCTGGCCGGGATCGGCCGGTACGGGCCCTTTGTCCAGCATGCGGGGGTCTACGCCAACCTGCCGGGGGTGGACGAGGTCTTCGAGGTCGGTGTGAACCGGGCCGTGACCCTGCTGGCCGAAAAGAAGGCCGGGGGCCGGGCGGGTCGCGGGGAGGCCGCGGCCCTCCGGGACCTGGGCGCCCATCCGGCGGACGGCGCGCCGGTGAAGATTCTGTCCGGGCGCTTCGGGCCCTATGTGAAGCACGGCCAGGTCAACGCCAACATCCCCAGGGGCGCCGATCCGGCGGAACTGACCCTGGAAGCAGCCGTGGAGCTTCTGGCCGCACGCGCAGCCAAGGCCCCGACGGCGAAGGGACGGGCCCGCAAGGCCCCCGCGGCCAAGGCGACGACCGCCAAGGCGCCCGCAGCGAAAAGGCCCGCCGCCAAGAAGCCCGCTGCGCGAAAGACCGCAAAGCCGGGAGCGAAGTCCTGAGAATGGGTCTAGGCTAGGCCATGGCCAGACCCAGACCCCCCCGTCATCGCCCGGAAGGCGCCCGATCCGGCGCCCCCCGCTCCGGTGGGCGGCCGCCCAAGGGCCTGCCCGACCGCGAGACCCTGCTGGCCTTCATCCGCGAGACCGGAGAGGCCGAGAAGTCCGACATCGCCCGGGCCTTCGGGCTCAAGGGCGCCGACCGCATCGCCCTGCGCGACATGCTGCGCGAATTGCAGGACAGCGGGGCCCTGGGACGCAGGGGACGCAAGGGAGTCGCCATCAGCGGAGAGCTGCCCCCGGTGGGGGTGGCCGAGGTGGTGGAGCGCGATCCGGACGGCGAGCTCCTGGTGCGCCTGGTCAAGGGCGAGGACGCCCCCCTGGTCCGCCTCGCGCCCGACCGGAACGAAGCGACGGCGGGCGCGCCGGGCCTTGGCGACCGACTTCTGGTCCGCTTCGAAACCACCGAGGCGGGTGAGACCGAGGCGCGGCTGATCAAGCGCCTGGGCGCCGCCGTCCACCGGGTGCTGGGCGTGGTTCGCAAGTCGGCCCGTCAGGTCCGGGTGGAGCCGGTCGACCGGCGCTCGCGGGACCAGGTCCTGATCGAGGGCGCCGCGCCGACCGATCTCCGCGACGGGGACCTCGTGGTGGCGCGCCTGACCCCCGGGGGTCGACGCTTCGGCCTGCACCGGGGCGAGATCCTCGAACGGGTCGGTCGGGAGGATGATCCCCGGGCCGCCTCGCTCATCGCCATCCACGCCCATGGCATCCCGACGGGCTTTCCCGAGGCCGCAGAGGCCGAGGCGGAAGCCGCCCGCGAGGCGGACCTCTCCGGCCGCGAGGACCTGCGCGCCCTGCCCCTCGTGACCATCGATCCGCCGGACGCCCGGGACCATGACGACGCGGTCTACGCCGAACCCGACGCAGACGCGGGCAACCCCGGCGGCTGGGTGGTGTGGGTGGCCATCGCCGACGTCGCCGCCTATGTCCGACCGGGTTCGGCTCTGGACCGCACCGCCCGGGACAAGGGCAACAGCGTCTATTTCCCCGACCGGGTGGAGCCCATGCTGCCGGAGCGCCTCTCTGCAGGGCTCTGCAGCCTCCGCGCCGGCGAGAACCGGGCCTGCCTGGCGGTGCGGATGGTCTTTGACGCCAGCGGGCGGAAGACAGGTCACCGCTTCGTCCGGGGCCTGATGCGGTCTGCGGCCAAGCTGTCCTACGAGCAGGCGCAGGCGGCCATCGACGGACAGACGGACGATACCACCGGGCCGCTCCTGGACGGGGTGCTGAAGCCCCTCTACGCCGCCTACGCCGTCATGCTGGCGGCGCGGCGCAGACGCTCACCCCTGGCCATCGAGAGCCCCGAGCGGCGGATCCTGATGGACGCCGAGGGCCAGATCACCGCCATCCGGGCGCGGGCGGTGCTGCCTGCGCACCAGCTCATCGAAGAGATGATGATCCAGGCCAATGTCTGCGCCGCCCAGACCCTTGAGGCTCGCAAGACGCCGCTGATCTACCGGGTCCACGACACCCCCAGCCAGGAGAAGGTCCACGCCCTGGCCGACTTCCTGGCGACCCTGGGCCTGCCCTGGTCCAAGGGCGAGGCGCCCCGCACCGACCGCTTCAACAGACTGCTGGAAGAGACCCGCGAGAGCCCCAGCGCGGCGATCATCAACGAGGTGGTGCTGCGCAGCCAGATGCAGGCTATCTACGACACCGACAACATCGGCCACTTCGGCCTGAACCTCGACCGCTACGCCCATTTCACCTCGCCGATCCGCCGGTACGCCGACCTCATCGTCCACCGGGGCCTGATCCGCGCCCTGGGACTGGGGGAGGACGGCCTGACCGACCGCGACATCGCCCAGCTGAAGGGCACCGCCGAGATGATCACGGCGGCGGAGCGGCGGGCCATGGCGGCGGAGCGCGACGCCATCGATCGCTATGTCGCGGCCTTCCTCGCCGACCGAGTCGGCGCGACCTTCACCGGGCGGATCAGCGGCGTCACCCGGTTCGGCCTGTTCATCCGCCTGGACGAGACCGGCGCCGACGGCCTCGTTCCAATCTCGCGCCTTGGGGGCGAGTTCTTCGTCCACGACGAGACGTCGCACGCCCTGGTGGGCGAGCGGTCCGGCGCCCACTGGCCCCTGGGCCTGACCGTGGAGGTCCGGCTTGTGGAGGCGACACCGGTCACTGGCGGCCTCCTGTTCGACATGCTGAGCGATCCTGTAGCCGGGACCCCTCCGCCGCCCCGGGGACGTGGTCCCCGGCGCCCCGGCGCCGTCGACGCCCGTCGACGCGGCGGCCCCCCTCCGGGGGTTCGGAAGGGAAGGCGCCGATGACTCCGAACGGCCGGGTTCCGTAAGGTCGCGCTTGCGGAGGGGGCGGCAGGGCCTAAACTCCACCCATGAGCGACACCCTCCAACCGAACCGAGCCGTGGAACGCACGCCCATGCGTCCTGAGGGCGCCAAGGCCGTCCGTCCGCGCAACGCCGCCACCCTGTTCATCATCCGCAGGGATGGGCCCCGACCCCGGGTCCTGATGGGCAAGCGGCATGGTGGGCACAACTTCATGCCCAACCTCTGGGTCTTCCCGGGCGGTCGGATTGACCGGGCCGACTTCCGCGCTCCCGCCGCGACGGACCTTCGCCCCGAGGTCGCGGGCAAGTTCGAAGCCTACATGCCGCTGACCAAGGGGCGCGCCCTGGGCAAGGCGGCCATCCGCGAAACCTGGGAAGAGGCGGGCCTGCTTCTGGGCCGCCCCACGGAGCCGCGTCCGATCGCCGGCCCCTGGCGGGAGTTTCTGGAACAGGGCGTGCAGCCGGACCTTGAGGCCCTGTCGATCATCTACCGGGCGGTGACCCCGCCCAATGTCGGCAAGCGCTTCGACACATGGTTCCTCATGGCGGACGCCGAACGGCTGGTCAGCCTGGAGCGGCAACCGGACTGCGGCGAACTTGAAGAGATCGCCTGGTTCGAGCTGGAGGAAGCCCTGGAGCTTCCCCTGCCCACCGTGACCCGGGCCGTGATCCAGGAAACCCGCGAGCGCCTGGACAACCCGAACCGGCCGATTCCCTACATGCGCTTCCGCATGGGCCCCGCCCGGCCCCGGGAACTCTAGGCACATTGACTTTGCGCCGGGGATTCGTATTTTCCCGCGCTCTTTACGAACCCTGCCGGCGTGCCCGGCCCCGCGAGGACCGACCATGGCGAAGCCCGCCTCCATCAAGATCAAGCTGAACTCGTCGGCCGACACCGGGTTCTACTATGTGACCAAGAAGAACGCGCGGACCATGACCGAAAAGCTGGTCCTGAAGAAGTACGACCCCATTGCGCGCAAGCACGTGGAGTTCCGTGAAGGCAAGATCAAGTAAGCCGTCAAAGGCCTCCGAACATGAAAGCGCCCGGCACTGGCCGGGCGTTTTTCGTTTGCGGGTAGCCTCGCCTCAACTCCGAGGGGTGTGGATCACCACCCGGTTGCGACCGGCGGACTTGGCCTCGTAGAGCGCCTCGTCGGCCCGGCGAAGCAGGGACTCCGGGCGATCCTCAGCGCCGTCGCTGGCGGAGACCCCCACGGAGACCGAGACTGGAATCTCCTGGTCGCCAGAGACGAAGACCTTGCCGGAGATCTCCTCGCGGATACGTTCGGCGACCCGCGCCGCATCGCTCAGGCGCGTGCCAGGCATGACGACCACGAATTCCTCTCCGCCGTAGCGGCAGGGCAGGTCGATGGCGCGGACGCTGGCGGCGAGGCGAACGGCCACCTCCCGCAGAACCTCGTCGCCCAGGACATGACCCCAGTTGTCGTTGACATGCTTGAAGTGATCAATGTCGAGCATCAGGAGGGCGACCGGCTCAATCCCGGGGGCGAGGCGCTCGAACAGGGCGTCCAACTGACCCATCATGAAACGGCGGTTGTTGAGCCCGGTCAGGGGATCGATGACAGCCAGCTCCAGGGACTGGGCCACCGAAACCCTGAGATAGTCGGCATATCGCTTGCGGCGGATCAGGGCCCGAACCCGGACCCGGAGCTCCAGCGGATCGAAGGGCTTTGGCAGCAGATCGTTGACGCCAAGGTCCAAGGCCCTGAGCAGGCGACCGCGGTCGTCGGGATCGACGACGGCGAGGATCGGGGCCTGACGCGAGTGCTCGCCCGACCTCAACCCGGCGACCAGGCGCAGGGCGTCGAAGCTGCGGCTCGCGATATTGATCACCACCAGGTCGACGGGTCCCCGGGCAAAGACAAGGGCCTTCTCAGGATCCGTCTCGATCACCGCCCGGTGCTCGATGGAGAGGTCCTCGGCCAGGGCCTGGGCCTCGGCCCGATCATCATCCACCACGAGGATCCGACCGCCCGAAGCGCCCAGCCGGGCGCTGGGCATGGGCGTGACACCCATCCTGCGGCTGCCTTCCTCGTGCTCGCCAAGCTCGTCGATCATGACCTTGAGGCGGGCGAGGCTGCGCAGTCGGGCGAACAGGACCAGGTCATCGATGGGCTTGGACAGGAACTCGTCCGCCCCCGCCTCGAACCCCTCCAGACGCGCCTCACGGCTGTCGAGGGCGGTCAGCAGCACGACGGGAATGCGACGGAGGTTTTCGTCGGCCTTCAGCAACCTGCAGACCTGAAAACCGTCCAGACCCGGCATGATGAGGTCCAGCAGAATGATGTCCGGCGGCTCCCGGGCGGCGATTTCCAGGGCGCTCGCCCCATCCGCCGCAGTGGTCACCTGGTAGTACTCTGCGGTCAGCTTGGCCTCGAGGACCCGACGGCTCCCCTCGGCGTCATCCACGATCAGGATGCGGGCGGTCATGACCTAGTCCAGCAACTGGCGGATCGTCTCCAGGAAGCCCGAGACGGAGATCGGCTTCGAGATATAGGCCTCACAGCCCCCCTGCCGAATCCGCTCCTCGTCGCCCTTCATGGCGAAGGCGGTGACGGCCACGACCGGGATGGAGGACAGTTCATCATCCGCCTTCAGCCACTTTGTGACCTCCAGGCCGGAAATCTCCGGGAGCTGGATGTCCATCAGGATCAGGTCGGGGCGCTGTTCGCGGGCAAGGGACAACGCCTCCAGGCCCTCGCGGGTCTGGAGCGTCTCATAGCCCTGAGCGTCGAGCAGATCATGAAAGAGCTTCATGTTCAGCTCGTTATCCTCGACGATGAGGACCTTCTTGGCCATTCTTTCACCGTCCTGCACCTGGGTCCCGAGATGAGCCTGGACCACTTTCCAGCCAGACCTATCCCATGGATATCCTTAAGCTTCCGTTATCTGGGCAACATTCATGACCTTCACCTCGCCAGATCACCCGCCTCCGGACCTGAAGGC
>Ga0209985_10003482_pt1 | contig 13364 bp, 14 predicted proteins | sample NOAtaG_FD_187305 | JGI IMG/M metagenome (GOLD analysis project Ga0209985, IMG submission 187305) | Freshwater lake microbial communities from Lake Erie, under a cyanobacterial bloom - NOAA_Erie_Diel6S_1000h metaG (SPAdes) (version 2) | ecosystem: Environmental > Aquatic > Freshwater > Lake ...
AGCCATAGCCGTGCGCGCCCTCAGGCGCCGATCAACTCGCGGCCGATCAGGTAGCGGCGGATCTCGTTGGTGCCGGCGCCGATGTCATAGAGCTTGGCGTCGCGGAGCAGGCGCTCGGCGGGGAAGTCGCGGGTGTAGCCGGCGCCGCCCAGGGCCTGAATGGCCTCCAGCGCGACCTTCACGGCGTTCTCCGAGGCCAGCAGGATGGCGCCGGCCGCGTCGTGCCGGGTGGCGAGGCCCGCATCACAGGCCCGCGCCACGGCGTAGACATAGGCCCGGGCCGAGTTCAGGGCGACATACATGTCCGCCACCTTGGCCTGCATGAGCTGGAAGGCGCCGATGGGCTGTCCGAACTGCCGCCGTTCGCGGACGTAGGGCAGCACCAGATCGAGGCAGGCCTGCATGATGCCCAGGGGCCCGGCCGCCAGGACGGCGCGCTCATAATCGAGGCCGCTCATCAGCACGCCGACGCCGCCGTTCACCGGCCCCACGACGCCTTCCTCAGGCACCTCACAGTCCTGGAAGACCAGCTCGGCGGTGTCCGAGCCGCGCATGCCCATCTTGTCGAGCTTGGGGCTGGTGGAGAAGCCGGCCATGCCCCGCTCCACCAGGAAGGCGGTGATGCCCCGGGGCCCGGCGTCCGGCTCGGTGCGGGCATAGACCACCAGGACATCGGCGTGGGGGCCGTTGGTGATCCAGAACTTGGTCCCGTTCAGGACGTAGCGGTCGCCGCGCTTCTCGGCCCGCAGCCGCATGGAGACCACGTCGGAGCCGGAACCCGCCTCACTCATGGCCAGGGCGCCCACGTGCTCGCCCGAGATCAGCCGGGGCAGATGGCGCGCCTTCTGGGCCGGGCTTCCCCACCGGCGGATCTGGTTCACGCAGAGGTTGGAGTGGGCGCCATAGGACAGGCCCACCGAGGCCGAGGCCCGGGAGATCTCCTCCATGGCCACCACGTGCTCGAGATAGCCCAGGCCAGCGCCGCCGTCCTCCGCCTCCACGGTGATCCCCAGCAGCCCCAGGGCGCCCATCTGCGGCCAGAGGTCGCGGGGGAAGGCGTTGTCCCGGTCGATGGCGGCGGCCCGGGGGGCGATGCGTTCGGCGGCGAAGCGGGCGACGGAGGCCCTCAGGGCGTCGGCGGTCTCGCCCAGGGCGAAGTCGAAGTTCGTCTGGCTCATGGCCGCCGGACATACCATGCGCCCGCCGGAGGGGCGAGGCGGTCGGACCTTACAGCAGGATCAGGCTGGCGATCCCCAGGAGGGCGAGGAAGCCCATGAAGTCCGTGGCGAAGGTCACCAGCACCGAGGAGGAGACCGCCGGGTCGCGGCCCAGCCGGTCCAGGATGATCGGCGCAAGGATGCCGGCCAGGGCGGCGACGAAGAAGTTGGCGACGATGGCCAAAGCGACGGTCAGGGCCAGCCGGGGGTCCTGGAAGAGAACAAGGACGGCGACGGCCATCAGCAGGGCGAGAACTGTCCCGTTCAGGAGCCCTGCAAGGACCTCGCGGCCAATGATTCGCGCGGAGTTGGCGGCGTTCAGCTCCCGGCTGGACAGGGCCCGCACCGCCACCGCCAGGGTCTGGGTGCCGGCGTTGCCGCCCAGGGATGAGACGATAGGCATGAGGATGGCCAGGGTGATGACCTGGGCGATGGCCCCCTGGAAGGCGCCGATCACGCTGGAGGCCAGGGCCGCCGTGCCCAGATTGAGGACCAGCCAGGGCAGGCGCGATCGGACAGCGCCCGCCAGGCTGGCGTCGCGGCCGACGTCGGACACGCCGGCCAGGGCCAGGATGTCTTCCTCACCCTCCTCGCGGATGACCCCGACGATGTCGTCCACCGTCAGCTGGCCGACCAGCCGCCCCCCGGGCTCCACCACCGGGGCGGAGATCAGGTGGTATTTGTCGAAGATGTAGGCCGCCTCTTCCTGGTCCATGCCCACTGGAATCTCGGTCAGGGGCTCCATGATCCGGGCCAGGGGCGTTTCGCGGTCATGCCGGAGCAGGCGGCTGACAGGAACCCCGCCGAGGGGCCGGTGGGAGGGGTCGACGACATAGACGTCAAAGAACAGCTCCGGCATTTCGTCGCCGGACTTCAGGAAGTGATCCAGGGCCTGGCCGACGGTCCAGAACTGGGGCGCTGAGGCCACCTCGCGCTGCATCAGACGACCCGCGGAGTCTTCCTCGTAGGCCAGGGAGGTCTCGATGGCGGCGCGATCGACGTCCGGCAGGGCGGCCAGGACCTGGGCCCGCTTGTCGTCCTCCAGGTCCTCGACCAGATCCACCGCGTCGTCGGAGTCCAGCTCGCCGAGGGCGCGGACCAGGGTGGCCGAGGGCATGCGCTCCAGCAGGTCCTCGCGGATCTCGGGCTCGATCTCCGACAGGATCTCGGCCAGGGCCTCCGGATCGAGGTGGGCCATCACCTCTTCGCGGTCGGCCGCCGAAAGAAAGCCCATCAGGTCCGCGACGTCGGCGGGGTGCAGGGCGGCCAGAAGCTCGCGCAGGCGCTCGGCGTCGCCCCGGTCGGCGGCGTCCACCACCAGGGCGACAAAGTCAGGATTGAGGGCGTAGTCGTCGCCGAGGGCGAGGTCCTCGAGGTCCTCGCCATCCACCAGGTCGTCACGCAGGGGCTGTTCAGCGTCGCGGCTCATGCGGACCTGCCCTCCCGGCTCTATGCGTGACGGATCAAAACCTGTCCCTGGACCCTTTGGCTCACTGGTGCGGTCGAGAAGACTCGAACTTCCACGGGTTGCCCCACAGCGACCTCAACGCTGCGCGTCTACCAATTCCGCCACGACCGCGCGTGGTGAGCGGGGGGCCTACCAAAGCCGGACGGCTTTGTGAAGCCGGATCAGAAGCTGGACCCCGCCATGAAGTCGTAGACGTCAGCGGCCTTGGTGACGGTGATGGCGATGCGGTCGTCGCTGATCTGGATCTCGCCGCGGGCGACCGGATGGTTGTTGGCCAGGATCCAGACCTCATCATTGACCCCCGCATCCAGGGGGATCACCGCGCCGCGGCCCATCCGGAGCAGCTGGGCCATCGGCATGTTGGAGCGGCCGATGACAACGGTGATCTCGATATTGACAGCGTTGACCTGGCCCAAGGCGGGTCCCTCTCGAAGTCGAAGAAATGAGGCGCTCTGCGCATCTCCGATAGGAGACGGGCTTGCACGGCGACTCAAGTGGGAGGAGACTGCCCCGGACATGGTTGATCGGACGTTAAATCGTGTCGGCGCCATGCCGGCCTTCGGGCGGATGGATGGCGCCGCCTGCGGTTGGGCCGTCTCGCCCGGCAGGGTCGAGTACGCGACGGCCCTGGCGGCCATGGAAGCCCGGGCGGGGGCCATCGCCCGGGGCGAGGCGGGCGAGCTGGTCTGGCTTCTGGAGCACCCGCCCCTCTACACGGCGGGCGTGTCGGCCAAGGCCGCCGACCTCCTGGATCCGGACCGTTTCCCCGTCTTCCAGACCGGCCGCGGCGGCCAGTTCACCTATCACGGACCTGGCCAGAGGGTGGCCTATGTCATGTTGGACCTGACGGCCCGGCGTAAGGACGTCCGAGCCTTCGTGGCCGCTCTGGAGGCCTGGATCATCGACGCCCTGGCCCGGCTGGCCGTCGACGGCGCCCTCCGCGAGGGCCGGGTCGGGGTGTGGGTCGAGCGGCGCAGCCCCGGCGCCCCGCTTCGCGAAGACAAGATCGCCGCCATCGGGGTCAAGGTGCGCCGCTGGGTCTCCTTCCACGGCATCTCCCTGAACGTCGAACCCGACCTTTCGCACTTCTCGGGCATCGTCCCCTGCGGTCAGACCGAACACGGAGTGACCAGCCTGGCCGACCTCGGCCTCACAGGCTCGATGGACGATGCTGACGAGGCGCTTCGCCAGGCCTTCGGGGAGGTGTTCGGGGCGGTGAGCCCCGCTCAGCCGCCGCCCGTCGGCGGACCGTAGCGGTTCACCCCCGGCTCGCCGGTCAGCACGCCAAGCTCAACCGCCGCCCAGATCAGGACGACCACGAAGGGGAAGTCCAGGAATCCAGATGGCTGTGGCCAGACCGCCACGAGGGCCGCCAGGATGACCGCGGCGATCCAGCCGTTACGGCCCCGGTCGTGCAGCCGGCGGGCCAAGAGACAGGCGCCGACCCAGGCCAGCAGGGGCCAGACCAGCCAGCCAGTGATCCACTGGAGGGTTCCGGCGGAGACCGCGTCATAGACCACCGCGACGGCCAGCAGGACGAGGGCCGAGACCAGGAAGCCTCGCCGCCCCAGCCGCCCCTCGGCGCTGAGGAAGCGGGCGGCGAAGGTCTCACGCCCGTTGGAGGGAAAGGCCGGGTCGCTCACGCGGCGCGCGCCGGATCGCTCTGGGCCCAGGCCGGGCGACGGGTGAAGGCCTCGAAGAAGGCGGCCAGCCGCGGCCGGCCTTCGCGCCAGGGCTCGGCGGCGAAGCGGAAGTCCAGGTAACCCAGGGCGCAGGCCGCCGCGATGTCGCAGATCCGGGCGTCGTCCCCGGCCTTCAGGTCTGCGGCTTCGAAGAGATCGAGGACCCGGCGGATCTTATCGCCCTGCCCCCGGCGCCAGTCGGCCCAGCGGAGGGGTTCGGGACGGAGAACCTCCTCGTATCGGGCCAGCAGGGCGGCATCGAGCAGGCCGTCGGCGGCGGCGTGGAGGGTCTGGACCGACCAGCGCGCCGGACCGTCGGCCGGGCAGAGCCGCCTCGGGGTCAGGCTGTCGAGATAGTCGGCGATGACCCGGCTGTCGTAGAGGGACTGGCCGTCGTCGGTCACCAGGACCGGGATCTTGCCCAGGGGATTCAGGGCCGACAGCTCAGGGTTTTCAGCCACCGGCGAGGCCGACGCGTTCAGCGTCTCGATCCGGTCGGCCAGGCCGAGTTCGGCGGCGGCCAGCCAGACCTTTCGGGCATAGGGCGAGGCGGGGGACAGGAGCAGCTTCATGGCGAACATCTTGCCGCGCCCTCCGGCCTTAGGGTAGCGCCAATTGCATCGGATCAGGCCGGATCGAACCTCAGGGGCGCGCCCCAGAAGGCCTCGGCCAGGTCGTGCTGCAGACCCGGGGCGCCAGTGGTCAGGAAGACCCGTCGCCCCGAGTCTCCGGGGGTGTATTCAGCACGCCGCTCCAGGTAGGCGGCGAGGGCCTCGGCGGTGGCCTCAGGCTGATGCACCAGGGGCGTGCCGGGCTTCAGGGCGGCCCGGAAGACATCGGAGATGATTTCGTAGTGGGTGCAGCCCAGGATGGCCCGGTCCGGCGCCCGGCCGATCCTGCGGGTCACATTGGCGACGTGGCTGGACACCGCGGCCTCCAGGACGGCGCGGGACGCCCCGCCCTCGATCTGTCCCGCCAGTTCCGGACAGGGTTCGACAAAGACCGCCACATCCTGCCGGCGCTTGTCGATCTCGATCTCGTAGACGCGGGAAGCGGCGGTGGCGGGGGTCGCGAAGACGGCCAGGACGTCCAGCTTCTCGACCTTGTCGCCCCGGCGCTCGGCCTCATGCTCCCAGGGCAGGCCGGTGGCCGCCTCGATGGTGGGCACGATGATCCCCAGCACATTGGTCGGCCGCCCCCGGGCGGCGCGGACCTCGGGCAGCCAGGTCTGCTGCAGCCGGCGCAGGGCGATGGCCGAGGCGGTGTTGCAGGCCAGGACCACAAGGTCGCAGCCCTCTGAGAACAGGCGCTCGCAGCCCGCCCGGGTCAGGGCGACGATCTCCTCGCCGGAACGCCCGCCGTAAGGGGTGTTGGCCTGGTCGGCCAGGTAAACGAAGTCGGCGCGCGGGAAGCGCTCCACCAGCCTGCGGTGCACGCTGAGGCCGCCGATTCCGGAATCAAAAACGCCAATCGCCATGCCTCCGACTAGCCCGCCCGACGACGGCGCGCCAGAGCCCCGCGCCACATGACGGACCTGTCAGGTGACGTCGCGCCCGGACAGGCCTATCTCAGTCCAAACGCCTCGCCAGACGGAGCCCCCTATGAAGCGTCGCACCTTCCTCACCGCCTCCGGCGCCCTCGCCGCCGCCCAGGCCCTGCCCCTCTCCGCCCTCGCGGCGGCCCCGGCCAACGCCCTGACCCTGCCCTGGACCGGCCCCTACGGCGGGGTCCCGGCCTTCGACAAGGTTCGGGTCGAGGACTTCCGGGGGGCCATCGATCTCGCCCTCGCAGCCGAACGGGCCGAGATCGACGCCATCGCCGGAAACAAGGCCCCGCCGACCTTCGCCAACACCATCGAGGCCCTGGAGCAGACCGGGCAAATGACGTCCCGGGTCCTGGCCTACTACTTCATCTGGACCAATACCCTGGCCTCGCCTGAGGTCCAGAAGGTCGAGGAGGCCGTGGAGCCTCTGCTGGCGGCCCACCAGGACGCCATCCTCCAGAACGCCGCCCTCTTCCGACGCATCGACGCCGTCTACGCCAAGGGCGCCGACGCCAGCCTGACCCCGGAGCAGAGCCGGCTGGTCTGGCTCCACCACACCCGCTTCGTGCGCGCCGGGGCCCGGCTGACCGGTCCGCAGAAGGCGCGGGTGGCGGCGATCAACCAGGAACTGGCGGGGCTCTTCACCCGATTCAGCCAGAACCTGCTGGCCGACGAGACCGACTATGTCCTTTACCTGAAGACCGAGGCCGAGCTGACCGGCCTGCCCGACGACATCCGGGCGGCGGCCGCCGGCGCCGCGGAAGCGCGGGGACGAAAGGGCGAGTGGGCCATCCTCAACACCCGCTCGTCCATGGACCCCTTCCTGACCTATTCGGCGCGGCGCGACCTGCGCGAGAAGGTCTGGCGCACCTTCTACAGCCGGGGCGACAACGGCGACGCCAGGGACAACAACGAGCTGATCCGGCGGATTCTCAAGCTGAGGGCCGAGAGGGCGAAGCTGCTGGGCTACGCGACCCACGGCCACTGGCGCCTCGCCGACACCATGGCCGGGACGCCGGACAAGGCCATGGAGCTGATGATGCGGGTCTGGCCGGCGGCCACCGCCCGCGTCCGCGAGGAGGTGGCCGAGATGCAGGCCCTCGCCGATGCCGAGAAGCTGGGCGTGAAGATCGAGCCCTGGGACTACCGCTACTACGCCGAGAAGGTGCGGGCGGCGAAGTACGACCTCGATATGAACGAGGTGAAGGGCTACCTCCAGCTCGAGAACCTGCGCGAGGGCATGTTCTGGGTCGCCGGCCAGCTCTTCGGCTTCGCCTTTGAGGAGGTGAAGGGCCTGCCCGTCGCCCACCCGGACATCCGCATCTGGGAGGTCAAGGGCCGCGAAGGCCAGCATGTGGGTCTTTGGTACTTCGATCCCTACGCTCGTCCCGGCAAGCGCTCCGGCGCCTGGATGAGCGCCTACCGCGACCAGAGGACCTTCGGCGGCAAGGTCACCACCATCGTCTCCAACAACTCCAACTTCGTAAAGGGCGCGCCTGGCGAGCCCGTCCTGATCTCCTGGGACGACGCCGATACCCTGTTCCATGAGTTTGGCCACGCCCTGCACGGCCTCTGCTCGGCGGTGACCTATCCTTCCCTTTCAGGAACGAGCGTGCCGCGGGACTATGTGGAATTCCCTTCACAGGTGATCGAGCGCTGGCTTCCGACGCCGGAGGTGCTGAATCGCTTCGCCCTGCATCACAGGACCGGGAAGCCCCTGCCGGCGGAGCTGGCGGCGCGGATCGAGAAGGCCTCGACCTTCCGGCAGGGCTTCGACGTCACCGAGTACCTGTCCTCGGCCCTGATCGACATGAAGCTGCACCTGGCCGGGGACGCCGATATCGACCCGCGCGCCTTCGAGAAGGACGAGCTGGCGAAGCTGGGCATGCCCCGGGAACTGCCGATGCGGCACAGGACGCCCCAGTTCCAGCACGTCTTCGCAGGCGACGGCTACTCGGCGGGCTATTACAGCTATCAGTGGAGCGAGGTCATCGCCATGGACGCCTTCGGGGCCTTCACCGAGGCTGGCGGTCCCTACGACAAGGCGGTGGCAAGGCGCCTTCAGGATACCGTCCTGAGCGTCGGCAACACCCTCGATCCGGCCCAGCAGTACCGCAACTTCCGCGGCCGGGACCCGGAGGTGAAAGCCTATCTGCGCGACAAGGGCTTCCCCACCACCTGATTCAGCCTGCGTCCCGGGCCCCGAAAAGCTTGACTTTCCGGGCTCCGGGGCGCATCTCGCCGCCTCCTCCGGCGCAGTGCGATTGCGCCCTCCACCGCCACGACCCCCGCCTCCGGACGGGACGAGGGCGGAGAGGCCCCCCGTCGACGTGATCGTCCACGGGGGTCAATCGCGTTTGGGCCGGGCCGTTTTGTCCCCTGGAGCGCTCTTGCGGAGATCGACATGTTCGACGCCCTGACAGACCGCCTCTCTTCCGTCTTCGACCGGCTCTCCGGTCGCGGCGTCCTGTCCGAAAAGGACATCGACGAGGCGCTGAAGGAGGTCCGCACCGCCCTTCTGGACGCCGATGTCGCCCTGCCCGTGGTCCGCGACTTCATCGCCAGGGCGCGGGAACAGGCCATGGGCGAGGCGGTCATCCGCTCGGTCCGGCCCGCCGACCAGGTGGTCAAGATCACCTATGACGGCCTGGTGGAAATACTGGGCGGCGAGGGCGCCGAGGGCCTGAACCTCAGCCTCAACCCGCCGACGGTCATCCTGATGGCCGGCCTACAGGGCTCGGGCAAGACGACCACCGCCGCCAAGCTGGCCCTGCGCCTGTCGCGCGAGCGCAAGAAGGTCCTCCTGGCCTCCCTCGATACCCGCCGCCCGGCGGCCATGGAGCAGCTGGCCACCCTGGCGGTCCAGGCCGGTGTCGACAGCCTGCCGATCGTCGCCGGGCAGTCCGCGCCGGATATCGCCCGGAGGGCCCTCTCCTCCGCCAAGCTTCAGGGCTTCGATGTCCTGATCCTCGACACCGCCGGCCGCACCACCCTCGACGAGGCCATGATGGCCGAGGCGGCCGAGATCGCCGCCATCGGCCAGCCGCATGAGACCCTCCTGGTGGCTGACAGCCTCACCGGCCAGGACGCCGTGCGCACCGCCCGGGCCTTCCACGAGCGGCTGCCCCTGACCGGCCTGGTCCTGACCCGGGCCGATGGCGACGGGCGGGGCGGGGCGGCCCTGTCCATGCGGGCGGTCACCGGCCTGCCCATCAAGTTCCTGGGCGTCTCCGAGAAGATCGACGGCCTCGACGTCTTCGACGCCGCCCGGGTGGCTGGCCGCATCCTGGGCCAGGGGGACATCGTCGCCCTCGTGGAGAAGGCCGCCCAGGACCTCGATACGGCCAAGGCCGAGGCCATGGCCCGGCGCCTCGCCAAGGGCCAGTTCGACCTCGACATGATGGCCGACCAGCTGGCTCAGATGAAGCGCATGGGCGGCATGGAGGGCCTGATGGGCCTCTTGCCTGGGGTCCAGAAGGTCAAGAAGCAGATCGCCGAGGCCAACATCTCGGACAAGGCCCTGGACCGGCAGTCGGCGATCATCTCGTCCATGACCAAGACCGAGCGGCGCAAGCCTGACATCCTCCAGGCCTCGCGCAAGCGGCGCATCGCCGCCGGCGCCGGGGTGGAGGTGTCCGAGGTCAACCGCCTGCTCAAGCAGCACCGGCAGATGGCTGACGCCTTCAAGATGATGAGCCGCGACGGCGGCAAGGGCTTCGCCCGCATGGCTGGCATGCTCGGCGGCGGCGGCGGCATGGACCGGCTCAAGGCCCTCGGCGGCGGCAAGGTCCCCACCGCTGACGCCGCCCAGCTCGATGAGCTGGCCAAGCTGGCGGACAAGCTGCCGGGCGGCGGCCTGCCCGGGAGCCTTCCGGGCGGCGTGAAACTTCCTGGCCTCGGCGGCGGCCTGCCGCCGGGCTTCAATCCCTTCAAGAAATCCTAGAAAGACAAGGACTCCCCATGCTCAGGATTCGTCTCGCCCGCGGCGGCGCAAAGAAGCGCCCCTATTATTCCATCGTCGTGGCCGACAGCCACTCACCCCGCGACGGTCGCTTCATCGAGAAGGTGGGCGCCTACAACCCCCTCCTGAAGAAGGACGACCCGACCCGCGTGACCCTGAAGGTCGAGCGGATCCGGGATTGGCTGACCAAGGGCGCCCAGCCTTCGGACCGCGTCGCCCGCTTCCTGGCCGCCGAAGGTCTCGTCGCCTGGAAGGCCGGCTCCAACCCCCAGAAGGGCGAGCCGGGCCGCAAGGCCAAGGAGCGCGCCGAGGAGAAGGCCCAGAAGGCCGCTGACCTCGCCGCCGCCGCCGAAGCCGCCGCCGCTGCGCCGCCGCCGGCGCCCGAGCCCGAAGCCCCGGCGGCTGAGGCTCCGGCCGCCGAAGCTCCGGCTGCCGAGGCTCCCGCTGAAGAGGCTCCGGCCGCCGAGGCCCCGGCCGAAGAGGCCGCCAAGGAAGGCTGATCCCCTGGCCCGGCGCCCCGCGTCGGGCCTTCGCCTCCTTGGGCAAACCCATGTCGGACCGGCTCATCCTGGTGGGACGCATCGCCGGCGCCTTCGGCGTCCGCGGCGAGGTGCGCGTGACCAGCTTCACGTCCGATCCCATGGCTCTTGCGGGCTATCGCGACTTGCGCCGGGCCGACGGCTCGCCGGCCCCGGGCCTGTCCGGGGCCCGGCCGGTCAAGGGCGGCCTGGTCGCCCGGGCCTCCGGCGTCGAGACCCGCGAACAGGCCGAGGCCCTGAGGGGCCTCAAGCTTCACGTTCCCCGCTCCGCCCTGCCGGCCGAGGATCAGGACGAGTTCTACCTCGCCGACCTGGTGGGGATGCGGGTCGACACGCCGGACGGGCGGGTCCTCGGCATGGTGCGCGGGGTGCAGGACTTCGGCGCGGGCGACCTCCTGGAGATCAAACCCGAGGGCGCCCCGTCCTTCTGGCTGCCCTTCACACGGGAGGCCGTTCCCGAGGTCGACATCGCTGGCGGGAGGATCGTCGCCGTCCCTCCGGCCGAGACCGAGTAGTCCGCCTTAGTCCTTGCGCATCCGCAAGAGGCCTTCCTGGGCCACGCTCGCCACCAGCACCCCGTCTGCGGAGTAGATCGACCCCCGGATGAAGCCCCGGCCGCCGGCGGCGCTGGGGCTATCCTGGGCGTAGAGGTGCCAGTCGTTGAAGTTCACCGGCTTGTGGAACCACATGGCGTGGTCGAGGCTGGCCGACTGGAAGTTGCGGGTCTGCCAGTGGACCCGGTGCGGCCGCATGGCGGTGGACAACAGGTTCATGTCCGAGGCGTAGGACAGGAGAACCTGGTGCAGGACCGGATTCTCGCCAATCGGCGCCCGGGCCCGGAACCAGACCTCGCTCTTCGGCTCCCGGGCCTCGGGCCGGTCGCGGTCGAACAGGCTGGAGCCGTCCACAGGCCGCATCTCGATCGGGCGGGGCCGGGTCGCCCACTTGCGCGCCTCCTCCGGCATCTTTTCCAGGGCCGCCTTCAGGGCCTCAGCCTCGCTGGGCAGGTCGTCGGGGCCGGCCACGGCGGGCATGGCGGCCTGGTGCTCGAAGCCCTCCTCCGGCGCCTGGAAGGAGGCGGCCAGGTTGAAGATCTGCTTGCCGTTCTGCACGGCGACGACCCGCCGGGTCGTGAAGCTACCCCCGTCGCGGGACCGGTCCACCTCGAAGATGATCGGCGTGGTGGGATCGCCCGGTCGAATGAAATAGCAGTGCAGGGAGTGGCAGACCCGGTCCTCGACCGTGCCGTAGGCGGCCAGCAGGGACTGGGCGATCACCTGTCCGCCGAAGATGCGCCCCGGCCCCTCGTTCGGCGAGACGCCGCGGAACAGGTTCACCTCCAGGCGCTCAAGCGCCAGGGTGTCGACGAGGTTTTCAGGCTGGGACATGGCTTCAGGATCTATGCTGCAGATGCGAAAGGGCAGGGCATAGAGCCAGAGGGCCTGTCGGGCAAGGCGAGCCGGCCCGTCGCAGGGACTCGAAAAAACCCCGGTCTTCGTCCACAAGCCCCGCATGTCCCACGCCGCCCCCTTCGAGGTCACCGTCCTGACCATGTTCCCCGAGGCCTTTCCCGGGCCGCTGGGCGTTTCACTGATCGGGACGGCCTGGCGGGAGGCCGGCCTCTGGTCCCTGGAAACGCTGGACATCCGGGGGTTTTCCAAGGATAAGCGCGGCTTCCTCGACGACACCCCCGCTGGGGGCGGACCGGGGCAGGTGATGCGGGCGGACGTGATCGCCTCGGCGCTCGACAGCGTCGAACGGCGGGGACGGCCGCTTCTTTACATGAGCGCCCGGGGTCGGCCCCTGACCCAGGCGCGCGTCAAGGACTGGGCCGGCGGGCCGGGACTGATCGTCCTGGCGGGCCGGTTCGAGGGGGTGGACCAGCGGGTGCTCGACGCCCGGGGGTTCGAGGAGGTCTCGGTCGGAGACGCGGTCCTCGCCGGCGGCGAGGCGGCGGCCCTGGTGACCATCGAGGCCTGCGTAAGGCTCGTGCCCGGCGTCCTCGGCCAGGCGGAGAGCCTCAGTGAAGAGAGTTTCGAGGACGGGCTCCTGGAGCATCCGCAGTACACGCGACCGCGGACGTTTGAGGGTCTGGAAATTCCGCAGGTCCTGCTCAGCGGCCACCATGCACAGGTGGCGGACTGGCGCCGGGCCGAGCGGGAACGCGCTACGCGGGAACGGCGTCCGGACCTTTGGGACGCCTGGCTCGCCAATCAACAGGCAAAGGGCGAGTAAAGCCCGGTACGAAAGGACTGAACCATGAACCTGATCCAGGAACTGGAAAAGGAAGAAGCCGACCGTCTGGCCGCGACCCGCGCCATCCCGGCCTTCCGCCCCGGCGACACCCTCCGCGTCAACGTGCGCATCAAGGAAGGCGAGCGCGAACGCGTCCAGGCCTATGAGGGCGTCTGCATCGCCCGCCAGGGTCACGGCATCAATGAGAGCTTCACGGTCCGCAAGATTTCGTTCGGCGAGGGCGTCGAGCGGATCTTCCCGATCCATTCGCCCAACATCGAGAGCATCGAGGTCAAGCGCCGCGGCGTCGTGCGCCGGGCCAAGCTCTATTACCTGCGCGATCGCCGCGGCAAGTCCGCCCGGATCGCCGAGCGCCAGATGACCGCTGGCGAGCGCGCCCAGGCCGCTGCGGACCGGGCCAGCGCCTCCGACAACGGCGCCGAAGACTGATCGGGCTTCCGGCCTGGCCATCGCGCCAGGCCGGGCCGCCCGACGGCGCGTCATGACCGGCTCCGGCCTTTCCACCCTGCTCCTGACCGGAGGCTCCGGCCAGGTGGGCCGCGCCCTGCGCCAGGCCCCGCCCGAGGGCTTTGAGGTGGTCGCCCCGACCCGGGCTGAGCTTGACCTCGCCGACCCCGCCTCCGTGAGGCGATGGGTGGGCGCGCGGCCCTGGGCGGCCATTGTCAACGCCGGCGCCTGGACGGCGGTGGACGCCGCCG
>Ga0209985_10003490_pt1 | contig 13348 bp, 8 predicted proteins | sample NOAtaG_FD_187305 | JGI IMG/M metagenome (GOLD analysis project Ga0209985, IMG submission 187305) | Freshwater lake microbial communities from Lake Erie, under a cyanobacterial bloom - NOAA_Erie_Diel6S_1000h metaG (SPAdes) (version 2) | ecosystem: Environmental > Aquatic > Freshwater > Lake ...
GCTCGGCCTGGTTGCGCACCGAGTTGTCGGTGCCGATCAGCAGGTAGCCGATGACGGCCTCATAGTCGTCGCGCAGGGCGGTGATGGACACGACGGCCGGAAAGCGGCTGCCGTCCTTGCAGATGTACGTGACGTCGTAGATGTCCTCGATGCCGCGCGAAGCTTTGCAAGCCAGCGACTCGAAGCCGGGCGCGATCTCGGTCCCCAGTTCCACGCTCAGCGCGCGCGCGTGGGCCACCACCTCCTCGGGGTCATGCATGTCGCTGGGCGAGATGCGGTTGACCACCTCGGCAGCCGCATAGCCGAGCGTGCGCTCCGCGCCGACGTTGAACAGCTGGATGACGCCGGTCTCATCGGTGGCGATCAGCGAAAAGCTGGCGCTGGTGAGGATCGCGTTCTGCAAGGCACCCGCATTGAGACGGGCGAGGTTGCCAGGCATCACGCCGCCAAGCGACGCGTTTGCGCGTCAGGTGGGCGGGCACAGGGCACCCGGGCTTCAAGCTGGCATGCGTACATGGAGCTCTTTCTTCATCTTCAACATGTGGTGTAAAGCCGGCGTCCTGGGCTGGCAGGCCCGCTCGCAGGGCCCGTGCCGACGACCTGCCGGACCCTCACCATGCCCGAAGTCGCGCCCCGTCTCTGTTCGCTGCCGCACTTAGCGCAGCCCTGCCGCCCACCTTCCCGGACGGCCAGGTTCAGGCGGTGGCTTGCTCGATCGACAGCCGGACCCGTTCAATGGCCCTGCTGACGTCGCTTTCGAACTCGCGCCATTTTTTCTCGCCGGCGCGCTTGAGTTCCACCAGCTTGTCTTCGGCGGCCTTCATGTCCTGGCGCACGGTCACCATCTCGCGGTCCATCTTCACCTTGGCCTCGCCGGTGGCGGCGCCGGCCTTTTTCTCGAATTCGATGATTTTCTCCCTGGTCCTGGCGATGTCCTGCTCGGCGCGCGCGACGAACTGGTCTCGACGCGTGGTGTCGGTGGCGTACACGAATGCCGGCATCGCCTTCAACGCCGCCTTGGTGCCGCCCGGCAGAAGAATCCGGCTGCCCTGTTCACGGATCTGCGCGATGGGAATCGCCACATCGTGCTTGCCCATGCCGAGGAAGCCGCCGGCCCCGATGATCAGATAGGAGACGTACTTCTCAGGCGTGATGATGATGTCGTCGACCTTGCCGATCTTCTCGCCTGCATCGTTGTAGACGGTCTTGCCGAGGATGCCCTTCTTGGCGCTCCAGCCCATGGCGACCTCGGTGACCGCGGCGACCGCCATCCCCGTGGTCGTGGTCGATCCGGCCACCTGCGCGCAAACCGGGCCGGCATGGGCCAGAAGCCCGGCCGCGCCGAGCATTGCAATCAGCAGTGTTTTTTTCATGAATCGAATCCTTTCAGGATTGGTGGATGTTTCGGTGGCGCCGTGCGTTCGCACGAGCCGGACGTCACCCAGCCGCCACTTTTAGCGGCCGCGGGCCCGCCTGTCGGTTCGCCAGCGCACATGAAGATGTGCGCGCCGGGTTCAAAATGCGCTCGCGGGCGTACGATGCCATCAGCCAAACCTCAAGGAAAAGCCTGTCGCATGCCCCCACCCACGCCTCCCGCCGGACTCGATGCCGCCACCGCCGCCGAACGATTGAAGGCGGAAGGCCCCAACGAACTACCCGCCCCGGAGCGGCGCAATTTCCTGCGCATCGTCGTCGACGTGGTGCGCCAGCCGATGTTCGCGCTGCTCATGGCCGGCGGGGTGGTGTACCTGTTGCTGGGCAACCGCACCGAGGCCATCCTGCTGCTTGCCTTCGCCTGCCTGTCGGTGGGCATCACCATCGTGCAGGAATCGCGCAGCGAAAACGTATTGGCGGCCCTGCGCAACCTCGCCAGCCCGCGCGCGCTGGTGCTGCGCGACGGCAAGCGTGTGCTGATCGCCGGGCGCGAGGTGGTGCGTGGTGACCTGGTGATACTTTCCGAAGGCGACCGGGTGGCGGCCGATGCGACACTTCAGGAATGTCATGACCTGCTGGTCGACGAATCCTTGCTCACCGGCGAGTCGGTTCCGGTGCGCAAGGAAGTGCAGGTTACGGCCTCACCGGATGCGGCCGCACCGGACGCGCCCGCACCCAAGGCAGCCCCCGGAGGCGACGGCTTGCCCCTCATTTTTGCCGGCACCCTGGTGACGCGCGGCGGCGGCATGGCCATTGTCCACGCCACCGGCGCACGCACCGAGATGGGCAGGATCGGCCACGCCCTGGCCACCATCCAGGTCGAACAGCCGCACCTGCAGCGCCAGATCAGCTGGCTGGTGCGCGATTTCGCGATATTCGGCGGCGTCGCCGGTGTCGCCGCCGTGCTCCTTTATGGCCTGTTGCGCGGTTCGTGGCTGGAAGCCATGTTGGGCGGCATCGCCCTGGGCATGTCGATGATGCCCGAGGAGTTCCCGCTGGTGATCGCGGTGTTCATGGCGATGGGCGCCTGGCGCATCTCGCAGGCGCGCGTGCTGACCCGGCGTGCGGCCGCCATCGAAACCCTCGGCGCCACCACCGTGCTGTGCACCGACAAGACCGGCACCCTCACCGAGAACCGCATGACGCTTGTGGCCATCGTTGCCGGGAAAGCGCGCTGGGCCCCCGGGTCCGGCGCGCCGACCCCGAGCGCGGTTCGTGACACCCTGGCTGCGGCCTTATTGGCCTGTCCGCGCGACGCGGTGGACCCGATGGACATGGCCATTCACGCCCTGTCAGGCAAGCTCACCGGCGCACCGGCCGCCGCGTTTGCGGCGCGACCGCTGGTACGCGCCTATGGGCTGCGCCCGGACTTGTTTGTGGTTGCCAACGTGGTCGCTGCGCCGGGCGAAACCCGCGGCAGCGCCTACGCCAAGGGCGCCTTCGAGGCGATTGGCGAAATCTGCAAGTTGCCGCCCGAGCAAATGGCGGCCGTAGGGGTGGCAGCCGACGCATTGGCACGCGAAGGCATCCGCGTGCTGGGCGTGGCCCGCGCCACCGGCATCGACGTCGGCAATCCCGACGCCCTGCCCGAGTCGCCGCGTGACCTGCCTTTCGAATACGTCGGACTGATCGGCTTTGCCGATCCGTTGCGCGCCAACGTGCCGGCCGCGATCGCCGAGTGCCGCTCGGCCGGCATCCGGGTGGTGATGATCACCGGGGACTACCCGGAAACCGCGCGCGCCATCGCGCGCCAGGCCGGCATCGAGGCCAGCGAAGTGCTTGACGGCGCGGCGATCGCCGCCATGTCGGACGAGGCTCTCACCGCGCGTGTGAAGTCGGCCTCGGTATTCGCACGCATCCGGCCCGAGCAGAAGCTGCGCATCGTCAACAGCATGAAAGCGGCCGGCGCGGTGGTGGCCATGACCGGCGACGGCGTCAACGACGCGCCGGCGATCAAGGCGGCGCATATCGGTATCGCCATGGGAGGGCGCGGCACCGATGTGGCACGCGAGGCCTCGGCCATCGTGCTGCTCGACGACGACTTCGGCTCGATCGTCAAGACCATACGGCTGGGTCGGCGCATCTACGACAACCTGCGCAAGGCCACCGAATACATCGTCGCGGTGCACATCCCGATCGCCGGCCTGGCCCTGCTTCCGCTGGTGTTCGGCCTGCCGATGATCCTTACGCCGATCCACATCGCGTTTCTGGAAATGGTGATCGACCCGGCCTGCTCGGTGGTGCTGGAGGCTGAAGCCGAGGAAGACGACGTCATGCGGCGGCCACCGCGCGACCCGCAGAGCAAGCTGCTGCTGCCGCGGCGCCTGCTGTGGGGCCTGCTGCAGGGATTTGTCGTACTGGCGGTGCTGGCGGTCGTGATGTTCGGCGCGAGGCGCGCCGCGATGCCGGAACCGGACCTGCGCGCACTGGTGTTCACCTGCCTGGTGCTGGCGAACATGGGCCTGATCCTGGGCAACCGCTCATTGACTTCGTCGCTGACTCGCGCATTCCTGCGCCCCAACAAGTCGCTCTGGATTCTGCTGGGGGCCGTGGGCGCGGTGTTGGCCGCGGCCCTTTACTGGCCGCCGGCGCGCAACCTGTTTCGCTTCGGGACCCTGCACTGGGATGACCTCGCGGTCTGCTTGGCGGCCGGCGCGGCATGCCTGGTGGTGCTGGAGTTGATCAAGTCACGCTGGTTCCGCATTGATGGCCCGCAAGCAAAGACCATCCAGCGCTGAGCGGCGCTCGCCAAAAGAAGTTACCCAACGCCTGCCATTGGCCGGTGTTCCCGTAAAGACGCGCCTTAGCCCCAGGCGATGCCGGGCCAGCGCCAGGCGCTGATCTCCGGCATGTCCACACCTTCCCGTTCTATCCAGGTGCGATGGACCTTCAGCTTGTCCGCCAGTTCCACCTTGAGTGCGGCGCCTTGCTCACTTGCCGCCGGCAGGCGGTCGACAGCGTCCATCACCAGATGGAATCGATCGAGGTCATTGAGTACGGTCATGTCGAAAGCGGTAGTGATGGTGCCCTCCTCCTTGTAGCCACGCACATGCACGCGTTCCTGGCCGGGACGCCGATAGGTGAGCCGGTGGATCAGCCACGGGTAGCCGTGAAACGCGAAAATCACCGGCCGCCCCACCGGAAACAGGGCCTCGAAAGCGGTGTCATCGAGGCCGTGCGGGTGTTCGGCGGCGGGTTGCAGGCGCATCAGGTCGACCACATTGACCACCCGCACCCGCACCCACGGCAAGCGCTGCCGCAGGATCGACACTGCCGCGAGCGTCTCCAGGGTCGGCACATCACCGGCGCAGGCCATCACGATGTCCGGTCCGTCCGTGCCTTCATTGCCGGCCCAGTGCCAGATACCGATGCCGGCCACCACATGGTCGGCGGCATCGGCCATCGCCAGCCATTGCGGCGCCGGATGCTTGCCGGCGATGACCACGTTGACCAGGTGGCGGCTCCGCAGGCACTGGTCCATGACTGCCAGCAGGCAGTTGGCATCCGGCGGCAGGTAGACGCGCACCACCGATGCCTTCTTGTTGACCACATGGTCGATGAAACCGGGGTCCTGATGCGAAAAGCCGTTGTGGTCCTGGCGCCAGACATGCGAGGCCAGAAGATAGTTGAGCGAGGCGATCGGACGCCGCCACGGCAGGCCGGCCGAAACCTTCAGCCACTTGGCATGCTGGTTGAACATCGAGGTGACGATGTGGATGAAGGCTTCGTACGAGTTGAACACGCCATGCCGTCCGGTCAGCAGGTAGCCTTCCAGCCAGCCCTCGCACTGGTGCTCGGAGAGCATTTCCATCACCCGACCGGTGGGCGCGAGGAATTCGTCATCCGGGATGACTTCCGCATCCCATTGACGATCGGTTGCTTCAAACACGGCGCCCAGGCCGTTGGACAGGGTTTCGTCGGGACCGAACACCCGGAAGTTGCGCGCTGTTGAATTTTTCCCGATGATGTCGCGCAGGAACGGACCCAGCACGCGCGTGTCGCCGCCGCCCTGCACGCCGGGCCGCGGCACATCGACCGCATAGTCGCGAAACGCCGGCATGATGAGGTCCTTGAGCAGCGAGCCGCCATTGGCATGCGGATTGGCGCCCATGCGGCGATCGCCGAGCGGCGCCAGCGCCGCGAGCTCCGGCAGCAGGCGACCGTTCACGTCGAACAATCCCTCCGGTCGGTAGCTGCGCAACCAGGTTTCCAGCTGGGCAAGGTGCCCGGGATGGGCCGCCGGGTCCGACAGCGGCACCTGGTGGGCGCGAAACGTGCCTTCGATCTTCTGCCCGTCGACCATCTTCGGCCCGGTCCAGCCCTTGGGCGTGGCGAGCACGATCATCGGCCAGCGCGGCCGGATGAAGCGTCCGTATACACGCGCATCCTCCTGCAATTCGCGGATGCGCGTGATGGCGATGTCCAGCGTCCCGGCCATGGCCTCATGCATCAAGGCCGGGTCGTCGCCTTCGACGAAACAGGGGTCCCAGCCGTAGCCGCGCAACAGGTGATCGAGCTCCTCATGGGTAATGCGCGCCAGCACTGCGGGATTGGCGATCTTGTATCCGTTCAGGTGCAGGATGGGCAGCACCGCGCCGTCGGTCACGGGATCGAGGAACTTGTTGGAATGCCAGGCGGTGGCCAGCGGGCCGGTCTCGGCCTCGCCGTCGCCGATCACGCAGGCCACTACCAGGTCGGGGTTGTCGAACACGGCGCCGAAGGCGTGGCTCAGCGAATAGCCAAGTTCGCCCCCCTCATGAATGGACCCGGGACACTCGGGCGAGGCATGGCTGGGAATGCCGCCGGGAAACGAGAACTGGCGAAACAGCCGCGTGAGGCCTTCGACATCCTGGCTGATCGCCGGGTGTACCTCGCTGTAGGTCCCTTCAAGATAGGTGTTGGCCACCACCGCCGGCCCGCCGTGCCCGGGCCCGCACACGTAGATCATGTCGAGGTCGAACTTGCGGATCACGCGGTTCAAGTGGGCGTAGATGAAATTCTGCCCCGGCGTGGTGCCCCAATGCCCCAGCAACATGCGCTTGACGTGCGCCAATGCCAGCGGCTCGCGCAAGAGCGGGTTGGCACGCAGGTAGATCTGCCCGACAGAGAGGTAATTGGCGGCGCGCCACCAGGCATCAATGGCCTCAAGTGCATTTCGATCAAGGGCTTTCATGGTTTTTCCCGACGTGAGGTTGATTGCGTCGGTTCAGCAGAACCGCCGTCCAGCGCCTGGCGCACCGCGCGTGCGATCACCAGTTCTTCATCGGTTTCGATGACACGCACACTCACGCGCGCGCCAGGGCCGGAAATCGTGTCGGCACCGGCACGGTTCTGCAACGCGTCGATTTCGATACCGAGAAAACCCAGTTCGGCGCATGCGCGCTCGCGCACCACCGCGGAATTCGCGCCGATACCGCCTGAAAACACCAGCGTGTCCAGGCCGCCCAGCGCCGCCGCGAAGGCGCCGATGCATTTGCGTACCGCAAGGCAGAACATGCCCACCGCTTCGGCCGCGCGCGGATCGACCGGCTCGCGCTCGAGCAGGTCACGCATGTCGGCACTGGTCCCGGACACACCCAGGAGGCCCGATTCGGAATTGACCATACGGTTGAATTTCGCGGCATCCATGCCCTCGAGGCGCGCCAGGTACCAGGCCAGGCCAGGGTCGAGATCGCCGGAGCGCGTGCCCATCGGGATACCCGCCGCCGGGGTGAATGCCATGCTGGTATCGACCGGCTTGCCGTCCCTGACCGCCGCCAGGCTGGCGCCGTTGCCGAGATGCGCGAGGATCACCCGCCCGCCAGCGGCGCGTGTGCCGCCACTGCGGCCCAGCTCCTCCATGAGGAACTCATAGGACAGTCCGTGGAAACCATACCGGCGCACGCCCATGGCGGCATAACGGCGCGGGATCGCCAGGAGTCGCGCCAGCGGCGGCAGATCGTGATGGAAGGCGGTATCGAAACATGCCCATTGCGGCACCCCGGGAAAACGCGCCATCCACAACTCGATCAGCGCGATCTCGTGCGGCAGGTGCTCGGGATCCATGGGCGTAAGCGGTCGCAGGCTCTCGACCACCGCAGGTGTGAGAAGCGTGGTCGCGCGGTAATCGGGCCCGCCATGCACGACGCGGTGCCCTACCGCCGCCAGCACGCAAGCGGGGTCGCGCGCGCGCAGCCACTCGATCAGGTGCGCTGCCGCGCCGGCATGGTCAGTTCGGGTCAGGGCCGGCATCACTTCGCCGGGCGCTGCGCCGATCGCAAGGGTCAGGCTGGTTCCGGGAGCCCCGATGCGCTCGATACGGCCGGACAGGCCGGGCACAAGGGTTGCCGCGTCGAAGCGCGTGAACTTGATGCTCGACGATCCGGCATTGATGGCCAGGATGCCGCGGGTAGACGAACCGTCGGGACGTGTCGTCGCCTTGCCGGTGCCTGAGCCCGGCATCAACGGCACGCAACCTCACGCATCAGGCGCCGGAACGTGTGCCGCACCCGAGTGATGGGCGAGCAACTGGCTCTTCAGGGCGATCCGATAGAGCAGGACATGCCAGGATCGGGCGAAGCTCGCGACACCCTCGCGTTGCAAGTCGTTGGCCATGGCCTCGAGGTCGACGCCCTCGCGGGTGAATTCGGCCAGGGTCACTTCGGCATAGGCCTCATCGGGGGGCAACACGCCATCAAGCGCGCCGCGGCTGGCGAAGGCCAGGAGCGTGGCCTCCGGCATGGTGTTGATGGTGCCGGGCGCGGCCAGGGCTTCGACGTAGAGCGTGTCCCTGACACTCGGGTCCTTGGTGCCGGTGCTGGCCCACAACAGGTGTTGCGGTTGCGCGCCCGCTGCGGCAAGCGAGCGCCAGCGCGCTGTGGCCATGAGGTCGAGGTGCGCCTTGTAGGCATGCATCGCCATGGCGATGCCAAGCCGGTTGCGAAATCCGGGCTGCACCTTCTGCGCCACCGCCACATCCCAGCGGCTGACAAATACCGAGGCCACCGAGGCAACGCCGGGATCCAGGCCGGCGGCTACGCGCCGCTCGATGCCGCGCATGTAGGCCTCGGCCGCGGCCATGACCTGCTCGCGCGAGAAAAGCAGGGTCACGTTGACCGGCACACCATCGAAAATCGATTGCTCGATCGCCGCCAGTCCCACCGGCGTGCCCGGAATCTTGATGAAGAGGTTGGCCAGTTTCGCGCCGGCGAACAGTCGCCTTGCGGCAAGCGTGGTGGCGGCGGCATCGTCAGCCAGGAGCGGCGAAACCTCCAGCGACACCCAGCCGTCCCGGCCCGCGCTGGCCGCGTGGATGGGGGCAAAAAGTGCTGCCGCGCGGCCGAGGTCCTCGAGCGCTAATTCGTAAAAAATGGCCGCGCCCTCCCGGCCTTGCGCAGCCTTGTCGAGGATCGCGGCGTCGTATGCAGCCGAAGCACCGATCGCTCGTTCGAAAATTGCCGGATTGGAGGTGAGCCCTGTGACCGAATATTCGCGGATATAACGCGCCAGGGTGCCGCTGTCGAGCATGGGACGCGAAATCGCGTCGAGCCACACGCTCTGGCCAAGCCGGGCCAACGCTTCGGCGGGATTCAATTGGGCATTCTCCGCGCACTTGAAATGTGCGCTGATTGCAAGGATGTTCCGCATGGTGCGGACCGTCTGTGCGCGCGCGTACGTTCGATGCCAGGCCGCCCAAGCGTACGCAAGCGCACGGAAGCGCGGGCGGAGTTGACGTAAACCGGCCGTTGTCCGGACCGTCGGGACCCATCGAACCTATGAGGAACGCACCGCCATGAAAACCCTCAACATCGTAGCCATCGTCCTGCTTCTGGCCGGCGCGGCCGTTCTGGGGTACAACCGCTTCTCCTACACCACCACCGAAGAGGTGCTGAAGATCGGCCCGATCACCGCCAACGCCGAGCGCACCCACACTGTAAGCTTCCCGCCGCTCTTGGGCTGGCTGCTGCTGGGCGGCGGCGTTGCCGTGCTGGCGTACGCGATGATGTCGCGCAAGGACTAGACTTACCTCCATGAAAGGCCTGTTGCGCCGCTGGTTCGCCGGCATTCCACCGCACCGGCGCAGCGCCCGTCATTTCGGCCGGCGCGCCCTGGGCGATGCGCTCGCGGCGCACGGGCCGCACGCGGCCGCGCCCGCGGAACTCGCCGCCGGCCTGATCGGCATCGCCCGCGGCACCCCGGCGGATGCGCTAAAGCTGTTGAAATCACGCTCGCATGGCTTGACCGTGGCCGAGGCGACCGCGCGCCTGCGCCGCGATGGCGCCAATGAAGTGGCCCATGAAAAGCCGCCGGGCGGGTGGCTGCGCCTGTGGCACGCATATGAGAACCCGTTCAACCTGCTGCTGACGGTACTGGCGGCCGTGTCACTGGCGAGTGCCGACGCCCGCTCCACTGTGGTCATCGGCTTCATGGTTTGCCTGTCCACCATCATCCGCATGGTGCAGGAAGGCCGTTCCGACCGTGCCGCCGAAGCCTTGAAGGCAATGGTGCGCAACACGGCCAGCGTGCTCCGGTCGGCCACGGTAGCCGCCGCCTCTGCCCCTCCGCCCGCACCAGTGCAGCTAGCGCTGGCCCGGCTGGTGAAGGGTGACGTGGTGGTCCTGTCCGCCGGCGACATGATCCCGGCCGATTGCCGCCTGCTGACCGCGCGCGACCTGTTCATCGCGCAGGCGGCCATGACAGGGGAATCGCTGCCGGTGGAAAAGTTCGCGGAAGGCCGCGACTCCGGCAGCAACCCGCTCGAGCAGCCCACCCTGGTTTTCATGGGGACCAACGTGGTGTCCGGTTCGGCCACCGCTTTGGTGGTTGCGACAGGCAACCAGACCTACTTTGGCGCCGTCGCCACCAGCATCACCGCTACCGACCGTGCACCCACGGCCTTCCAGAAGGGCGTCGACAGCGTGAGCTGGCTATTGATCCGCTTCGCGCTTGTCATGGTGCCGATCGTGTTCGTGGTCAATGGCATGGCACGCGGCGACTGGCTTGAGGCCGGATTGTTCGCCCTTTCGGTCGCGGTCGGCCTGACGCCGGAGATGCTGCCAATGATCGTGACCACCACGCTGGCGCGGGGTGCGGTGGCCCTGTCGGCGAAGAAAGTGGTGGTCAAGCGTCTCGACGCGATCCAGAACTTCGGCGCCATGGATGTGCTTTGCACCGACAAGACCGGCACCCTCACCCAGGACCGCATCGCCCTGTCGCGCACGGATGACGCTTTCGGCAACCCGTCCGACGAGGTCCTCAAGTTCGCCTGGCTGAACAGCCACTACCAGACGGGCTTGAAGAACATGCTCGACCACGCGGTTCTGGAACATGCCGAACTGCACGCCGAACTGGTGGCAGGCAGCGGCTATGACAAGATCGACGAAGTGCCATTCGACTTTGTACGCCGTCGCATGTCGGTGGTGGTCGCGGCAGCCGACGGCAGCCACCTGCTGGTATGCAAGGGGGCGCTTGATGAGATGTTGTCTGCCTGCACCCGGGTGCGCGTCGCCACGGCAGGCGCAGCCGCGGACCTGCCGCTGGACGCGGCGAACCTTGCCAGGGTCAGGCAGGCCACCCTGCGCATGTCGCAAGAGGGCTTGCGCGTGGTCGCGGTCGCCATACGCACCATGCCGGCGGGCCAGTCCACCTACTCGGTGGCTGACGAAGCCGGCCTCACCCTGGTGGGCTACATCGCCTTCCTGGACCCGCCCAAGGAAACCGCCGCGCCCGCCATCGCGGCCCTGGCCGGTCATGGCATCGCGGTCAAGGTCCTGAGCGGCGACAACGAGCTGGTGACCGCACATGTCTGCGCGCAGGTGGGTCTTGCCGGCAAGACCGTCCTGACCGGGCCTGAGGTCGAGGCGATGAACGACGCGGAACTGGGCCATGCGGTCGAGGCGCACCAGTTGTTCGCCCGCCTGACACCGCTGCAGAAAGAACGCATCGTGCGTGCCTTGCGTGCCAACGGCCATGTGGTGGGCTTCATGGGGGACGGCATCAATGATGCGCCGGCGTTGCGCGCGGCCGATATCGGCATCTCGGTGGATACCGCGGTGGACATCGCGCGCGAGGCGGCGGACGTGATCCTGCTGGAAAAGAGCCTGCTGGTGGTCGACGCCGGGGTCATCGAAGGACGGCGCACCTTCAGCAACATGCGCAAGTACATCCGCATGACCGCCAGTTCCAACTTCGGCAACGTGTTCTCGGTGCTGGTGGCCTGCGCCTTCCTGCCCTTCCTGCCGATGCTGCCGCTGCAATTGCTGGTGCAGAACCTCCTGTACGACTTCTCGCAGACCGGCATCCCGTTTGACAACGTGGATGCCGAACTGGTGGAAAAGCCGCTGGCATGGGACCCCGCTGAACTCGGCCGTTTCATGCTTTTTTTCGGGCCGATCAGCTCGATGTTCGACATCGCGACATTCGCCTTGATGTGGCGCGTGTTCGGCGCCGACAGCCTGGCCACGCAGGGCCTGTTCCAGAGCGGCTGGTTCGTGGTGGGCCTGTTGACCCAGGTGATGGTGGTGCACCTGCTGCGCACGCCAAAGTTGCCCGTCATCGAAAGCCGGGCTGCGACACCGCTGGTGGTCATGACCCTGTGCGCAGCCGCTGCCGGCCTGTTCCTGCCGATGGGGCCGCTGGCGGCCTATTTCCGCTTCGTTCCATTGCCGCCCGCGTATTTCGCGTGGCTTGCGGTCATTCTTTTCGGTTATGCCCTGGCTTGCACGCTGATGAAGCGGTTTTACTTCCGTCGCTACGGCTGGTAAGTCCGGCTGGCACCGCAACCCGCGCCACGTCTGAACAGCGGAGAACGGGTCCTGCGCGCCAACGGAAACGGGCCTGCGGTGTTGCCGCAGGCCCTTTTGCGCACCATTCCGCACGTTGGTGCGCCGTCCCGGCCAGGCGCCGGGTCGCCGCTACGAGCGCGGATGCGCGCTATTCCCAGTACGGTGTGCGGTCGTAGTACTTGTAGACGTCGCGGTTCCACTTTTCGTCTGCCATGGTGGGCCACTTGTCCGGATCGAAGCCCGGCGCGGCTTCGAGCCTTTCCTTGGAAATATCCAGCACGTAATCGTTCTTCGACACGTCATAGCGGAACGATGCAAATGGCACGGCGAAGAGCTTTTCGCCCATGCCCAGGAAACCGCCGAACGACACCACGGCATAGGCGACGCGTCCGGTGCGCGGATCGATCACCACTTCCTTGACGTCGCCCAGGTTCTCGCCCTTGGCGTTGACCACGTCGGTGCCGATCATGGCCGAGGCCTTTACCGGCGAATTCGTGAATGGCTGCAAATTGCTCATCTTGTTGCTCCTGCCTTGAGGGTGGATGGATTGCGGCTCCCGCCGCGGCATGACGCCCGCACGCATGCCGTGCTGGAGGTAAGGCCTAAGGAGGAGTCCGGATGCAAGGCTAGGCCTGATTCACCGGTTTGACGGTGCGAAAGCGAACACAGCAGCGCAAATTCCCTTCTGCCGCAGCGACTCCGCAATCGCCGACGGCCGCGCCTCAGAAGAAATTCAGCCCCCGGATTCGGGGGAATCCGGGGGCTGCAAGCCCGCCGGTCATCGAGAGGAGGAGACCGAACTAGGCGGGAGGGGAACTGCGTGTTTCCTGCGCTATCAGGGCTTCAAGCGCATGTCGCTCTTGACACCGGTGACGCCCTTGACGTCGCCCGCGATCGCGGCCGCCTTGAGCATGTTGTCGCGCGTGCTGACAAATCCGCTCAATTGAACCACGCTCTTGTAGGTTTCGACGTTGATTTCCATCGACTTCAGCGTGGGGTCATTGAAGATTGCGGCCTTGACGCGGGTGGTGATGACAGTGTCGTCGACGTACTCGCCGGTGGACTCCTGCTTGTTGGAAGTCGCACAGGCGGTAGCCAGAAGTGCGGTGGCGAAAAGTGCGGACAGGCGTTTGAGGTTTTTCATGATGGTT
>Ga0209985_10003494_pt1 | contig 13336 bp, 8 predicted proteins | sample NOAtaG_FD_187305 | JGI IMG/M metagenome (GOLD analysis project Ga0209985, IMG submission 187305) | Freshwater lake microbial communities from Lake Erie, under a cyanobacterial bloom - NOAA_Erie_Diel6S_1000h metaG (SPAdes) (version 2) | ecosystem: Environmental > Aquatic > Freshwater > Lake ...
CGGGTGCAGCCAGGCCTCGGTGGCATGGGCGGCCAGGAACAGGTCGTGCTGACCGTAGCCCGAGCCCCAGGCCAGCACCGGCTTGCCCGCGGCCTTGAAGCGGACGAGCGCCTGCGCCACCTCGCGCAGGGCCGGCAGGCTGCCGCCGCTGAAGTCGTCGAGCACCAGCAGCACGCTGGTGATGCGCTCGTCCTGGGCGGCGGCGTCGAGCGCGGCGGTCACGTCGCGCACGCGCGTCTGCGAGCCGCCGCCCTGGCCCTGCACGGCGCCCAGGGCGCGCTGGCGCGGGCTGGCCGACGAGGCCTGCTCGACCAGTGTGCCCTGCAGGCCGAGCACGAGCGCGCTCTTCGGCTCGATGGTGCTGCCGTCCGGCCGCAGCGCCCACCACAGCACGGCCACCAGCAGCGCCAGCAAGAGCAGGTTGAGCAGGGCGCGCCGCGCCAGATCGAGCCCGCGCCACAGCAGCACGAGTGCCTGGCCCAGGCGCCGAAGGAGAGAAGGAGACGTCGTCATCGCACCACAAGGCTGACTGCAGGATTGCCGCGAGCTTAGGCGGCGTTGCGCCCACGCAGCGGGATGTTGCGACCAAGGCCCTGTTCGGGGCGACGGATGGCCTGTCAAGGTGGCTGCAGGCGGTGTCGGGCGGCTGGGATACTCCCACCCCGATGCAGGCCATCCTCGCCGTCACGGTTCCGTTCTTCGCGCTCGTGCTCTGCGGCTACCTGGCCGCGCGCCGCCATGTGCTGCCGGAAAGTGCCATTCCCGGCCTCAACGCCTTCGTCCTGTACTTCTCGCTGCCGTGCATGCTGTTCCGCTTCGGCGCCGGCACGCCCATCGTCGAGATGCTCAACCCGACGCTGCTGCTGGTCTACCTGATCGCGGCCTTGCTCATCGTGTTCGCAGTGGTGGCGTCCAGCCTGAACGAACGTGTCGGTCTGAAGGACGCCGCCTTCGGCGCGCTGGTGGCCGTGTTCCCCAACACCGGCTTCATGGGCGTGCCGCTGCTGGTGGCGCTGCTCGGGCCGGCGGCGGTGGGGCCGATCGTCGTGACGCTGCTGGTGGACCTGTTCATCACCAGCTCCTTGTGCATCGCGCTGGCGCAGGCGGCTGAAGCGGGGCCCGATGGCCGGGGCGGCGCACGTGCGGCGGCGCAGCGGGCGCTGAAGGGCGCGCTGTCGAACCCGCTGCCGTGGTCGATTGCGCTCGGCGCGGCCTTCGGCTTTTTCGGGCTGCAACTGCCGGGGCCGGCCCAGGCGGTGGTCGATCTGCTGGCCGGCGCGGCCACGCCGGTGGCGCTGTTCACCATCGGCGCCGTGCTGCACCGCGCCGGGCAGCACGCCGGCCGGCGCACACCGGCCATCGACTACGTGCCGGTGGCGCTGGTGAAGCTGGTCGTGCACCCGCTGCTGGTGGCGCTGCTGGCGCTGACGGCGCGCGAACTCGGCGCGCCCGTCACCAGCTTCCAGATCCTCGTGCTCGTGCTGGCGGCGGCGCTGCCCAGCGCCAGCAACGTGTCGCTTCTGGCCGAGCGCTTCCAGGCCGACAACGGCCGCGTGGCGCGCATCATCATGACGAGCACGGTGCTGGCCTTCGGCAGCTTCACGCTGGTGGCGTGGTCGCTGGGCGTGAACCCCACGAAGTAGCCCACCGCCGCCCCGGATATCGGCCGATCGCGCAGCGCGGGCGCGCCGGAGACTGTCGCACCGCCCCGTTGTGGGCCCTGCCAGCCTGTCCCGCCGATGCCTCGCGCCGCCCGCCCCACCGTTGCCCGACTGCTGCTGGGCCTGGCCTTGCTGGCCGCCGGCGCCTCGGAGGCCCAGCGTGCCAGCCGGCCGGCGCCGGCCGCGCCGCCTGAGGCGGCCGCACCGCAACCGACCTCCACGCGCTGCCTCGACGAGAGCAGCATCGCCGAAGCCAACGCGGCAGCCGCTGCCGAAGCCGAGGCCCCGGCCGTCGATCCGCGCACCACGCTGCAGACCCTGGTGCGCGAGGCGCTGGCGCGCAGCAACCAGATCGGCGCGGCGCGGCTGCTGGCCGAAGCGGCACTGGACGACATCGAACAGGCGCGCGCCGCGGCGGGCCTGAAGGCCTCGCTCAACCTGGGCATCGGCCCCGGCGGGCGGCGCGACGAGCTGGGTACCCAGCACGCCGAGTCCGAAGGCCGTGCCAGCATCAACGTGAGCCAGCTCATCTGGGACGGCCAGCGCACCGAGCGCCTGACGAGCTGGCGCGAGCGCCTGGCCGAGGCCGCCGAGCAGGGCCACCTGAGCGCACGCGAGCAGCTGGCGCTGGCCACCGTGACGCTGGCGCTGGAGCGCAGCCGCTACCGCCAGCACGTCGTGGTCTACGGCCAGTACGTGCGCAAGATGAGCTGCCTGGTCGACGCGCTCGACGCCATCACGCGCGCCGACCGCGGCCGCGCCAGCGAACTGGTGCAGGCGCGCAAGAGCCTGCAGCAGGCCGAGATCGCGCAGGCGCAGTCGCAGTCGCAGGCGCGCCAGGTCGAGATCCGCCTGCGCCGGCTGGTCGGCGACGGCCTGCCCAGCACGCAAGGCCTGGCCGGCCTGCTGCTGAGCGTGGGCGAGCTGAACGAGCTGGTGGCCGACGTCGAGCGCTCGGCCGACATCGCCGCCCTCACCGCGCAGGCCGAGGCCGCGGCGCGCCTGGCCGAGGCCACGGCCGCGGCCGGCAGGCCGCAGCTGAGCTGGAACGCCACCAGCTCGGCCGCCGGCACCAGCGGCGGCTCGATCGGCACCACCAAGCAGGGCACCTGGTCGCTGGGCCTGACGCTGAACGTGCCGCTGTGGGACCGCAGCATGCGCCCCGCCACCGACGCCGCCCGCAAGCGCGCGCGCGCCGCCGAACTGCAGCGTGCCGAGCTGTTGGAGCAGCGGCGCTTCCGCGTGGCCGAGGTGCACGAGCAGACGCTCACCAGCTTCGACCGCGCCCGCCGCGTCGGCGCCGTGCTGCGCGACAGCGAGCAGCTGCGCAACTTCACCTTGCAGCAGTGGCAGCAGCTCGGCCGCCGCAGCCTGTTCGACGTCATCGGCGCCGAGGCCGAGCACTACAACCTGCGCATCAGCTACGTCAACGCGCTCACCGACGGCCAGCAGCTCAACGCGAGCTTGTTGTCACTCGGCCGTGGCGTGCAGCAATGGCTGCGCTGAACTCCATGAAACACATCGTCCGCGACTACCAGCAGATCATCGAGATCCCCTCGCCCCCCGAGCGCTTCGTCGGCAACTCGGTGGCCTTCAAGGGCATCGTGCAGCACGTCTTCGCCGAGCCCTCGCGGCCGCGCCAGGTGCTCGACATCGGCTTCGGCATGGGCCGCCTCGGCCGCCACATCAAGGAGACGGCGGAGACGGCGCACTGGCATGTCGATGGCATTGACGGCTTCGAGGACACCTGCCTGAACGCGCCGCTGTTCGCTGAAGCCATCTACCGCAACGTCTGGCACGGCCTGGCGCAGGACCTGGGCGCCGAGCGGCTGCGCGAGTACGACCTCGTGTGCCTGTTCGACGTGATCGAGCACCTGCCCGCGGCGCAGGCGCGCGAGCTGCTGGCCACGCTGCTGGGCGCGCTGGGCCCGCACGCCAGATTGGTGGTGAGCACGCCGCTGTGGTTCTGGCCGCAGGGGCAGCTGATGCCCGGCGACCTGGAAGAGCACCTCATCGGCATCCCGGCGAGCTCGATGATGCGGCTGCGGCCGCACCTGTTCCACATCAGCAGCCGCTACCTCGTCGGCACCTTCGTGTTCGGGCCCGAGAGCCTGGCGCGCATCGAGCGCTTCCAGCCGATCGAAGACCCGGCCTTCGACCGCGAAGCCGGCGAGGCCGACCTGGCCGGCCTCGGTCTGAAGGCCGACGACACCTTGTACGTGGTAACGCCGCCACAGGCCCACACCGAAGACGCCCCGAACTCGCCCCTCGAAGGAGAACAACCCATGAGTGCGACCCCGACCCCGCCGCGCGTGACCGTGATCATCAACAACCGCGACCTGCTCGAATGGCCGCGCCGCATGGTGGAAAAGCTCGAGCGCATGCCGGGCGTGGCCGAGATCGTCATCCTCGACAACGGCAGCAGCTACCGGCCGCTGATGGCCTGGTACCGCACGATCCCGCACCGCGTGCTCTTCCTCGAGAACCTGGGCCACACGGCACCGTGGACCAGCGGCGTGCTCGACACCATCGGCACCGACCTGTACGTGGTGAGCGACCCCGACCTCGACCTGAGCGCGCTGCCTGACGACACGCTGCCCTACCTGGCCGGCCTGCTCGAGCGCCACCCCACGCTGGGCAAGGTGGGCCTGAGCCTGGCCACGGAGGGCATTCCGGCGGATTCGCCCTACCGCGAGCACGTGGCCAAGTACGAACGCCTGCCGCAGGAGCGCGCCACCGGCCCCGAGGGCCTGATCGCGATGCCGGTGGACACCACCTTCGCGCTGCACGACCGCCGTGTGCTGCGTGAATACAAGATCTGCGGCATGCGCGCGCCCGCGCCCTACGTGGCGCGCCACGAGCCCTGGCACGTGGTCAAGCCCGAGGGCGACTTCGCGTACTACCTCGACCATGTCGAGGGCCGCAGCTCGAGCTACCGCGACTTCACGCGCCACGTGAAGAGCGATTCGGTGCGGGGCCTGTATGCCGCCTACGCCCAGGAGCAGGGCCAGAAGGTCAGCACCAAGTGGGACAGCTACCTCGATGTCTACGAGGACGCCTACCGCCCCTTCAAGCACGAGGCCGTGGACCTGCTGGAGATCGGCGTGCAGAACGGCGGCTCGCTGGAGATCTGGAGCCGCTACTTCCCGCGCGCGCGCACGCTCACCGGCTGCGACATCAACCCGCGCTGCGCCGGCCTGCAGTACGCCGACCCGCGCGTGCAGGTGATCGTGGGCAACGCCAACGAACAGGCCACGTTCCAGAAGATCGCCGCGCGCAGCCCGGCCTTCGACATCATCGTCGACGACGGCTCGCACCGCACGAACGACGTCATCAGCAGCTTCCTCACCTACTTCCCGCTGCTCAAGCCCGGTGGCATCTACATCGCCGAGGACATGCACTGCGCCTACTGGGAGGCCTACGGCGGCGGCGTGCTCAACGACCGCTCCTGCGCCGCCTTCTTCCGCCGGCTGATGGACACCGTGAACAGCGACCACTTCCGCGAGGCCGACAACGGCAGCCTGTTCCAGGCCTTCCTGCCGCGCGCGCAGATGAACGCCTTCCTGGCGGCCCACCCCATCCTCAGCGTGGCCGCGCACGACTCGATGTTCCTGGTGCGCAAGGCCAGCCCGGCGCGGCCGCGCGGGCTGGGCACCGAGATCATCGTCGGCGACATCGCCATCGCCGACGACCGCGTGCTGCGCACGCGCGAGGCGATGCTGAAGAAGGCCGCCTGAGGCCGGCCGCCGGCGGCGCGGCCTCAAGTTCCCGCCCGGCACGCCGAAAGGCTGACGAACGGGAGCCTCCTTGAACCCAGTCCAGACCCCTGCCTCAGCGTCCGGTGCGCCGGCCGCATCGCTCTCGGCCTTTGCGCACAGCGTGCGGCTGGCGGTGGACGGCTGGCTCGCCGTGGCCATCGACCGGGCCGTCGAGCAACTCGACGCACCGAGCAAGCGCCAGCGCGTCGAGGCCGACTGCAGCCAGACGGTGGTGGTGCTGCAACTGCTGCGCAACCGCCGCATGGAATTGCTGCGGCAGGTGGGGCAGGCCTTGCGCGAGCAGGTCGACCAGCACCCGGCGCGCCTCGGCATGGCGCCCGCCGTGGGCGACGGCGCAGTGGCCGAGGGCGCGCCCGAGCACGGTGGTGCCGACAAGGCCGCGGCGCGCTCGCTGCGCCTGACGCTGATCTCTGAATCGCAGATCGACGACGAGATCGAGACGGCGCGCATCGTGCAGCTCATCGAGTCCGACGCCGAGGCCGCGCTGCAGGAGCTGACGGCGCTGTGCAGCGGGCTGCTCGGCCGCCCGGCCGTCGAACCCGCTACCGTGCCGCTGCGACCGGCCGACTGCGCGCGCGCCCTGCGCGAGGGCGTGGGCCGCATCACGACTGACGCGGCCGTGCGCCCGGCGCTGCTCCGTGCCTTGGGCCAGGCCGTTGGCGAGCAGATGAAGCAGGTCTACGCCACGCAGGTGGAGTGGCTGCAACGCCGCGGCGTGCGGCCTGCCGCGTTCCGCATCCGCACCACGGCCGGCGGCGCTTCGACGCCGACGGCGCGCCTGGCCATGCTGGCTGTCGAGGGCCTGACCGGTGGCCCGGCGCCCAGCGCGCCCGCTGAGTCGATGCGCGAACTGGTGCAGTGGGCCCGGCGCACGAAGCCGCTGTCACCGGGCCTGTCGGAGGCCCCCGCGAGCGACGGCCGCGAAGGCGAACTGCGGCTTTTCGACACCCCGCCCCGCTTCGAGCCGGGCGAAGGCCCGCTGCCCCGCGGCGCGGCCGAAGAGCTGATGCGCGGCCTGTTCGGCGAGCTGCGCCGACAGGCCGACGCCACCCCGTCGATGGGCGGCTTCCTCAAGCGTGTCGAGCACGCGGCGCAGCGTGTCGCCGTGGCCGACCCGGCGCTCTGGAGCGACCCCGATCACCCCTGGTGGCAGCTGCTCGACCGCCTGCTCGCGAGCGGCGCCGTGCACGACGACCTGAGCCCACTCGACCAGCGCGTGCTGCGCCGCTCGCTCGACGAGGTGGTGCAGCAGGTCGAGAACGCGCCGCGCATCGACGGCCCGGCCTGCCTGGCGGCTGCCGACGAGCTGCAGTCGCTGGCCTCGCGCCTGCTCGAGAGCGCGGCCGAGCCGCCGGCCGACGATGTCGACGAACTGCAGCGCCTGGCCGACCGCGAGGAGCTCGAGGCCGCCTTCCGCAGCCAGATCGTGCAGCAGCTGCGCAGCACGCCGACCAGCGGCGCCATGCGGCGCTTCCTCGTCGGCCCGTGGACCTTGACGCTCGTGGCGCTGGCCCAGCAGCACGGGCCCGACAGTGCCGAGGTGTCGGGTGCGGCGCTGGTGGTGGACGACCTGATCCGAGCCACGGCGCAGCCGGGCCAGCGGGTGTCGAAGGCGCAGCGCAACGTGCTGCTGCGCCAGGTGCGGGACGGTCTGGCGCGTGCGTCGCTGCCGGCGCCGCGTGTCGATGCCGAGCTGGTGGAGCTGGCCGACATCCTGCGCAAACCGCCGCCGCACCCTGAAGATCCGCAAGAGTTCTGGCGAGAAGAGCCCATCGCGCCGCTGCCGCTGCCAGTGACGCTGGACCTGCACGCTGGTCTGCCCACCGTGCCGCTGGCGTTGTCGCCGGGGCACAGCGGCGGCCCGGGCGAGGGCCTGGGCGGCATCGAACGCGCCACCCCGAGCGACTGGGTGGGCACGCTGCAGGCGGGCGACTGCTGCCGCCTCTTCCTGCAGGGCCAATGGATGACGACGCGCCTGCACTGGGTGGGCCCGGGGCAGCGGCTCTTCCTGTTCCAGAGCCGGCACGGCGGGCGCTCGCACTCGCTCACGCAGCGCATGCTGCAGAAGCTGCGCGAGGCGGGCCTGGCCACCCGCATCGAGGACAACCTGATGCGTGCCCAGGCGATGGACTCGCTGGTGCGCCACACGGTGATCTGAACGCTGCCAGTGGCAAACCGCACACCCCCGCGACGGGCCTGTCGCCAGGTGTGACAGGCCCGTTCACCCGACCACAACTGGAAACGCCGCGCCGCGCGTGGGCCGCAAGCTCCGTCACATGACCATGTCCCAGCCTCGCCCACCCGTGCATGCCCGCCTGGCCACTGTTTCGCTGTTGGCCGCCTTGTCGGCCTGTGGCGGCGGTGGTGGTGGCGATGCACCCGACGTTCGCGCACCCGCTGCCGCCGCACCGGCACCTGCACTTGCGCCCGGGGTGGCTGGCAACCGGGCCACCTGCAACTTGGCGGACTTTCGTGCGCAAGCGCTGGCGCGCGTCAACAGCTACCGGGCGGCCGGGGCTTCGTGTGGCGAGCAGGGCACGTTCCCGCCGGCGCCCGCGCTGGCCTGGAACGACGCGCTCACCCAGGCCTCGCTGGGGCACAGCGACGACATGATGGCGCTCAACTTCTTCAGCCACACGGGCTCCAGCGGCAGCAGTGTCGGCCAGCGTGCCACGGCTGCGGGCTACATGTGGTCGACCGTGGGCGAGAACATCGCCGCCGGGCAGTCCACCGTCGACAGCGTGATGGCGGGCTGGCTGGCCAGCCCCGGCCACTGCGCGAACCTGTTGAACGCACGCTTCCGCGACATCGGGCTGGCCTGCGTCAGCGGTACGGCCAGCAACAGCTACCGCACCTACTGGACGATGACGCTGGGCGCCGCCCGCTGAGAGCGACGCGCCACGCGCCCGACACCCCGGGCCGCGGCCGGGCCTATGCTCGGCCCCGATGAATGCTTCTGCTCCCGCCCCGCGTGCGCTCGGCCTGGCCGTGGCTGCGGCGCAGCTGACGCTGGCGCTGAGCTGGACGGTCTACGTCGTCTTCCTGCCCGCGCTGGCGGCCCAGGCCGGCCTGCCGCCGTCGCTGGTGCTGTGGCTGCTGGTGGTGGACCAGATCGTGTTCATGGTGGCCGATTACGCCAGCGGCGTGGCCTCCGACCGCGTGCTTGCGCTGCATGCACGTCTGGGGCCGATGCTGGCGGCGGCCACGGCGGTGTCGGCCGCGGCCTTCGTGGCCTTGCCGTGGCTGGCGCCGCAGGGCTCGCCGGTGCTGTTCATCGCCGTCACGCTGCTGTGGACCGCCACGTCCGCGGCGCTGCGCGCGCCGCCGCTGAACCTGATCGGCCGCCATGCGATGCGGCCCGCGCAACCGGCGATGGTGGCGCTGGCCATGCTGGGCCTCGGGCTGGCGGCGGCACTGGCGCCCTGGTTGGCGCTGGTGCTCAAGGGGCAGGACCCCCGGCTGCCCTTCGTGCTGGCCAGCGTGGGCGTGGTGCTGGCGGCGCTGGCGCTGGCGGCCGCCGAGCGCGCGGCGCCGTCGCAACCCCGGCCTGCCGACGCGGCCAGGTCGCGCCCTGCGTTGCCGCAGGCGCCCGTGCTGCTGGCCGCGGCGCTGCTGGCGGCGCTGGCCTTTCAGTTGCATGCCAGTGTCAACGCGGCGGCCCAGTACCGGCGCTTCGTGCCGGCCGGGGCCCTGCCGCTGTGGCTGCCGGTGTTCTGGGCGGCTTTCAACCTCGCGCTGTGGCCGGCCATGAAGCTGGCGCCGCGCTGGGGTGAACTGCGTCTCGTGGCCGCGGCCGCCGTGCTGGCGGCCACCGCGGCGGGCGTGGCGATGCTGGCGCCCAGCGTGGCTGTTCTGGCTGCCGCGCAGGCCGTGGCCGGCGTGGCCTGGGCGGGGGTGATGGCGGGCGGCTTCATGGCCGCGCTGGCACTGGGCCACGTGGGCCGCGAAGGGCGCTTCAGCGGTGCGGTGTCGTCCAGCCTGGCCGGCGCCACGGCGCTGCGCATCGCGCTGGTGGCCAGCGGCGGCGCCGTGCTCCTGCGCGAGGGCGGCGCGCTCTGGGCCGATTCACTGCCCGTGCTGCTGTGGGCCGCAGCGGCGCTGCTGCTGGGGTTCGTGTGTCACCAGCGCCGTTCGGGCTGAGCCCTTCGACAGGCCTGTCCTGAGCCTGTCGAAGGGCTCGGCCCGAACGAAGGGAAGGGCTTCGATAGGCGCAGCCTGACGCTCAGGCTGCGGCGGCTGGCAGTTCGCCCTTCTGGAAGCGTTCGCGCACCGTGACGTAGGCCTGCAGGTACTGCGGCCAGGGCTGCTCGCGCCAGGCGCGCTTGAGCGCATCGGAGATGTAGGCCTCGGTCGGGTGCTGGCGGAAACGCGACATGCTCCAGCCAAAGCCGAAGGGGTTGTGCGCCACGCTGCGAAAGCGCGGCTGCGTGGCCAGCAGCAGCGAGGCCATGCGTTCCATGACGAACACCTTGCGCTGCGCGGCCATGTCGCCCGTGCGGTAGGTGGTCGGGGCCGTGAGAGCCTCGCGCAGCGCCGCGGGTGCGTGGCGAGCAGCAGCGAGGCCATGCGTTCCATGACGAACACCTTGCGCTGCGCGGCCATGTCGCCCGTGCGGTAGGTGGTCGGGGCCGTGAGAGCCTCGCGCAGCGCCGCGGGTGCGCCGGTGTCCTGGCCCTCACAGACGGCCCACAGCGCCTCGTTCAGCGCCAGCCACTCGCGCCAGAAGGCCGGCCGCGCGACGAAGTAGTTGCTGAAGACGATCTGCCGTGCGTCCATGACCAGCGTCTTCAGCGGCACCGGCCGGCCGGCGTGTGCCAAGAGCGCCTCGGTGGCCGCGATGAGCCCGGCGTCGAAAGCCTCGCCCTGCTCGAACACGTTGAGGAAAAACGCGCCCATGTCGGGCTGGGGTGAAAACACCATCACGTCGGCGCTGCCCTCGTGGGCGTGCACGAACTGCACGACCTCGTCGTGCGACAGGCCCGTCTTGCTGCTGAACTTGGGGCTGAAGAAGCCGTAGAACGCGCCCTCGTCGAGCGCGGCGGTCTGCAGGAACTGGCGGATCGGCCCGTACTCGTACCAGTCCGGCCGCGGGTTGGCGCGGTTGTCGAGCACCTGCCAGCCCGGGCCGACCAGGGCCTGCGTGGCTTCGCTGTAGACGATCAGGTGCAGGTGGACGGGGCTGGGCATGACCGAGGCTATCGACAGGAGGGCTTCGACAGGCTCAGCCCGAACGGTGCTCCCGAAAAGACGCACGGGGGCGCCCCAGTCTAGGAGCGCCCCCGTGCAGCCAAAGCCCCGAACAGGGCCTGGCCGGACTGTCAGATCAGCGGTGTGCCGCCGTTGCGCAGCCACTCGTCGTCGAGGCTGCGCAGGCTGCCCGGGGCCGCCGCGCCGGCGGCCGGCGCGGCTGCCTTGCTGCCGCCGCTGCCCAGCATCTCGGCCGGGGCCTCGGCCAGCAGGTCGCCCAGAGCCGGCGTGCCGCCCGCCTTGGCAAACCACACGTCCACCATCGCCCGGTCGGTGCCGTCGGTGCCGGTGTAGCTGCCCACCAGGCCCAGCAGGTTGCCGTTGTCCATGTCGGTGCCCTTGCTGAAGTCGAGGTTCAGCTCGAGCACGCCCATCTCCAGCAGACCCTTCAGCTCGCCCTCGTCCGTCACGCCGTCGGCGTCGGCATCGGCCCAAAGCTTGAGTTCGCCGAAGGCCTTGTCGGAGGCGTTGACCTTGCCGTCGCCGTTGCTGTCGAGCTCGGCCAGGGCGCGGAAGCCGTCGCCGGCACGTTGCCCGTTGGCCAGCTGCGTGGCGCCGCCGAACAGCTCCTTGCCGCTGTCGATGCTGCCGTTGCCGTTGATGTCGCGCACCAGCAGGGCGTCGCCACCGCCGACCCAGCCGGTCTGCGTCTGCTTGCCCGTGGCGTCGATGTCGAAGGCCACGCCTTCGCTGGCGGCCAGCGTCGTGATGCCGTTGCCGTCAAGGTCGAGCACGATCGGCGTCACGCCCTGCAGCGCGGCGAACTGCGCCGTGCTCATGGCCGCCCAGTCCTCGCCCTCGAAGGCGTTGTACTGGGTCATCGTCATCGCCGCCAGGTCCTGCGTCTCGAAGGCCACCACCTGCGCGGTGGTGAGCGCCTCGATCTGGCCCACCGTCAGCGCCCGGGCCTGTGCGGTGGTCAGCGCGGTGATGTAGTCGGCATCGAGCGAGGTGATGGCCTCTTCGGACAGCGACACGATCTGCGCCGTCGTCAGCGCCGCGAACTGCGCCGTCGTCAGCACTGCCAGCTCGGCGGTGTCGAAGGTGGCCAGCTGCGCCGTGGTGAGCGCCGCGATCTGCGCCGTGCCGAACAGCGGGATCTGGTCGGTGGTGAAGGCGCCGATCGCATCCAGGCTCAGCGACTGCACCTGCACGCTCGTCAGGGCCTGCAGCGCCGTGCTGCCGAGCGCGGCGAGATCGTCGCTCTCGATGACGGCCAGCTGCGCCGTCGTCAGCGCCGCCACCTGCGATGAGGTGAGCGCCGCGAAGTCGCTGCTGTCCATCGCCACGATGGCGTCGGTGGCCAGGGCACGCACCTGCGCCGAGGTCAGGGCCGCCAGGTCGGCGGTGGCCAGCGTGGTCACCTGATCGGTCGTCAGGCTCGCCACCTGTGCGGTGGTGAGTGCCGCGATGCGGTTGGCATCGAAGGCCGAGAGTTCCTCACCGGTGAGCTGCGCGATCTGTGTCGTCGACAGCGCCGCGATCTGCGCCGTCGTCAGAACCGCCAGTTGATCGGTGGCGAGTTCACCGAACTGCGCCGTGCTCAGCGCCGCCACTTGGGCCGTGCTCAGGGCCACCAGGTCGCGGGTCTCGAGCAGGTCGATGTCGGCGGTGTCGATCGCCCGCACCTGCGCCGTGGTCAACGCTGCCACCTGCGCGGTGGAGAGCGCCTGCAGGCCGTCGGTGCCGAGGTTGGCGATGGCCGCCGTGGCCAGGGCCCGCACCTGCGCGGTGGTGAGCACCGCGATGTCGGCCGTCTCCAGCACGCTGGCTTGCGCGCTGTTGATCGCCGCCATCTGGGTGACCGTCAGCGCCGAGAACTGCGCCGTCGTCAGCGTGGCCAGGTCGGCACCCGAGAGCGCGCTGATCTGGCCGATGCTCAGGCCTTGCACCTGGCGGCTCGTCAGGCTCTGCAGCTGGTCGGCCGTCATCGCGCCGAGCTGGTCGCCGGTGAAGGCGGCCACCTGGGCCACGCTCATCAGCGCCAGGTCGGCGGTCTCCAGCGCGTCGATGCTGCCGGTGGCGATGGCCCGCACCTGGGCCGTGGTCAGCGCCGTGACCTGCGTGCTCGTCAGCGCCTCGATGGCGTTGTCGCCCAGCGCCGCAATGCCGCCGGTGGTGAGCGAGCGCATCTGCGAGGTGCCGAGCGCGACGAGGTCGTCGGTCTGCAGGCCCGCCACCTGATCCGTGGTGAGCGCCCGCAGCTGCGCTGTCGTCAGGCCGGCGAACTGCGCCGTCGACAGCGTGTTCAGCGTGTCGCTGGCGATGGCCGTGAGGCTGCCGGTGGAGATGGCCGCCACCTGGCCGGTGGACAGCGCATCGAACTGCACGCTCGTCAGCGCGGCCGCCTGGCCGGCGGTGAGCGCGCGCATCTGCGCCGTCGTGAACGCGGCCAGGTCGGCCGTTTCCATCACGGCCAGGTCGGCGGAGTCGATGGCGACGATCTGGTTCGTCTTCAGTGCCGCCACCTGCTCGGTGGTGAGCGCCTGCAGCTGGTCCGCCGTCAGCGCCTGGATGGCGGCGCTGCCGAAGGCTCGCACCTGCTCGACCGAGAGCGCGGCCAGATCCTGCGTCTGCAGCGCCGCGACGTGGGCCGTGTCCAGGCCCGCGATCTGCACCGAGCTCAGGGCCTGGAACTGCACCGAGCTC
>Ga0209985_10003496_pt1 | contig 13333 bp, 19 predicted proteins | sample NOAtaG_FD_187305 | JGI IMG/M metagenome (GOLD analysis project Ga0209985, IMG submission 187305) | Freshwater lake microbial communities from Lake Erie, under a cyanobacterial bloom - NOAA_Erie_Diel6S_1000h metaG (SPAdes) (version 2) | ecosystem: Environmental > Aquatic > Freshwater > Lake ...
GGATGGGATTGTAAGAATGTGGTATTGGCATCGGTAACTAACTTGGAGGACTTGGATCCATTTGATAACACTTTTCGTGTAATTTTGCGGTATGAATTTATAATTTCACAAACACAATAAATATGAGTTACACTTTTGTAAATGCGAGGGACATTATCCTTCAACTGGATTTCGACAGAAACGGCTCTTTTCAGACCGTTGCCTGCCTTACTTCCAACTCTATGGAAATCACAAGAGATGCCATTGATGCCGATAGTAAGTGTGGAGATGAGCAACTGCCCGGAAACTCTGTAAGTCAAACAATCAGTTGTAGTGGAAATGCCATTGATCAAACTGGTAGTGGTAGCCGTGAAAGCTATGACCGTTTGTATTCCATGCTCGTTAACCGTGATTCAATCCCTGCCCGGTTCGGCCCTGCTTCCACCGTATCCGGTGACATCGTGTATAGCGGAAACATCTTTGTTACTTCGCTTTCATTGGATGCTACTGATAAGGACTTGCTTAAGTTCGATGCGGAGTTCCAAGTACAGAATGCTCCACTTACCCAAACAAAGACATACTAATTTATGCCCGTAGCATTTGAGTTAAAAACTTCAACGGGCAGCGTTAGTTTACTTTGGAATAACTGGGCGATGCACCGATTCTGTGAAATGAATGGCAACTTGCCAATAGGTAAGATGTTGGAAATGTACGATGGGCAATCCTTAACCTTTAAGCACGTTATTACAATGGTGCAGGCGGCAAGTGAGGGAGCCGGCAAGGTGATAAGTGAAAGGGAAGCATCGCAGTTGATAGATGAAGGTGGTGGATTGCAGTTCACGGGGTCGCAGGTACTTGAATTCATCCAGTACACTATGAAGGCAATGGTGCCGGATGTACCTGCTGATAAAAACGTACCTGACGAAGAAAAAAAAAGTTAAACCACCGGGATAAGACCTGGGATGAGGTTATAATTCTCGCCATTGAATCGGGCCTGACTATTGAACAGTTTTGGTCTATTCGGTGGCGAGATTTTTTGCTTTACAGGAAAGCGTATGAAGCGAAGCAGTTGGCTGAATGGCAGAGGGCAAGGTTGATAGCATATGTTATGTACTGCACGAACACGGACACGAAGGGGCGCAAAAGCATAACAGATTTCTTACCTTTGTCAACGGATGAAGTACCGGATAGAGGGGAGAGATTGACGCAGGAACAGTTCATCGAGAATATGAAGAAATTATCAGAAGCATTAAAATAAAGCAATGGCACCGGAAAAACTCGAAATATTAATTAGTGCGGACAATAAGAAAGCCATTGCAGCGATTAAGGAAACTATCCTATCTCTTGACGGGGTTGAGAAAGCATCGAAGGGTGCAGGGGGTGCTACACAGAAAATGGGTAAGGACTTCACCGGCCTTTCCCGTGTTATTCAGGATTTGCCGTATGGATTTAATGCGATTGCGAATAACTTAACGAATATCCTTCCTGCTGCTGGTGCATTAGGATTAGGTATTTCAGCACTTGTAGCCGGATTGCAGTTTGCTCAGATAGGATTCGGGAACTGGACGAGGGGGTTGGGGGAATCAAGTAAAGCAACAGAAGAAGCCAATAAACTTACAGATAAGTATATTGATAATTTAGCAAAAGAAAGGTCAGAACTTGATACATTGTATCAAACTGCTACCAACCTAAATGTTCCAATGGAGGCAAGAAATGCATCCGTTGAAAAATTACAAAAGCTATATCCTTCAATATTAAGCAACATAGATGCAGAATCTATAAAGGCAGGACTTGCAGCAGATGCCTACATGAGAATAGTTGATGCTTTAGATAAAAAAGCAATGGCAACTGCTGCTGAAGATTTAAAAGTAGATAAGTATAAAGAATTATTTAAGATTCAAGAGGAAATAAAGAAAGTAAATGATAAATATGGTATAACAAGCACTAAAGTAATTAAGGATAATAATAAAGGTTATCAAGAATTAACTACAAGCGCAGGGGGTACAGCAGATGCCATAGATTTAGTTGCAAGCAGTTCAGATAAAGCTAATTTAAAAAGCCAGCAATTTAGAAATGAGGTAAATGAACTTCAAAAACAAGCATTTGCAACACAACAAGCAATAGATCAACTTAACGGAATCATTGTACAAAACCAAACAGTTACAACAGATGGAGGAGAAGTTACAGATAAGCAAATCAATGATTATGTTAGATTACAAAAAGAAATTGAATACTATAATAGGTTATTAGTAGAACAATCGGCTATAAATAGGTTAAATGCAAGTATGGCTGGAAAAGATACTGGTGTAGTATCTACTGGAGGCATTAACCTTCCGCAACAAAGAGACCTAACCAACATTCAGTTAACCACTACTGCTAACAACACATTAACCAAAGCACTTGGAGAACAATCAATGGCTTTGAGTATGTTAAAGTTAAAGAAAGATGAAGCATTCGCAGCAGATACTGCAAACTACTTAACGCAATCAATGACTGGAATGTTCAATGCTATGATAAACGGTCAAAGCATTGGTACTGCATTGGGCGATATGTTCAAAAGGTTAGCGGTTGACATTGCACTTGCAGCAGCAAAGGCGGCAATATTTCAGGGTATTATGTCTGCATTAACTATGGGGGGAAGTGCTGCATTTAAAGGCGGTCAAGCCGTTGCAGGTGCGATGGGTTTTTCGGGCGGCGGCGGTGCAAAGCGTGGCGGTGGGTTCCTTTCACTTCTTGGCAAACTTCTCGGTTTCTCCGAAGGTGGTACCGTTAGCGGCCCTAAATCCGGTTATCCGGTTATGCTTCACGGCACAGAACACATTGTAAGGCCCGACCAAATGCGGTCAATAATCGCATCCGCATCGCAGATGGGTGGAGGAAATAGTAGGGTAGTGGTGGAGGGTGTAGTGAGAGGTAACGATATATGGCTTTCACAAAGTAGAACCAATACATTTAGAGCATTAACAACCTAATATGGCATACGGGAAGAAATATACTTTCACGGCAATAAGCAAATCGGGGTTAACCTATGATGCTGAAATTTGGGAAAATGATTACACAGGTTCCGTGTATAGCGTAGCCACAGGAAATAGTCCATTTTTGTTAGAGTGCCTTGCTTCCGGTGATGATCCATTTCAACCCGTACTTCCTACACTATTCACCATAAGAGCGGATTTTACCGACTTTACAGGCCCATATCCCGACCTTGTTTCAACGGATGATAAAAAGTACTATGTAAGATTTTCGGCCAATGGTGGCACTTATTTTATATGGCAGGGGTATGTCTTAATGGATAGCATTAGCATAGCTTTTACAACTGGCAGGAACTTTGTTGATATTATTTGCGTGGATGGGTTAGGATTGCTTAAATCAGTACCATACGTTCCTACATCTGCAAATATCAATACATCCGAATCATTACTGCAAATCATTCGCAACTGCTTAAAGAATATCGAATTTCCAGTGCAGTACTATATCAATTCGGCAATCAATTACTATGCTACTGCACATAGTACATCAACATCATACATTCGCAATACTCACATCTTCCCTGCCCGTTGGACTAATAGCGATTATACCTATAAGAACTGCTATGATGTACTTGAAGATATTTGTATTGCTCACGGTGCGCAAATATATCAATCGGGTGGGGAATGGTGGATAACTTCCGTAAATGAAAGGGCATCCGATACTATTCGGGTATTCCGTACAGACGGGGTATCTTCCACAGATACCTTATCGAATGTGCCTATAAATAGAACTATTCAGCCGTATCAAGATAATGGGTCAGTACCATTTTACTTTGTAGAAAATAGCCAAACTAAAATAATTAAGAAGTCATTCAATTCACTTGAACTTACCGGAGAATTAAAGTACCCTGAAAATACAGTTGACAATGGCAACATGGCATTGCTTACTTCCGGTATTCCTACGAATTGGAGTAGAACATTGGGGAGTGGTGGCACATTTGTAATGGGGCCAGAAAGCGGTGTATATGGTGCAAGGTTTACATCCGGAAGCACTCAATCAACATTTACTGCTTTATCATGCGGCCTTGTAAGTGAAGGGGATATTTTAGAAATAGAGTTTCAATGTATTACTGCATCAACGGGCGACATGGAAATAGGTATAAGCGTTACAAGCGGGTCCACCGTGTATGCTTGGGGGAGGTTGGTATCTGGTGCGCCTGAATGGTTCAATAGTTTTCTATATTTTGAAGAACCGAAAAACAATACAGCGTTAGAAACTAAAACCATTATCACAAATCCATCGCCAATTACAGGAACTTTATCAATAGAATTTAGGGTTACTTCTGCAGGTATATCTAATATGTTTGTGGCAAATGTGAAAAGAAAAGCAAAGTCAGTGTATGGCCCTAAACAAGTTTTATTTAATCAAACGGCAAGTAATCAGTATAAGAAACAAATAACAACTCCTATAGGTAATCAGTTTCCATTATTAAACGTAACGCAACTTCAATCGCTTTTGTCTGTAACAGACAATGCTTTAACTGGATTCACTCGTTTTGGCATTAGCGGAGGGTATTCAAACCTTGCCACATTGCTATTCAGTCAGTTATACAATATCTACGCAAAGGCCAATATCAATATGCAGTTCACCCATTACAACTTATTTACAGGTACATACGTTGCAGGGTTATTGCATACAATAGGGGTAGAGGATCCATCCGGTGTTATTAATGTTAATTCATCAAGATTCATTTTAGGACAATGTACTTTTGATTACATTAACAATACTTTGTCAGGTACGGCAATCCAAACGAGGAATGAAATATTAACCTATACACTTATTTCATCATTGCAGGAAACCCCACCTGTGCCATGTTATAAGTACTATAATTATACGGGTGATTTTTGGTCGGGTGAATACACAGACTGTGAGGGACTTCCGAAAGTTGCATTAACTTTGCCACCAGATCAATTCATTTGCTCTAAAACTACACCGGTGCCTTATGGTATTGATTCATTAACAAAAGGAGAACTCTGCTAACTATGACACCAGTAACCGGACAAAAATTAAACCTTTATAGGTACAATTCGATAGCAATGACTGACAATCTCATTGCGTGTGCAAGGACTTGCACTTTTTCGGTGGAGGTGGATGCGATGGAAACTACTAATATCAGTAGTGCATGGTTTAGGCAGTCAAGACCAGATGTCGCTTCATGGTCAATACAAGCGGATGGACTTGTAGTATTGGATGATTATTCCTACCTATTTATGCTGAATAGCCAACTGAATAGAGAGTTGGTATCGCTTAAGTTCGTTATTGACAATGGTACTGCAGGTGGGTTAGTGATAGTATCGGGTTTGGCATGGCTGCAATCTTTCACTATTACAGGGGCAAATAAGGACATTGCAACGTATCAAGTATCTTATCAAGGTACGGGTGTGTATAGTTTAGCAGGAACCACCGTAACGCCAACGGGCATAGTTATACAAGGTACAACAACACAGGTGCTGCAATATACGGCAGGTGGCGGGGAAACTTCGATAGCTATACCGGGCGGTGCAGGTAAGACAATGTTTTACGGCTCACGAGGTGGTACATCGTTTGAAACGATAAAGTATAACACGGGTTCGCCTGATACGGGTGCATTATGGATAGTAAGTAGTGGTACCCTGACCGTTGATAGTAATGTTCCTTTTGTTCAAAATGAGAAAATATTAATTTTAGTTCAATAATATGAGAAAGTTTTTAACAATCTGTGCAATACTTTTATCCTTATCCGCATCCGCACAATGGCAGCAAACGGGTAGCCGTGTTCGTTATGTAAATGGTATCGGTATTCCGACCCGTGATACTTCCGCAATGACCCCTGCTGATAGTTCGCAGATACTGATTCGCCCTGCTGATTCATCATTGTATGTAAGGTATAAAAGGGCATGGCAGAAAGTAGGGGCAGGTGGAGGTGGTATTAGTGGTAGTGGTACGATTAACAGAGTGCCTAAATGGACTTCATCGAGTGCTTTGGGAAATTCATCAATAGTTGATTCGGCATCTTCAGTTGCTATGACTATTAATCCATCGGGGAATGTGGGGATAAGTACTCCAAGTCCGGAGGTTAAACTGGAATCTAATATATCATCAAGTGGATTACCTGCAACGACGGGTACAACACAATCCAATGGAACATTTAGAAATTCCTCAACATCAACATCATTAATTTTAGATTTTGGGTTAAGTGGCTCCGGTACCGCAGCCAGTTGGATTCAATCAACAGACAGATTAAATTTAAGTACCAATTATAACCTGCTATTAAACCCAAATGGAGGCAACGTAGGTATCGGTTACACCGCTCCTGCTGCAAGATTAGCCGTTAATGGTACTACATTAATAAATACAAATACTGATAACGGAGTAGATAGATTGCAGGTGAGTGGAAGTGCAACTATTTCGGATGATCTTAAAGTTCAGGGGGGGGATATATTAATTACAAGTCCTACTGCAGTAGCGCAATTTCGGGTACAAGGGCTTTCAGTGCCTACGGGTTTTGATGTTCAAAGTTTTATGACCGGTGGAACACCTGAAGCGTATTTATGGCAGAGAGATAACGGCCCATTTTATTTCGGTACAAATAATACAGAGAGATTAAAAATTACGGGGGGCGGCGATATAGGTATAGGAACAGGGCCAAGTAACCCAAGTTCAAAACTTCATGTAAATGGTGGTACATTAATTGTATCAAATTCGGGAGTAACTGGCTCACAGGTGAATATCGGGATAGGTTTATTAACCGCAGCAAGACCATTTATAGGAACAAATACAAGTTCTAATCCGTTAGAAATAGGTACAAGAGATGCACAAAGTACAATTTTAGTAACAAATTCAATAGAGCGTGTACGTATCGTTTCGGGTGGGGCCGTGCTTGTAAACACAACAACCGATAACGGAGTAGACCAATTACAAGTCAACGGCTCAATACAAGGTACAGGATTCGACCAAGCATACACCGCCCGTACTACAACCTACACGGCAGCGACAACAGATTATTTCATTGACTGCACATCAGGAACTTTCACCGTTAACTTGTTCACCGCAGTAGGTAATACGGGTAGGATATTGATTATAAAAAATAGCGGAACGGGAACCATAACCGTTGACCCCAACGGCTCACAGACCATTGATGGTGCAACCACTCAAACACTATCTACCCAATGGTCAAGAGTACACATTATATCAGATGGCGCAAACTGGAAAATAATATCTAACTAATAAAAAATATAATATGCTCACCGCAATCGCAACCGCAATCACATTATCAGTAACCGCACCCGTGCAAGCAGACACTATCCCTGCTGCCATACAGGTAAAACCTGTAGAGTTCAACAAACTGACAAAGGACACCATAACTCAAATCACATGGGTAGTGTTTGGACTTACAAGAGATACAACGAAAGGTTGTAATTCTTATGTTGAAGCATATGACAGAAAAGGGAAGAAGGTTACAGATGGCAACGTGCCTATCCCTGCACACATCGTGCAGCAATGGGGTACGGATAACACACTCATAGATGATTTTATTCTCAACTTTTACAAACTGATTAAACGTTAGCAATGGAACACCAAACAAATGATGCAGGAATCAATGGACTGCTGGTAACTTTAACCTTTTGGGTATTTAGTCATTTGACTGCATCGGATGTGGCAACGTATTGCACCATACTATCAGCACTCGTTACAATATTCGTGAACATAAATAAGTACAGAAATGGGAAAGACAAATCTTAGTCTTACAAACGTAAACAAGCCGGCTCCTAAATGGTACCGCAAATCAAAAAGGGTTATCGGGTTATTATCCGGGCCAACGGTCATGGCAGTATTTCAAGTATTTGAACTGACCGACAAACAAATGGCGAATGTGGGAATTATTATCGCATTTTTGCCGACATTACTGGAGGTATTCTCCGCATTACTCGCAAATGGTGAACACTATGCAATCGTACCTGATGAACAAGACCCCAAAGTTTAACTGGTTCCCGTTTGTTTTCATTGCAATAGTGGTACTATTAGTACTGCTATCCTGCAATTCAGTAAACAAATCAAGGGGAAAAACAGAAACGTTAACAATATTTGAATACGATACTACAAGATTATCAGTAGTTGATACTACCCGTACCTTACAGGAATGGATAGAGTTCCAAACCAAGACAGTAGAGTTATTCGACACAACCTATACAACCGTTCCTATCCTTCGCAAAAGGATAATCTATGAGAATGTAAAGGCATCAAGTAAAGAAGTTATTAACGGCATCCGAAAGGATAGCGTTAAGGCAACGGGAACTGTTATCGGTTTCAGTCAATCCGACTATCGTAATAAGGAAACTAAACGATTGCCGTTTTGGTTAGCGTTATCCATTGTGGCAGTTATATCATTTGTAATCTATAAGCTATGGCGAGAAAAATAATCTTATCAGCCGGGCATGGTGGAAAGGATCCAGGTGCTTCCGGGAATGGCTACATCGAACGTGATTTAGCCATTGAATTTAGGGATATGGTAGTTGCCGAACTGCAAAAGGAAGGTATAGAGCCGCTTACCGATAGCAATACAAATGCACTTGCCCAAACCCTTGCATGGCTGCGTGGGAAGTTTAGCAAAAGGGATATACTTGTTGACATCCATTGGAACGCATCCGCAAACGCTGAAGCAAAGGGGAGTGAAATTATTGTACCAGATAATGCAAGTCAATTTGAGATGGAGTTAGCGAAATCCCTTTTGAAGGTGTTTACTTCCGTTGGATTTAAGGATAGGGGAATCCGACCTGAAAAGCTAACCGCCCGTAGGTCATTAGCATGGATGAAAGCGGATGCGGAAACGGTATTAGTTGAAAAAGGATTTATTACCAACCTTATGGACATTAAGCTATATAATGCAAATAAGTGGGGTATTGCAAGGGGATTTGCAAAGGTGCTGAAATCGAAAAGTAATGAGTAACTTTGTGCTAAATAAATAGAACATGGCAGTATTCAATAAATTTAACTCTTTCGTAGAGGCAGTAGCGGAAGGAACCCACAACTTAGGAAGCAATCAGTTAACGCTTGCTTTATCAAACGTGGCTCCGACTGCTTCCAATAGCGTACTTGCGGACATTACGCAAATCACCTACACGAACCTTTCAACCCGTAACCTTACCACTACTTCATCCTCGCAGACAGGAGGACTTTATAAGTTAGTGGTGGCCGATACTACCCTCACTTCAACAGGTGGTAGCACAGGGCCTTTCCGCTATGTAGTAGTGTATAACTCTACTGCTGCCGGTGGGCCTTTGATTGGGTGGTATGATTACGGTACTTCCCTGACTTTGAATAGTGGGGAATCACTCGCAGTTGACTTCGATCAAACTAATGGATTATTAACTCTGCAATAATGACCGTTATAACGAAAACTGATAGCATCCTGTATTTGTCAAGTTCGGGCGATTGGGGGTTGCGGGTAAGTGAGGAAAACTTTGAGATTCTGCCACAGGTAGGGGGATTGGTTTATCAATCGGGTACTAATCTTGACAATTTAGCAAACCTAATCGTAGAAGCGAAAGCCCATGCGATTGCAAACGGAATACAATGGCAGCAATAACAGATTTATCGGATTTGATTAATAGGCAGTCAGGGGGGAATAACGGTACTCCTGAAAATATCTTTTTCCACAAGGTGCCTCGTGTTGCAGGTGTGGCAGCAACCGCACCAATAGCAGGTAGGGGATGCTCTCTTTGGGAGTATGATGGAATGCCGGCAAAAGGCGCAGTACCTACATCGGGGGCTATTCCTGATAGAACTACACAAGGTGCAATACCTTTTACTGCTCCCGGTGGAAGTAGAGATAAGCATTTGATAGGTGCGTCTATTGCTCCGCTTGTTGCAGGGGTTTTTCTTCTTTACGATAGGTTATTTCACATAGGAGGACTTTCAGGTATAGCAACATCCGCGCAAACGGTTCAGGGTTCACCTGCTTCACCTGCTTTAACACGTAACACAGGGGGTGAAGGTAACATGGCATTTTATGAGATTTATACAATTATAGGCACAACAGCTACCACACTAACAATGACATACACTAATCAGGGTGGTACAAGTAGTAGAACATCAACAATCAATATAGGCGCAACTGGTTTCAGAGAGGTTACTCGTATGCAAAGAATACCATTGGCAGCAGGTGATAGCGGAATACAATCTATTCAAACAGTTCAATTAACTGCAACTACGGGTACAGTTGGGAATTTCGGTATAACCATTGCTCAACCTTTGGCATGGATACCTGTTGGCTCAGCAGGAACAATGGGATGGAGAGATTACACAACAGGACTTCCCGGCATACCTGTAATCAATCCCGATGCCTGTTTGTCTTTAATGTTCATCCCTTCTGCTGCTACTGCACCCGAATTATTTGGTTCACTTGCTACAATTGAAAAATAATGGCAATAACTGACTTCGATAATTATATTGATAGGTTGAAGGAAAACCGAGCAGCTGACTTTCAGATGGCAGGTACACCTGTAAGACCGGGAAGAACTTTCGGAGCATTTGATTTATTCTTACCTGCGCCTGGAATAGTAACATCATCCGTTGCACTTAACAAAGATAGTGCGCAAGCTATGGGCCCGATACCTGCTATTAATACAGGCAGTTTGCAACTACTTGGGGCAAGGTTAAACAGTTCAGGTTCATCAGGTATCGGTGTTATATTGGTTGATTTACTTAACATTTCAGCAGGTCTTAATGGCACAGTAACAACTGCACAAACTACCAACCTACCTACCGCAGCACTTATACGTTATACAAGTGGAGAGGGGGTTATGGCAGCTATATTTGTTGAATCACAAATTGGCACAAGTATAACTACTTTTACAGTTAGTTATACTAATCAAGCAGGCACATCGGGTCGAATATCAACTGCAAATCAAATTGGTGGCACAACCTTTCGTGAAGCAGGCGTATTTATTAACATACCACTTGAAGGAAGTGATACAGGTATTCGTAGCGTGGAATCGGTAACATTAGCAGCATCAACAATAACAGTAGGAAGTTTTGGCGTGTGCCTTTACAAGCCACTTGCAATGTTATCAATGGAATCATTTACGGGAGTATCTCCTTTGGATATGGTTTCAACTGGTGGCGTTATCGGGCAGTTCGCTGAAATCAATCCTAACGCCTGTTTAAGTATCCTTACAATTGCAAATACACCACAATTAGTATCAGGTTCAATAATCATAAACGAAGTGTAAGAAATGCCAACACGGAGGATATTTGACGGTGCAACCATTGAGATAGGACAAGTACCTATAGTCGGTGCAGCCACCGGAAATACCCTTATTGCCGATTTAGCAACGTACACTCTCACAGGGCAAGCAGCTAACTTTTTACTATCATTCGCAGTATCAGCGGCAACAGGTGCATTCACTCTATCCGGTGGCGATGCTAATTTTCAGTTAGGCAAGACCATTGTAGGGGATACGGCTACCTACACCCTGACAGGAAACGATGCAGGCACAACCGCATCACGTAGAATCGCAGCCGATAAGGGTACATTCGTACTCACCGGCATAGATGCCAACTTCCAGGTAGTAAAGTCATTTGCAGCCGACAGAGGTACATTTGTACTAACTGGAAACGATGCCGGCGCCATAGCAAGTCGCAGAATAGTAGCCGATAGGGGAACATTCACACTTGTAGGCAATGCTGCCACAATAGATATACTTCGCACACTTGTAGCGGACAAAGGCACTTATGTACTCACAGGCAACGATGCCACATTACAGAAAGAAGGGGATGCCGTACTAACGGCTGAACGTGGTACATTTATCCTCACAGGTTTGGATGCTAATCTCATTGTACCTTTGTATTCGTTTAGCAGCAACGTAACAATCCAAACAGAGCAAAGGACAAAGGTTACCATATCTGCTACAAATGAGTATAACGTAACTATCACATCAACTTTTCAGTCATGATATACAACGGCACTAACGTAACGATAAAACTCACAGAGCAAGGGGTGAATCTACACAACCCGACATCTGCTGACATCTACTATAAAAAGCCATCCGGTCAAACTGGGTCATGGAGTGCAACCGTTGTTGCTAACCATGAGATAACCTACACCACAACGGTCGGTGATATTGACATTCCCGGACTATGGATATTGCAAGGAAAGGTTGTGAAAGCCGGAGTAACCTATTGGACATCGTTAGCCGAAATGATAGTTGAAGCGCACTTATGACCAAAAGCGAAGTTGCAAGACAGTATCGCGATAAGTATGGGGCAAATATGCCTTCAATGAAACTTGCCCGTATAATGTACGCTGAAAATAATCTGCTATTCAAAGATGTAGAATCAGCAAGGTCATTTTTGAGATACATTGAGGGCAAATTTGGCAAGAAGCAGCAAAGTAATATCAACAAAACCGAATACTACATGAAAGAAAAAAGACCAATGAATCCGTATAACCTACCGGAATCACATCAAGAGAAAAGGCAACCATTTAAGCTACCTACCGCTTGTAACAACATTCTACTGATTTCCGACCTGCACATCCCGTACCATGACATTGATGCCATTAATTTGGCTATCAAGTACGGTGTGGAAAACAAGATTAACACAATCTTTATAAACGGGGATTTGATTGATAACCACCAAGTAAGCAGATTCGAGAAAGACCCCCGTAAAAGGTCTGTAAAGCAGGAATTTGATGCCACAAAGCAGTTCCTGCGATCACTACGGGCAGTATTCCCAGATGCTCACATTTACTGGCTAAAGGGCAACCATTGTGTAAGGTGGGAAAAGTTCCTACTGCAAAAGGCATCTGAAATATGGGATGACCCGTATTTTCACCTGGAGGAAAGGTTACAACTTAATGAGGAAAGAGTACATCTGTTGGATGATAAAGTATTGGTTAAAGCAGGTAAGTTATCAATAACGCATGGGCATCACATATTTAAAGGGGTATTTGCACCCGTATCGCCTGCAAGAGGTGCCTTTCTCCGCACAAAGCAAACCGTTATAGTAGGGCATCTTCACCGGGCATCACATCACCCTGAAATTACATTAGATGGCGAAGTGATTAGTTGTTGGTCAACGGCCTGCCTCTGCGAATTGCGCCCCGATTATTCCCCGTTGGTTAGCAATAGTCAGCATGGGTTCGCCCATATAATTGTAGAAAAGTCAGGCGATTTCCATGTGAAAAACTTTCAGATAATCAATGGTAAATTATACTGATATGAAAGTTGTTAGGCGCAAGTTGGGAAAGGAGAAAGCGGATGGCCTTGCGCACATTGACGATAACACCATTGAGATTGATGAACGGCTCAAAGGCAAATACCGGTTAGAAATAACCATACATGAA
>Ga0209985_10003498_pt1 | contig 13319 bp, 10 predicted proteins | sample NOAtaG_FD_187305 | JGI IMG/M metagenome (GOLD analysis project Ga0209985, IMG submission 187305) | Freshwater lake microbial communities from Lake Erie, under a cyanobacterial bloom - NOAA_Erie_Diel6S_1000h metaG (SPAdes) (version 2) | ecosystem: Environmental > Aquatic > Freshwater > Lake ...
ACCGCCTTCACCGTGGTGATCACCGATACGCTGCCGCCCACGCTCGATCCGGGCAGCATCATCTGGGGCGCGGCCTCGCACACCCATTCCCGTCTGATCGAAGGCCAGGGAGTGCTGAAGTTCACCTTCCCGAACATCCTCCTGCCCGACAGCAACGTGAACGAGCCGCTGAGCCACGGCTTCGTGGGCTTCCGCATCCGCCCGCGCCTGCCGGTGCTGCCCGGCACGATCATCGAGAACATCGCCAACATCTACTTCGACTTCAACCCGCCGGTGATCACCGAGCCGAGCGTGCTGGTGGCGGAGTTCAGTACGGGGGTGGGTGAGGCATCAACGGCAGCTCTATTGACTGCATACCCGAATCCCGCTGACGATCGGCTGATGCTTGTGCTGGAAGGCATCGAGGGTCCGGTGAAGCTCGTGGTGCATGCCATGGATGGACGCACCGTGGCCACGGGAACTGCCTTGGGCGAGCACCATACACTCGTCATCGGCCACCTTGCAGAGGGGGCCTACACCCTGCAAGCCACCGGAACCGATGGGCGTATCCATCGGACACGATTCATCAAAGATTGAGACCATGGCACGATCGCTACTCTTCTTTCTGAGCGCTTTGAGCCTTGTCACTGCCAACGCGCTTACCGTTACCATTTACGTGAACGGCACCAGCGCTTGTGGGCAGGCCACAGGGGCGATGTACGCCTACATCGAGGGTGGTGTGCCTCCCTACACGATGCTATGGAGCAACGGGGTGACCACCGAGGAAAATGTGTATGTGCCGGCCGGCTGGTATTCCATCACGGTGACCGATGCCCTTGGTACCCAGGTCACCGAGTGGGCCGAGATCGTGGTGACACCCACGTACACGGAGTATCTGGGCATCGGCAATGATCCATCCCAGGATGACCGGTACAGCCATTGTGCCGGCAGCACGCCCTATGTGATCCCTTTCCGGATCGGCTATTTCGCTGAGGGGCCCTACACATTCGATGTTCCGGGCTATGCATTCAGCAGCTACACCATGGAGGGCGAGTGCAGCGGTTCCACCGGACCGTTCGTGCTGCAGGTGGATGCGCCACCGGGCTCCTCTGTGCCGGTGACCATGACCGACGGAGCCGGGTGTGTGAGCACCGGGCAGATGCTGATCCCAAATCCCATTCCACAGCCGCCCATCGATGTGTCCAACATCCAAGGTACTTGCACCAATGCCCCCTATGGTTCTGCGCTGCTGACCATGGATACGTGGAGCGGGCCGGGTGGAAGCACCAACATGAAGATCCGTGTGAAGCGGGTGTCCACCGGAGAATGGGTGCCTTCAGGCTGTTCATCCTATCAGGTCTATCGCTGGAACCCGCAACCGGTTTACCTCACCGGTTTGCTGCCCGGTGAGCACGAGGTGTACTTCCACCCGGAATTCTTTTCCCTGGTCGATGAGGAACACCTGGGGTGCGCACCCATCACCACCTTCACGGTGCCCGACCTGGGCACGGACTGTGGCGTAGTGACCGGCACCGTGTTCGTGGATAACAACCAGAACTGCTCCATCAATTTGGGCGAGCCCAGGGTGCCGGGCATGATCATCGAGGCATTGCCGGGGCCATGGTACGGCGTGACGAACGACCTGGGGACCTTTGCCATAGCCATGCCGCCCGGGGCCTACACACTGGAACAGCAGAGCACGGTGCTGGCCGAACATTGCGTGGGTGCTCCCATACCGGTGACAGTGGATGTGTGGCCCGCGCTTTCCACCGTACAGTTCCCGGATACCTCATTGGTCGACCTCGATGCGATGATCGCCCTGGGCAGCGGACTGGCCAGGCCTGGCTTCCAGTTCCAGTACGCCATGACAGTGCGCAACCTTACGCCCACGCTGAGCGGAGCGGTCACGGTCACGCTCACCATCGATCCAGTGCTGGGCTTCGTCAGCGCCACGCCGAACCCGACCTCCGTGGTGGGCAACGTGATCACCTGGACGCAATCTCAGCTCACCGCCTGGGAAGAGCGGACCTATCAGGTGGTGACACAGGTGCCACCCGATGTGGGCCTGCTGGGAACAGTGCTCACGGCCACGGCACAGCTTTCCACCGCCAATGCCGATGGCGACCTCACCAATAACACGGCCACCAACGACCGTATCGTCACCGGCAGCTACGACCCCAACGACAAGCTGGCTACGACCACCAGTGGCAGCAGCACCGTGTGGGACCTGGACGCGGATGAATGGATCGACTACACCATCCGCTTCCAGAACACAGGCACGGATACGGCCTTCAACATCCTCATCACGGATACCCTGCCGGCCGTGCTGGATGCCGGTTCGCTGCAGGTGGGCACGTCCTCTCATGTGCACACGTGGGAGCTCACCGGCCAGGGCATCCTCAAGTTCCGCTTCACCAACATCCTGCTGCCGGACAGCAACGTGAACGAGCCCTTGAGCCACGGCTTCGTGGGCTTCCGCATCCGCCCGCGCCTGCCTCTGTTGCCCGGCACGACGGTCGAGAACATCGCCAACATCTACTTCGACTTCAACCCGCCGGTGATCACCGAGCCGAGCGTGCTGGTGGCGGAGTTCAGCACGGGGGTGATCGGAACGGACAACGCTGCGCTGGAGCTTTCACCAGTACCCGTCAGCGACCGATTGAACCTGACCGCTACCACCGAGATCCGATCCGTCCGCATCATCGCCACCGATGGCCGCGAAGTGGGCCAACGCTCCATTCAGGCAACCTCCGGAGCCATCGACGTCTCCATGTTGAGAGCGGGCGCCTATCTGCTCGTTGCAACGATGTCCGACGGAAGTGCCGCTCGTAAGCGCTTCATCAAACAGTGACCATGCGCATACTGCATACCCTCTGCATCACCTTGTTTGCGGGCACCCTGCTCGCCCAGCAGCCAGGAAGCGTGGACCTTTCGTTCAATGCCTCGGACCTTGGGTACGGCGCTGGTGATGGACCGGTAACGAACGGACTGAACGCCCTGGCCGTGCAGGCCGATGGCGGCATCCTCATCGGCGGGAGCATCCAGCGCTTCAACAATGTGCAGCGCAATAACCTGGTGCGGTTGGATCCGAATGGCAACGTGGACCTCGCCTTCGCGCCCAGCAACCTCGGCGCGGCGAACGACCTGGTGGTGCAGCCCGACGGCAAGATCATCGTGGCCAGCGGGCTCGTGTACCGATTGCTGCCCAATGGGACGCACGATCCCACCTTCAGCAACGTGGCGGGCGATCAAGTGCGACGCATCCAACTGCAACCCGATGGCCGCATCCTTGCAGTGGTGGAGCAATCGCCGTTCAACCCGGACCTCGTAAGACTGATGCCCGATGGCGAGTTGGACCCATCGTTCAGCTTTGCCATGGCAGGCTACCCGATCGATGCCATGGCGCTGTTGCCCAACGGGCAGGTCCTGGCCGCCGTTGACTACAACGGAACCGGATCGAAGCTGCTGCGCTTCAACAGCAATGGCACCCAGGACAACACCTTCAACTGCTGTCCCGGTCCGGATGTCGGAGGCATCGGCCGCATCCTGCTCCAGACCGATGGGAAGATCCTGGTCTCGGGCCAGTTCAATACCTATCACGGCGCAGCGCGGCCCAAGCTGGTGCGGCTGGAGAGCAACGGCAACGTGGACCTCAGCTTCGATGCGGGCTCCAGCACCTCGGGCCCTATCCTGAGCCCCATGGCATTGCGTGCCGATGGCCGCATCCTGTGCAGCGGCAGCTTCAGCACGGTGCAGGGCCAGACGAGGCCGGGATTGGTGCAGCTGCTGGCCAATGGAACGGTGGATCCCTCGTTCACGGTGGGCGCAGGCTTCGTCAATGGCAGTGGCACGGCGTCCGGTCCCTTGGCCGTGGCGCTCGATGGGTCCGGACGGGTGGTGTGCCTGGGGAACTTCGTGTTCTTCGATGGGGCGGTGCGGATGCGGCTGGCGCGCCTGAATGCCAACGGCACGCTGGATAACACCTTCCACCAGCAGAGCGGTGCGCTTGGCACGGTGGAGGACATCACCGTGCGAAGCGATGGGCGCATCCTGGTGGTCGGCTATTTCTCCTACTTCAACGGCACGCCGCGCCGAGGACTGGTGCGCCTGCTGTCCGACGGCACTGTGGACCCCGCCTTCGTGACGAACTCCACCGCCATCTCGTCCACATTACTTCGCGTAGCCCAACAAAGCACGGGCAAGGTGGTGGTGATGGGCCAGTTGAACGGAACATCCACCTACGTGGTCAGCAGGATCAATGGCGATGGCAGTCCGGACCCTGGCTTCTCCACCGGCAGTGGCTTCAACGGCGTGATCACCGACATGGCCGTGCAGGCTGATGATAAGATCATCGCTTGCGGCGTCTTTACCGCATACGCCGGCAACACCGTGGGCCGGATCGTGCGGCTGCTGCCCGACGGCCAGATCGACCCCTCCTTCAACACCGGCAGTGGCTTCGTTGGGCAGGTGAACTGCGTGCGCGTGCAGCCCGATGGCAAGGTCCTCGTGGGCGGCACATTCACCCAGTTCAATGGCAGCACGGGCAGCCGCCTCATCCGGCTTAATAGCGATGGTTCGCGCGACATGGGCTTCAACGCTACAATGTCCGGTAACGTCCGTCGGATCGCGTTGCGGGCGGATGGACGCATCCTTATCGGCTATACCGATGTGGTGGATCGTATCACCTGTCTCCTGCCGACGGGTGCGCAGGACGCGAGCTTCAACAACGGCATCAACATCGGTACCGCCGTGAACGAGATCGTGGACCTAGGCAATGCCGGCATTCTCCTGGTCGGCAACTTCTCCGTGTCAGGGTCTCCATCGCTGACCGGGTACCGACTGCTGACGACCACCGGACAACCGGATAACTCCTTCGCGCCCGGCGCAGGCCTCTCCAACCCGAACAGCGGGCTGCCCGCCGTGGGCCTCTGCGCCGCCATGCAGGCTGATGGACGCATCCTGGTGGGTGGCCAGTTCAGCGCCTGCAACGGCGTTGGCCGGAACCGGCTCACGCGGCTCTTCGGCGCATCAACCCCAGGGCTCCTGGTGATTGCGCGGGTGATCCTCGATGGCGCGTACAACACAGGCACAGGCCTCATGAACGATGCCCTTCGAGCGGCCGCACTGCTGCCCACAAGCGAACCGTACTCTGCGCTTGGCTACGTGCACAATGGTGGCGGTGGAGAACAGACAACAGCCGCTGTGCTCTCTCTAACGGGCCCCAACGCCATTGTGGATTGGGTGGTGGTGGAGCTGCGCGATGCCTTGGGATCGGGCACCGTGCTCGCCAGCCGCAGCGCATTGCTTCAGCGCGATGGCGATGTGGTGGCCCTTGACGGCACATCCGCGCTGTCCTTCACCCTGCCCTCCGGCCCCTACCACATCGCCATCCGCCACCGCAACCACCTCGGCGTCATGACCGCTTCACCCATCGCACTCTCCGCCTCCGCCGCCACCATCGACTTCACCATTGCATCCACGCCCACCTGGGGCACCGATGCCCGCAAGAACAACAACGGTGTCATGACCCTCTGGCCCGGCGACGCCAACTTCGATGGTGTGGTGAGGTACACCGGCCAGAACAACGACCGCGACGTGGTACTCCAGGCCGTGGGTGGCATCACGCCTACGAGCACGGTCGCCGGCTACTTCGGCGCGGACGTGAACATGAACGGGGTGGTGAGCTACACCGGTGCCAACAACGACCGCGACCTCATCCTGCAGACCATCGGGGGAGTAGTGCCTACGGCGACCAGGTTGCAGCAATTGCCGTAGGCCACCTACTTCAGCACCGCCAACCGCTCCTCGAGGTCCCTCCGGATCTTCCCTGCCAGTTCCTCGGCCTGCATCGCATCCAGGTCGATACCCCAGCGGCGCTTGCGACCATTGTGGCCTATCGCGACCCCCCTCCTCCGAGCGCCCAACGCTCCCGTATCCACCACGGAGTGCTCGTGTCCTCCTCTGCGCGTATGTACTCCACCTCATCAAGGCGAAGGAACAAGCGACGCTCGAACAAGGCCGGTTCATGCCACATGCACAGCCCTTCATCGGTGATCTCGATGATCTCCCGGCCTCTCCATTGCCAAATGAGCCAACTCGTGCTCATGATCGCGGCGATCAACGAGCCCAGCAGGGCCAGCACCAGCTCCGTATCTCGCCGTGTATCGGTCAGGAAGCCGTAGGCCAGGGTTACGACCGTCGCCCAAGAGCCGCCGGACCAGACCAGTACGAGTAAAACGCTCAGCGTCCTCGGCTTGATGCGCGACACCGTTCTCACGGCAATGGCATGCTGCCGCTCCTCCTGCTCCATGCTGTGCAAGTTAGCCGTCGCTCACTCCAACACCGCCAGCCATTCCTCCAGCGCATTGGTCGATACGTGCCAGTGCGACTAGTTCTTCCCGCGCTGGTCATACGGGACCATGGACCGATGCGGTCATTTCCCGATCAACGGAGGAGGGCCATCCTTGCTGTAACGAATGACAGGAGGGTCCCTCATGTCGAACTTGACCCGTCGCAGTTCGATCGTTCGCAGACGGCCCTTGTTCGAGCGCGGCACCCGGAAGCGCAGCGGTTCGTATCCAACGTAGGTGATCGTCAGATAGCACCGCTCACCTGTGTTGTTGACAGGTATATCAAGGCTGACCACCCCGTTCTCATCGGTCAAGGCCGATATCGTTGAGCCCTCAAGCTGAACCTTTACGAATGGAAGTAGTTCGTCGTTCGTGCGATCGATAACGCGCGCAGAGAACCTGCGCACACCTTCCTCCTGCGCCCGGAGACCGGTGACCGAAAAGAGCACAAGCGCGATGGCGAGCATGTGGAACTTCATCACTTGATAGGATGCAAGTGGTCCACGCGTTGCACAGAACGGGACTACTTCAACACCGCCAGCCGCTCCTCCAGCGCCTTGATCTTCGCCTCCGCATCCGCCTTCTTCTTCCGCTCGTTCTCCAGCACCTGCGCTGGCGCACCGGCCACGAAGCGCTCGTTGCTGAGCTTCTTGTCCACGCTATTGAGGAAACCACGCAGGTAGTTCAGTTCCTCCTCGGCCTTCTTCGCTTCGGCGGCGGGATCCACGTTGCTGCCCAGGTCGATGGCATATTCGGTGGTGCCCACCAGGAAGGTGATGCTGCCTTCGCTGGCTTTCTCCACTGCGTTGAGCGCACCCACGTTGGCCAGCTTGTTCACCAGCGACGCAACGGCCGCGCGCATCGGCACCGAACCCTTCACCTGCACGTCCAGTGCTTCCTTCGGGCTCATGCCACGCTCGTTGCGCGTGTTGCGCACGGCCGTCACCAGGTCGAAGGCATGCTGCACCTCGGCCTCCAGCTTCGCATCGCCTGCACCGCCCATGGGCCACGCGGCCACGATGATGTCCTCCCCTGCCTTGCGTTCACGCAGGTGATGCCAGAGCTCCTCGGTGAGGAAGGGCATGTACGGATGTAGCAGCTTCAGCACGTCCTCGAACAGCGATACGGTGGCCTCGTAGGTGGCGGCATCGATGGGCTGTGACACACCGTCCACGAAGGCAGGTTTGATCGATTCGAGGTACCAGCTGCACAGGTCGTCCCAGATCAGCTTGTAGGTGGTCATCAGGGCCTCGCTGATGCGGAACTGATCGTACAGGCCATCGAGCTCGGTGGTGGCCCGCTGTACGCGGCTCTGCATCCAGGCCACGGCGGCGGCGTTCGCTGCAGGTTGTTCCTGCTGCGCGACCGTCCAGCCCTTCACCAACCGGAACGCGTTCCAGATCTTGTTGCTGAAGTTACGACCCTGCTCGCACAGCGAATCGTCGTAGGGCAGGTCGTTGCCGGCCGGACTGGTGAGCAACATGCCCACCCGCACACCATCGGCGCCGAACTTCTCGATCAGCTCCAGCGGGTCGGGGCTGTTGCCCAGGCTCTTGCTCATCTTGCGGCCTTGCTTGTCGCGCACGATGCCGGTGAGGTACACGTTCTTGAACGGCACCTCGTGGCGGTACTCCATGCCCGCCATGATCATGCGCGCCACCCAGAAGAAGAGGATCTCCGGCGCGGTCACCAGGTCGTTGGTCGGGTAGTAGTACTTGATGTCGGCGTTGTCCGGGTCCTTGAAGCCGTCGAACACACTGATGGGCCACAACCAGCTGCTGAACCAGGTGTCCACCACGTCCTCGTCCTGCTTGATGCCCTTGGTGCTTTGGCCCGCAGCGGTGAACTGCGCGATGGCCTCCGCCTCGGTCCTGCACACGGCCACATCGCCCTGCTCGTTGTACCATGCCGGCACGCGCTGGCCCCACCAAAGCTGACGGCTGATGCACCAGTCGCGGACGTTCTCCATCCAGTGGCGGTAGGTGTTCGCGAACTTCTGCGGGTGCAGCTTCACACGGCCGTCGTTCACCACCTCCAAGGCAGGCTTGGCGAGCTCGCCCATCTTCACGAACCACTGGAGCGAGAGACGCGGCTCGATCACCGCATCGGTGCGCTCGCTGTAGCCCACCTTGTTCTTGATGTCCTCGGTCTTCACCAGGTGCCCCTTCTCCTCCAACTCCTTCACGATCTTCTTGCGCACGGCGAAGCGGTCCTCGCCCACGTACAACTGCGCAGCGGCGCTAAGCGTCCCGTTGGGCTCCAGGATGTCGATGGTCTCCAAGCTGTGCTTCTTGCCCAGCTCATGGTCGTTCACGTCGTGCGCGGGCGTCACCTTCAACGCACCCGTACCGAACTCGCGCTCCACGTACTCGTCGAAGATCACCGGGATCTTGCGCCCGATCAACGGCACTTCCACTTGCATGCCTTTCAGGTCGGCATAACGCTCGTCCTCGGGGTGCACGGCCACAGCGGTGTCGCCCAGGATCGTCTCCGGACGAGTGGTCGCGATGGTCACGTACTCCTCGCAGTCCGCGTTGTTGGTCACCACCCGATAGCGGATGTGGTACAGCTTGGAGTTCACCTCCTTGTGCACCACCTCTTCGTCGCTCACCGCGGTCAAGGCCTGCGGGTCCCAGTTCACCATGCGCAGGCCGCGGTACACCAGGCCCTTCTTGTGCAGGTCGATGAACACGTCGATGACGGCATCGCTGAGATCGTCCTCCATGGTGAAGCGCGTGCGGTCCCAGTCGCAGCTGGCGCCGAGCTTTTTCAACTGCTCCAGGATCACGCCGCCGTACTTCTCTTTCCAGGCGAAGGCGTGCTTCAGGAACTCCTCGCGTCCGATCGCGCTCTTCTTGATGCCCTGTTCGGCCAGCAGCCGCACCACCTTGGCCTCCGTGGCAATGCTGGCATGGTCGGTACCCGGCACCCAGCAGGCGTTCTTGCCCAGCATGCGGGCGCGGCGCACCAGCACGTCCTGGATGGTGTTGTTGAGCATGTGCCCCATGTGCAGCACACCGGTCACGTTGGGCGGGGGGATCACCACGGTATAGGGCTCACGCGCGTCGGGCACACTGCGGAAGTAGCCCTTCTGCATCCAATGGGCGTACCACTTGCTCTCTGCGGTGGCGGGTTCAAAGCGCTTGGGGATCTCGGTGGAGGACATGCCTGGAAAATGAAGCCGCAAAGGTAGGTTCATGTGCCCATGTGGACATGTGCTCATGTGCCCATGGAAATGCCGCTCCTAGGGAGGTCACCTGCAACGGCGATGTAGCACTCCGAAGCCCCGTACAAGCGGATAATCAGAATCCCCGATCGAAGCGCCCCATGCCCACATGAGCACAAGAGCACATGCTAAGCCGCTTCTGTCAATACCCTGTTAATGTTCGCTCCACCATTTCCTCGCCCGCCGATACTTGCAGCACACGACCATGCGAACACGGCTCTCCTCCCTCCTCCTCCCGCTACTGCTCGGGTCTTCCCTGCCTCCCGGCCAGAGCAACGGACCTCGTATCCACTTCGAGCAGGAGGTGTACGACTATGGCACCATCGCCTATGGGTCCGACGGCCGTTGTTCGTTCACGTTCACCAACACGGGTGATGCGCCGCTGATCATCCATCAGTTCCAAAGTAGCTGCGGATGTTTGGTGCCCTACTGGGACCGTGAACCTGTTGCACCCGGTGCTTCCGGCAACGTACGACTACTGTACGATACCCGCCGCGTCGGCCCCTTCCGCAAGTCGGCCACGCTCACCACCAATGATCCATTGCGGCCGCAGATCGTGCTCTCGATCCGGGGCGAAGTGTTACCGATGGATACCTCTCGGGAATCGGTCACCAACGGCCGGTAAGGGGCATCCTGTTAAAGTCCTGTTAAGGTCCACCCCCCCCCGGAACAAGCCTTCTACCTTCGGCGTACCAACAACGAAACACCACTCAGCTTCACATGAAAAAGCTCCTCTTCTCCCTCTCGCTCAGCATCCTTTCCATCGGCGCTTTCGCCCAGACCCCCTCGAAGCCGGTCGGCGGAACCGGTCCCCAGATCTCCATCGACAAGGAGTCGCACGATTACGGCACCATCAGCCAGGGCGCCAATGGCACCTGCGAGTTCACGGTGACCAACACCGGCGATCAGCCCCTGATCATCAGCCAGTGCCAGGGCAGCTGCGGTTGCACCGTTCCCAAGTGTGAGACCCAGCCCATCAAGCCCGGTGCGAAGAGCACCATCACGGTGAAGTACGACACCAACCGTGTAGGCCCCATCAACAAGAGCGTGACCATCACCAGCAACGCCACCAACGCGCCCAGCAAGGTGGTCACCATCAAGGGCACCGTGGAGGCCGCCGCCACCACGCCCGCCACGCCCGTGAAGGAGGCCAGCCCCATGGCCCCTGTGGAGAAGCACTAAGGCACGGTACTTGTTCTGTCCCAAGACCGACCAAGACCCCTTTAGAACATGAAACAGTTCCTCCTCGCTTTCGGTATGCTGGTCCTCGGCGGATACGCGTTCGCCCAGACCGGACCACAGATCGCGTTGGACAAGGACGTGCACGACTATGGCACGATCCCCCAGGGCGCCAATGGCACATGCGAGTTCGTGGTGACCAACACCGGCGACCAACCGCTGATCCTTACCAACTGCAAAGGCAGCTGTGGCTGCACGGTGCCGAAGTGCGATACCGAACCCATCAAGCCCGGCGGCAGGACCACCATCACGGTGAAGTATGACACCAAACGCGTGGGCGCCATCAACAAAACGGTGACCATCAGCAGCAATGCCACGAATGAACCGGAGAAAGTGGTGCGGATCAAAGGCTCGGTCTCTGCCGCGCCCGAGTCGCCCACCTCACCGGTGAAGGAAGGCAGCCCGATGGCCCCCGTGGAGAACTGACCTTGTCAACCCGATTCAAGGAACCCCGCCAGCGACCCTGGCGGGGTTCTTCGTTCGAGCACCATCCCGGCCGAAAGCCGATCTTCGCAGCGACAACCAGCAGCGCCATGCCATCGATCTCCACCAAGGGCCGCCAGATGCCCGCCTCGCCCATCCGAAAGCTCGTACCCTTTGCCGAAGCGGCCAAGAAGCGCGGCACCCAGGTGATACACCTCAACATCGGCCAGCCCGATATCGCCACGCCCGATGTGGCCCTGGACGCCATTCGCCACCTGGACCGCACCGTGATCGAGTACAGCCACAGCGCCGGCTACGAGAGCTACCGCAAAGGGCTGGCGACCTACTACGCGAAACACGGCATCCACATCACCCACGAGCAGATCATCGTGACCAACGGTGGCAGCGAGGCCCTGCTCTTCGGCATGATGGCCTGTTTCGAGCCCGGCGATGAATTGATCATCCCCGAACCCTACTACGCCAACTACAACAGCTTCGCGCTCTCCGCCGGCGTAAAGGTGGTGCCCGTGCGCAGCACCATCCAGGACGGCTTCGCGCTTCCGCCCATCAGCGCGTTCGAGGCCCTGATCACCCCGCGCACCAAGGGCATTCTCATCTGCAACCCCGGCAACCCCACGGGCTACCTGTACAGCCAGGCCGAGCTGGACCGCCTGCGCGAGATCGTGCTCAAGCACGACCTCTATCTCTTTGCCGATGAGGTGTACCGCGAGTTCTGCTACGATGGCGCCACCCACATCAGCGCCATGACCCTGGCCGGACTGGATCAGAACGTGGTGCTGGTGGACAGCGTGAGCAAGCGCTACAGCATGTGCGGGGCCCGCGTCGGGGCCTTCATCACCCGCAATGCGGAACTGTATGCCTCCGTGCTCCGCTTCGCCCAGGCCCGCCTCAGCCCACCCACCTTCGGGCAGATCGCTTCCGAAGCGGCCCTGAACACCCCCGACAGCTATTTCACCGGCGTGATCGGCGAGTACGTGCAGCGTCGGGACATCCTGGTGGACGGTCTGAACACCATTCCCGGGGTGACCTGCCCGAAACCCAAGGGAGCGTTCTATTGCGTGGCCGAACTGCCCATCGACGATGCCGACACCTTCTGCCAATGGCTCCTGGAGTCCTTCAGCCATGAAGGCCACACCGTGATGATGGCGCCCTGCAGCGGTTTCTATGCCGAACCCGCCACCGGCCGCAAACAGGTGCGACTGGCCTACGTGCTGGAGCAACCCTTGCTGAAAAAGGCCGTGGAGTGCCTCCGCGAGGCCCTGGCCGCTTACCCGGGCACGGACAAGGCCGCCATGGCCAAGGCCGTCGCCATCGGCTGACCCCTTTTCCGCTACTTCCCATGAACGCCCTTCGGTCCTGACCGAGGGGCGTTCGTCGTTCTGTAACCCTGCTTCATCGGATCGCGCTGAAGCGCCCGGCACCCTGTGGTGTGCGCCAACGGATCAACGACCATGAGAAAGCTACTCCTTACCCTGATGGTGTTCTAGGGAACGTCCACGCTCCTGAATGCACAGGCCCGTGCCGAGCACCTCTACCAGTTCAATGCACAGGGGCTCGCTACTCCTAACACGGAGAAGATCTTCACCGAACTGATGGTGGGGTTCGACCCACATCTCAAGGTCTCCCACGACCCGCAGCTCCAGCAGGTCCGACTGCTCGCCTACCGTCCGCTCGATCTGCAAGAGGTCATCTCTCTGGCCGCCCAGGTGGGGGTCACGCTCACGCCCCGCCGCATGCCCGGTGAACGGGCGGACCTCGCCGTTGAATGATCCCTGCCCTGAACCTCTTCGACCGAACGACCATGGAACGGAACAGGAACCTCTTCTGTAACGCACCGATCGCTTTCCGATGGGTCACGATCGTGGCGCTCGTGCTATGCAGCATGGCCACCATGACCGTTGTTGCGCAGTCCACCAACACCTACGCCACTGCCAACCTGTACACGGCAGGCGCATCGTGCTCGTTCAGCGATCTCGATGTGGCGGGCAGCTACACCCCCACCTACAACCCTGGCACCTGCGGTGCGAGCAATTTCGATGATGGCTGGGGACGGTTCGTGGCCACCAGCAACACCACGGTGG
>Ga0209985_10003500_pt1 | contig 13316 bp, 13 predicted proteins | sample NOAtaG_FD_187305 | JGI IMG/M metagenome (GOLD analysis project Ga0209985, IMG submission 187305) | Freshwater lake microbial communities from Lake Erie, under a cyanobacterial bloom - NOAA_Erie_Diel6S_1000h metaG (SPAdes) (version 2) | ecosystem: Environmental > Aquatic > Freshwater > Lake ...
CCCATGGCCTCTCCCCGCTCTCCGACGAGGAGATCGATGAACTCGAAGCCTTCCTGATGCAGGACCGCGACGGGGCTGAGGCGATGATGTTCGACACGATGGACGGCTACATGCACGCCGTGGCCATCGGGCCCACCACACTGAAGCCCCAGCAGTGGCTGCCGCCGATCTGGGGGCATACGCAGGCTCAGGGGATGGTGCCGGCCGCGCAGAGCCTGGAGCAGATCAACCGGATCCTGGAGCTGGTGATGCGCCACTACAACAGCATCATCGCCGCCCTGGAGGACGAGCGGCCGGACATCTACCCCCATTGGTCCGTCATGGCGTTCGACGGCCGGGAGTTCGATGACGCCGAGGGTTGGGCCTGGGGCTTCGTACAGGGCATGGACCTCTGCCGTGCGGACTGGCAACCGCTACTTGAGACGGACCAGGGCCGGGCCTGGTACCGGCCGATCGGACTGCTGGGAGAGGACGACTTCGGACCCGAACAGGACGCGCTGACGCGCACGCCAGCACAGAGGGCTGAGCTGGCCTTGCAGATCCCCGAAGCCGTCCTGGGCATGCACGCCCACTGGCTACCCCCGCGCCTGGCCATTCACGAACGAGCGGTGGCCCGGACGCTGCAGGCGAAGGTGGGCCGAAACGAACCCTGCCCCTGCGGCAGCGGCAAGAAGTTCAAGAAGTGCTGCGGAGCGCCGGCCGACTTGCACTGACACTCAAATCGCCAGAGGCGGGGACAGCTTTAGCGTGCTCAGCCTGCTGCGACCGGGTGTTGGGATATGGGACAGCTGCTCGGCCGAGTCATTACGTTCGGATGCCCGGTCGAGACTGGATGCAGTCAGCTAAGGCCCGAGACCGAACGGCCGCTGACGCTGGAACCGGCCGTTGGCCTGCGGCGCCTGCCCGGCTGAACGCAGGCGGTACTGTCCGACGATGCTGCCGGCGGCGGCATCCTCAGTGTTACCAACGGAGCACACGCGATCCGAGGATCGCACCGGCGACGCCAGTTAGCACGATCCCCAGCGAGTACCAGACGGCGACGAATGCCGCAGATGCCTCTGGGCACGAGAGCGAATAGCCGATCGCGCCAACCGACCCCGCCAACAAGCCAGCAGCGAAGCCGGCCATCCGGGGACGCGTCGGTGCCAAGCCTTGAACCGCCCAGAGCGCTGCGGCCAATGCCGGCAGGGACAGTACGAGCACGCTGGGAGGGCAGCTCAACCATGAGTGCCCCAGCAGGGCGGCGAGACGGCGGTCAGCCGGCTCGGACAGCCAAGACACGAGACCGATGGCCGCCATCGCGAGCACCACAGCAATGACGACGCTCCTGGGGTGGACCACAGACGCAGCAGGCCGCGACAGCCGCGCAACCCACCAGCCAGCTGCGGCCGCCAGTGCACTGGCGTAGACCATCTTGGTCCAGGGTACGGGCGTGCCAAACAGCGACCACGGGATCAGCCCAAACCAGACGATGGCTGCCCAGCCACTGGCCAACAGCCCTGCCGCCATCGCAGGGCACAGACGCTTTGCCGCCAGTGCGCGAGGGGCAGGGCCCGCATTGCGCGCCAGCATGTCGATAAGGGTCTCGGTTCTCACGTCGGTTGCCTGTCAACGAATGCGTCATCCGACCCGCTGCGCCGCACGAGTGCCGCCAGTCGCTTGAGGCCACGGTGCACTTGCACCTTGATCGCCGACTCAGATGCGCCAGCGCGCAGGGCAGCTTCGGCCACCGAAAGTCCCTCCAGTTTCGTCAGAACGATCGCCTGCCGCTGCGCCTCAGGAAGGCCCTTCAGTAGCACCGCCAGGTCGCGTTTGGCCCCACCGTCGTCAGGCTCGGCAACCAGCAGTTGCTCGTCGACATCGTCCAGCGCGTCGTGCAGATCATCCCGGCGACCACGCCGTCGCCACAGATCCACCAACTTGTGGCGCGCGATGGCGACGGCCCAAGCGCTGACGGACAGCGATGGATCGTAGGTGCCACGTTGCAAATGCAGGGCCAACAGCGTCTCCTGAACCAGATCCTCCACCTCGTCCGGCACTCCCGCCAAGCGACGCCTCAAATAACCACGAAGCCGCGTGGCAAGCATCCCTAGGCATTGCCGGTACGCCACCTCGTCGCCTGACTGCGCACGCAGCCAAAGCGGCTTCAGGGCGGACTCGAGGTCGCCGGAGTTGGCATCAAAGGGCATTTCGTTGCTGCGGGTCCGATGGTTACACCGCCCGCGGCAGCCGAAAAAAAGGACGCTGCAGCGAGACGAAAGGTTTTTAATTTTGTCGAAAGCATGACCATTCGTCCAGCATAGCCCAGGGCAGTCTGACCGGTTTCGGCCCTTTAGCTCGTATTCGCTGTAACCGATTCCGGCCCAGCGGCGAATACCAAGCATCGTCCCATCAACACACGACGCCACACGGGCCCACCCACGATGCACGCCACTCTGCCCTTGCTCGCCACCACCGACTTCCCGCCCATCCGGCGCCGTTCACTGGACACCCTGCAGATCAACCTCGGCTACAAGTGCAACCAGAGCTGCCTGCACTGCCACGTGGCGGCGAGCCCGCAGCGCACCGAGATGATGGACAGCGAGACGATCGCTGAGGTGATCGAGGTGCTGCGTACGCGCCAAGTGTCGACGCTGGACCTCACGGGCGGTGCGCCGGAGCTGAACGAGCACTTCCGCCATCTCGTAAGACAGGCCCGGGCGCTGGGCGTGCGCGTCATAGACCGCTGCAACCTCACCATCCTGTCCGAGCCCGGGCAGGAAGACCTGGCGGCCTTTCTGGCCGCGCAGGGGGTGGAAGTCACGGCGTCGCTGCCGTGCTACTCGCCGGCCAACGTCGACCGCCAGCGCGGCGACGGCGTCTTCGAACGCAGCATCGCCGGGCTGCGTCAGCTCAATGCACTGGGTTACGGCGACCCGGCACGCGGTCTGGTGCTGAACCTCGTCTACAACCCCCAGGGCGCGGTGCTGCCGCCGCCGCAGGGGCCGCTGGAGGCCGACTACAAGCGCGAGCTGCTGCTGCACTTCGGCATCCGCTTCGACCACCTGTTCGCGCTGACCAACATGCCGGTGCAACGCTTCGGCAGCACGCTGGTCAGCAAGGGTACCTTCGGCACTTACATGCAGCTGCTGCGCGACAGCTACCGCCCCGAGAACCTGGAAACGGTGATGTGCCGCAGCCTGCTCAGCGTCGACTGGCAGGGCTTTCTATACGACTGCGACTTCAACCAGATGCTGGGGCTGCGCGCCAGCGTGGGCGGAAGAGCGCGACCTCACCTGCGTGACCTGCTGCAGCACGATGCGGCCGGCACGGACATCCGCATCGCCGATCACTGCTACGGCTGCACGGCTGGCCAGGGCAGCAGCTGCGGCGGGGCGCTGGAGAGCGCCGCTCCTGTCACCGCGGATATGGCGATGATTCGCATGGCCGAGGGCGTGCGCTGATGGCCCGCCCCTCCAAACCCTTGCTGTGGGCCGGCGCGGCCGCCGTGGCGCTGGTAGCCGTGTGGGCCTGGCAGCATTTCGGCCTGGGCGCGCTGCTGACGCTGGACAACCTCAAGGCCAGCCGCGATGCCCTGCAGGCGCAGGTGCTGAGCGCACCTGTGACCACGGCCGCGGTGTTCTTCGCCGTCTACGTGGCGGCGGCGGCGCTGTCCATTCCCGGCGCACTGATCCTGACATTGGCCGCCGGCGCGATGTTCGGGCTGGGCTGGGGTCTGGTGCTTGTGAGCTTCGCATCCAGCCTGGGCGCGCTGCTGGCCTTCCTGGTGGCGCGCTACCTGCTGCGGGATGCCATCCAGGCGCGCTTCGGCAAGGCGCTGGCGCCCATCAACGAAGGCGTGCGCAAGGACGGCACCTTCTACCTGCTGACGCTGCGGCTGGTGCCGGTGTTCCCGTTCTGGCTGATCAACTTTCTGATGGGCCTGACGCCGATCGGCGCGGGCCGCTTCTACCTCGTCAGCCAGCTCGGCATGCTGGCCGGTACCGCGGTGTACGTGAACGCCGGCACGCGGCTGGCAGCCATCCAGTCGCCGGAGGACATCCTATCGCCGGGGCTGCTCGCCAGCTTCGTGCTGCTGGGCCTGTTCCCGCTGCTGGCCAAGGGCGGCGTGGGCTGGCTGGAGCGACGCAAGGTCTATGCGAAGTGGACCAAGCCGCGCGCCTTCGACCGCAACCTCGTCGTCATCGGCGCAGGCGCCGGCGGGCTGGTCTCGGCCTACATCGCGGCCGCGGTCAAGGCCAAGGTCACGCTGATCGAGGGCCACAAGATGGGCGGCGACTGCCTCAACTTCGGCTGCGTGCCCAGCAAGGCGCTGATCCGCTCGGCCAAGATGGCTCGGCAGCTGAAGAAGGCGTACGAGCTGGGCGTGTCTGACGCCGCTGGGCGGGTGGACTTCGCGGCCGTGATGAAGCGCGTGCACGGGGTCATCGCCGACATCGAGCCGCACGACTCGGTGGAGCGCTACACCGGCCTGGGCGTGGAGGTGCTGCAGGGCCATGCCCGCATCACCAGCCCTTGGACCGTGGAGGTGACGCTGGCCGATGGCACGACCCAGACCCTGACGACGAAGAACATCGTCATTGCCGCCGGGGCCAGCCCCTTCGTGCCGCCGATCCCTGGGCTGAAGGACGCCGGCTTCCTCACCAGTGACACGGTCTGGGGCCTGACCGAGCTGCCCCGGCGCCTGGTGGTGCTGGGTGGCGGTCCGATCGGCAGCGAGCTGGCGCAGAGCTTTACCCGGCTGGGCAGCGCCGTGACACAGGTGGAGATGGCGCCGCGCATCATGGTGCGCGAGGACCCGGAGGTTTCCGAACTGGTGGCCGCCTCGCTGCGCGCCGATGGCGTAAACGTGCTCACCGGGCACCAGGCCGTACGGGTGGAAGTCGTCGATGGGGAGAAGAGGCTCATCGCCAAGCGCGGCGATGCCGACGTGGTGATCCCCTTCGACGAACTGCTGTGCGCCGTGGGCCGCAGCCCGCGCGTCACCGGCTACGGGCTGGAGGAACTCGGCATCCCGCTCACGCCGCGCAGGACCATCGAGACCAACGCCTACCTGCAGACCCTGTACCCGAACATCTACGCCGTGGGCGACGTGGCTGGGCCGTTCCAGTTCACGCACACCGCCGCGCACCAAGCCTGGTATGCGGCGGTCAACGCGCTGTTCGGGCGTTTCCGCAGGTTCAAGGCCGACTACAGCGTGATCCCATGGGCCACCTTCACCGACCCCGAGGTGGCGCGCGTGGGCCTGAGCGAGAGCGAGGCCAAGGAGCAGGGCGTGGCCTACGAGGTGACGAAGTACGGCATCGACGACCTCGACCGTGCCATCGCCGACGGCACCGCGCACGGTTTTGTCAAGGTGCTGACCGTGCCGGGCAAGGACAAGATCCTGGGCGTGACCATCGTCGGCGAGCACGCCGGTGACCTCCTGGCCGAGTACGTGCTGGCCGTGAAACACGGCCTGGGACTGAACAAGATCCTCGGCACCATCCACACCTACCCCACGCTGGCCGAAGCGAACAAGTACGCGGCCGGCGAGTGGAAGCGCGCCCATGCACCGCAGAAGCTGCTGCAATGGGTGGGCCGGTATCACGCGTGGGAGCGGGCATGACGACGTTGACCCGACGCCGGCTGCTGGCCTTCACGTTGACCGCGGCTGTGTCCACGGTGGCATCGCTGCCGCCACCGGCCGCCCATGCACAGTCCCCTGGCTTCGACCACGGCCACGCATCCTGGACGACCCTGCTGCGCCAGCACGTCCGGCTCGTGCGCAGCGGCCAGGAGACGCAGGTGGCTTACGCTGGCTTCAAGGCCGATCGCGCGGCCCTGAAGGCCTACCTCGACAGCCTCTCGGCCGTGACACGCGCTGCCTTCGCCGGCTGGCCGAGGGCTGAGCGCCAAGCCTTCCTCATCAACGCCTACAACGCCTTCACGGTCGAACTGCTCCTCACGCGCTACCCCGATCTGAAGTCGATCAAGGACCTGGGTAGCCTGCTCAGCAGCCCGTGGAAGCCTAAGTGGATCACGCTGCTGGGCAACCAGGTGTCGCTGGACGACATCGAGCATGCGATGCTGCGCAAGCGCGGCGACTACGACGACCCGCGCGTGCACTTCGCGGTCAACTGTGCCAGCATCGGCTGCCCGGCGCTGCGCGAGGAGGCCTTTGTCGCGGCGCGGCTCGACGCGCAGATGGACGAGCAGACGCTGCGCTTTATGAGCGACCGCACGCGCAACCGCTTCAACGCTCAGCGTGGGCGGCTGGAGCTGTCGAAGATCTTTGACTGGTACGGCGAGGACTTCCGCCTCGGTCACCGGGGCATTGGCTCGCTGCATGCGTTCGCGGCGCGTTACGCCGATCATCTGGCCGATGCGCCCGCAGACCGCGAGCGCATCCGCGCAGGCGGTGTCGACATCGCGTACACCGACTACGACTGGACCCTGAACGACGTCCGCGCCGCGCGATGAAGTCCAGCCTGTCGATCGTGATCCCGGCGTTGAACGAGGCCGCGGGCATCGAGGCCACGCTGAAGGCCTTGCAGCCGCTGCGGGCGCGCGGTGTCGAGCTCGTGCTGGCCGACGGTGGCAGCGGCGACACGACCGTGGCCATGGCCCGGCCCTGGGTCGATACCGTGGTGGATGCGCCGCGCGGTCGAGCGCTGCAGATGAACGCGGGGGCGGCACGGGCCCGGGCCGATGCGCTGATGTTCCTGCACGCCGACACCCGGCTACCGCCCTCGGGCGATGTGTTCGCGCTGCAGTCGCTGGCTGAAGGCGCCTGCTGGGGCCGCTTCGATGTGCGCATCAAGGGCCGACCCCGGATGCTACGAGTCGTCGCCGCGCTGATGAACCTGCGCTCCAGGCTCAGCGGCATCGCCACCGGCGACCAGGCCATCTTCGTCACCCGAGCGGCCTTCGAGCGGGTGGGCGGCTTTCCGGCGCAGCCGCTGATGGAGGACATCGAGATCTCGCGCCGGCTCAAGCGCCTGGGCCGCCCGGCCTGCCTGCGTGCCCAGGTCTGCACCTCGGGCCGGCGCTGGGAGCGGCGCGGCGTCTGGCGCACCATCGTGCTGATGTGGCGGCTGCGCTGGCGCTACTGGCGTGGCGTACCGGCGGCGCGGCTGGCGGAGGCGTATCGATGAGCGCCGCTGGGCCGCTCCATGGCCCGGCGCTCGCTCCCCGTTGGGGGGACGGCGCCCAGCGCCTGTGGGGTCAGATGAGCACGGCTGTCATCGTGTTCGCCAAGGCGCCCGTGCCCGGCCTCGCGAAGACCCGGCTCACGCCCGCACTGGGGGCAGCCGGTGCCGCGGCGCTGGCCGAACGCATGCTGCGCCACGCGCTGGCCCAGGCGACTGCGGCTGACGTGGGGCCCGTCGAGCTGTGCGCCGCGCCAGATGCCACGCACCCGGCGCTGCAGGCCGCGGCCGCCGAACATGGCGCCAGCCTGACCGAGCAAGGCACTGGCGATCTCGGCCTGCGCATGCACCGGGCTTTTGCGCGCAGCCTGATAAGCCACGGCCGCGCGCTGCTGATCGGCACCGACGCGCCCGCGCTTGACGCCGCGGTGCTGCGACGGGCGGCCTCCGCACTGCAAGACCAAGATGCCGTGTTCGTGCCGGCCCTGGATGGCGGCTACGCCCTGGTCGGCCAGCGCCGGGCGGATCCGCGCTGGTTTTCCGACATGCGCTGGAGCCATGACCTCGTGATGGAGGACACGCGCGAGCGGCTGCGCGAGGCCGGCGTGCGCTGGGCGGAACTGCCACCGGTGGCCGACGTCGACGAGCCAGCGGATCTGGTGCACCTGCCACCGGGGTGGCTCGAGGAGCTGGGCCTGGCCAGCCTAGGTCTGGAGCGGCAGCTATGAAGCGGCTGGTACTGGCCGGCGCCGGCCACGCCCACGCGCTGGTGCTACGTGAACTGGTGCGGCAGCCGATGCCCGGGGTCGAGGTGGTCGTGCTTTCCCCGGAGCCGCTGGCGCCCTACTCCGGCATGGTGCCGGGCTGGCTGGCGGGAAGCTACCGATTCGACGAGATCGCCATTCACTTTCCGCTCCTGGCCGCGGCGGCCGGTGCGCGCTGGCACCAGGGTGAGATCCAGGGGCTGGACCCGGCGCGCCGGCAGCTGTACCTCGCCAATGGCCGCACGCTGGATTACGACGTGCTGTCGCTGAACATCGGCTCGACGCTGCAGCCGCCGCCGGCTGAGCACGCCCTGATGCTGCCCCTGCGCCCGCTGGCGATGCTGCGCCGGCGCTACGAGTCCTTGCTCGAGCGCTGGGCCCGAGAGCCCGCGGGCCGGCCCTTCGTCGTCACTGCGGTGGGCGGCGGTGCCGCTGGCTTCGAGTCGCTGCTCGCGGTGCTTGCCCGGCTGCGCGCCCTGCGTCCGCACCAGGTCGTGCAGGGCGGCCTGCTCACCCGCGGCACGCGCCTGCTGCCCGGGCTGGCACCCGCCGCACAGCGGGCCGCGCAGCGTGCGCTGGACCGCGCGGGGGTGACCGTGCAGCTCGGCAGCGGGTGGTGCGGTGCCATCGACCGCAGCAGCGATGTCGTCCTCTGGGCCACTGGTGCCGAGGCTCACGGATGGCAGAAGGATCCCGCGCGACGCGGTTCGCTGGCGGTCGACGAGCAGGGCTTCGTGCGTATCGACGCGCAACTGCGATCGGTGTCCCACCCCCAGGTGTTCGCCGCGGGCGACTGCGCCAGCTGGTCTGGCCGGGCCCTGCCCAAGGCCGGCGTGCACGCGGTGCGCATGGGGCCGGTGCTGGCGGGCAACCTGCGGGCCGCACTGCTGGGGCGGGCGGGTGCAGGTGCGCTCGAGGCCCACCGACCGCAGCGTCACTTCCTGGCGCTGCTGGCCACCGGGGATGGTCGCGCAATCGCGTCGCGTGGCCCCTTCGGTGCCGAAGGGGCCTGGGCTTGGCGCTGGAAGGACCGTATCGACCGCCGCTTCCTGCGGCAGTTCGAGGTGCCGCATGCGGCGTCCCGGACCCTCGAATCGCTCGACAAGGCGGCCGAGGTGTCGGCCCCTCAACCTGGAGATCCCCGATGAATCTTACCCGTCGCCACGCTGCCCTGGCCCTCGGCAGCCTGTTGAGTCTGCCCGGCCTGGCACTCTCGCAAAGCGCCCCGCTGAAGTTCGGCGTCGGCATGTTCCAGCCAGATCGCGAGAAGAACGACGCCACCTACCGGCCGCTGGCAACGCACCTGGCGCAGCGCCTGGGCCGGCCGGTCGAACTGCGCACGGTTGACAGCTGGGAGGGCCTGGCCAAGAGCCTGGCCAACGGCGAGACCGACCTCGCGCTGATGGGCCCCTGGGGTTACGTGCTGGCCAACCACTTCGCCGACGCGCAGGTGATCTCGACCATCCTGTATCAAGGAAAGCCGGAATATTTCGCGATGATCGTCACGCATCCGGACTCGGGGCTGAACAGCATCGACGACCTGCTCGGGCCCAAAGGGCGTGGCCGCAGCTTCGCCTTTGGCGACAAGGGCTCGACCTCGGGCTACCTGATCCCCGTGCACGAGTTCCAGAAGCGCGGCATCGATCCGGAGAAGCACTTTGCCCGCGTGCTGTACACCAAGCACCAGGCGATCCAGACGCAGGTGACAGCGGGCCAGCTCGACGCCGGCGCCGACTTCAACCGCAACCGCGACACGATGATCGCGCAGGGCCTGATCCCGGCCGCACGCAGCAAGGTCATCTGGCAGTCGGCACCGCTGCCCAACGACGCCTTCGCGGTGAGCTCGGCGTTGGCCAAGGATGGCGCCTTCGTGAGGCGCCTGCAGGCGGCCTTGGTTGAGGTGGGCTCGCTGCTGGCGAGCCAGCCCAACCTGCTGCCGGCCAATTACACCGGCTTCGTGGCGCGCGACAACGCGTTCTACAAGCCGATCCGCGACGCCGGGCTGGCCACCGGCAAGCTGGGCGCACGATGACCGGGCTGGTACAGCGTCGGCCAACCAGACCGGTGCGCTGGGCACTGCCTGGGGGTCGGGCGGGCTTCGCAGCGTTGGTTGCGTGCTACGCGGTGCTGGTGGCGGTGTGTCTGGCCACGCTGGCTGCCGCGGGCGATCTCAGCTTTGGCCGCAACCCTTGGGACAACCTGCTCAAGACGGTGGGCGACTTCGCGCGGCCGAGCTTCCTCGATGTCTGGTTTGGCCCAGAGCGTCTGGAGTACCGCAGCGACGACGGCACCGTGCTGAGGGTGGAGAACCGCCGCGAGGTCGAGGCCAGCTTCCTCGCAGCCATCGGACGCGCCACCTGGGTCACCTTCCAGATCGCCACGCTGGGCTCGCTGCTGGCGGCGCTGATGGCGCTGCCGCTGGCCATGCTGGTGGCCCGCAACCTGAGCGCCCCGCGGCCACTGGCCTGGGCGGCCAAGGGCGTGCTGGACGTCACCCGCGCGGTGCACACGCTGGTGTTCGGCCTCATCCTGGTCGGCATCGTGGGCCTGGGGCCCACCGCCGGCGTGCTGGCCATCGCGCTGCACTCGATGGGTACCTACGGCAAGCTTTTCGCCGAGAGCATCGAATCGCTGGACATGTCTGCCGTCGACGCCGTGCGGGCCACCGGCGCCGGCCCCGCGCAGGTGTTCTTCCACGGCGTCTGGCCCACCGTGCTGCCACAGTTCGTCAGCCACCACCTTTACGTATGGGAGTTCAACATCCGCGACTCGACCATCCTGGGGCTGATTGGCGCCGGCGGGCTGGGGCTGCTGATCAGCGAGGCGGTCAGCCTGTTCCAGTGGAGCCGGCTGGCGACCCTGCTCATCGTCGTGGTGGCGCTGGTTGTGGCCTTCGACGCCGCCTCCCGGCGCATCCGGGAGGCGCTGCTGTGACGGCCGCGGTCCATCTCGAGGCGGTCCGCGTCACGGCTGGCGATCAGGTGGTGCTGGACTTGCCGCAGCTCACGATCTCCCCGGGCGAGCGCGTGGCCATCGTCGGCCCCAACGGTGCCGGCAAGAGCACTTTGCTGAAGCTGATCGGAGCTCTCGTCGAGGCGCAGCAGGGCCGGGTGGAGGTGCTTGGGCGAAACCTGTCGCCAGGGGGCGGTCCCGCCCCCCGCGTGGCCCGCGCGCGCGCCTCGGCGTCCGTGTGCCGGGCCCTACGCCGGGAGACCGGCCTGCTGATGCAGGGGCTGCACCTGGTGCCGCGGCTGACCGCGCGCGAGAACGTGCTGATAGGAGCGCTTGGGCGGCTCGAGGGCAAGGAGGCCTGGCGCAGCTTGCTGCGTTGGTACCCAGCGGCGTGTGTGCAGGAAGCCGATGCGGCGCTGGCGGCGCTGGGCCTGGCCTCTCGCGCCGACACCCGTGCCGACCGCCTGTCCGGTGGCGAGCGCCAGAAAGTCGCCCTGGCCCGGCTGCAGCTGCAGCGCCCGCGGCTGGTGCTGGCCGACGAACCCACCTCGGCGCTCGACCCGGCCGCAACGCAGCAGGTCTGCGCCGCACTGATGGCCGCGGTGGCTGGCCCCGGACAGACGCTCGTGACGGTGGTTCACGATCTCGACCTGCTGCCTCAATTGGCCACCCGGGTCATCGGCCTGGCCGCCGGGCGGCTGAAGTGGGACCTGGCTATCGACGATTTGACGCCTGAGTTGCTTCAGGGCCTGTACGGGACCGGGCCCACGACGGCTGCGCAAGCGGTGTCGCTGGCGCCCATCACGACGGTTCGCCTGGCGCGGGCCTGAAGCCCTCATCACCTTCCTCTGGACGAGACTTCCATGCTGATCGAAGACGAAACGCTGACCGCACCGAACGCGGCCCCCGAGAGCCCCTCGCCCGGTCGCAGCTGCCCGCTGCACTACCGCTACGCGCCGGAGGTCTTCCGGGCCGAGGCCCCCCCGCGACTGCAGTCGCTCGAGGTGCTGTACGTGGTGGGCGGCCTCTACGGCAACGAGTTGGCGCTCGAACGCGTCCTCGAACTCTTCGACCGCGAGCGGGGCCGCAAACGGCTGGTGTTCAACGGCGACTTCCACTGGTTCGATGCCGACCCCGATGTCTTCGCACGGGTGCAGGCCGGCGTGCTGGCGCACGAGGCGCTGCGCGGCAACGTCGAGACAGAGCTGGCGTCCGAGGACGGCGACGACGAAGCCGGTTGTGGCTGCGCCTACCCCGAGTGGGTGGGCCAGGGCGTAGTCGAGCGCTCGAACCGCATCCTGCGGCGCCTGCGGCAGGCTACGACGCCGCCGCAGCGGGCCGAGCTTGCCGCGCTGCCAATGTGGCTGCGCGCCGATGTCGGGCCGCTACGCCTGGGGCTGGTCCACGGCGATGCCACCTCGCTGGCAGGCTGGGGCTTCGCGCAGGAGCACCTTCGGGACGAAGGGCACCGCGAGCAGGTCGCGCGGTGGTTCGACCGCGCCGGCGTCGACGCCTTCGCCTGCACCCACACCTGCCTGCCGGTGTTCCAGGCGATCAGGGGCAGGCCGGGCGCCGAGTCGCGCTGGGTGTTGAACAACGGCGCGACCGGGATGCCCAACTTCCGCGGAGACCGGGCGGGCTTGCTAACCCGCGTGGCTCTGACACCATTCGACGGCGGCGAGCGCCGGTTCGGGCTGCTCGCCGCAGGCGGCCATGTCCATGTCGATGCGATCGGCGTCGACTTCGATGCCGATGCGTGGCTGGAGCGGTTCGGCCACCAGTGGCCGCCGGGCAGCGACGCGCACCTGTCCTACTTCGACCGCATCGCCGAGGGACCCACCTACGGGCCCAACGAAGCCCTGCGGGATGTGCAGGTGGAGCTTCTGACATGACGCCCATTGACGTCCCGGAGACCTTCGAGCGCGTCATGGGCTGCGAGGTCCGCGAACTGCTGGCGTGGCTGCCGGTGGCCCTGCCGAACGCCGAAGTCAGCGTCGAGCACGCAGGGCAGCGGGCCATCGCGCACTGGCCACAAGGCTCGCTCACCCTGGCATGGGAGGCGCTGGCGCCGCGTCGCATCGCCTTGCTTCAGATTCCGCAGCTGCGGGTGACCTTCCGCTACGGCGGATTCGACCAGGACCGTCGGCGCGAGATCCAGAGGCGTTTCGATCTGGCCACCCAGCGAGGAGGCGGCTGAGCGGGCCGCCATGACGCTCCATCGATCCCAGGAGGATCCACACATGCTTGCCATCATCGGAGGCACCGGCCTCTACGACCTGCCGGGCCTGCAGCTCATTGACACGCTGTCGAGCCCGACGCCCTTCGGCATGCCTTCGGGCGACGTCGTTCGGGGGCGCCTGCGCGACCACGAGATCCTGTTCCTCGCCCGTCACGGCGCGGGGCATCGCCTGCTGCCGCACGAGGTGAACTACCGCGCCAACGTCTTCGCGCTCAAGCGGGCGGGTGCCAC